>Ga0272441_10004063_pt1 | contig 27028 bp, 15 predicted proteins | sample SSMProp6N_FD_193582 | JGI IMG/M metagenome (GOLD analysis project Ga0272441, IMG submission 193582) | Marine sediment archaeal communities from Little Sippewissett salt marsh, Falmouth, MA, United States - SSM-Prop-6N | ecosystem: Environmental > Aquatic > Marine > Wetlands > Sediment ... | reverse complement strand
CGGATTTTTAAAAAAAATAAAAATCCCCCTTGAATACCATCAGAATAAGAGGGGGACCATGGTGGTTGGTCTTCGGCTCAAAGCCGGATTCAATATACCCATTTCTCTATTCTCTGTCAAGAAGAAATTAACCCGCTTCAGCATGAAAATTTGATCTTTACATTGTTGCCCATTTTTTTTATTTTGATTAACAATTGTTCTCTTGGCAAGGGGGCTTTCATTTATTTTCCAACCCGTCAGAATAAACTGAATCGCGTTGTTCTCTATGATGCGGCCTACCGTAAATGGCTGATCTATCAGGATCCGCTGGATATTGTTGAGGCCAGGTCGATTTCGGAAGTGGAACCCGCCCTTCAGCAGATCGAGAGCACGGTTGAGAAGCAGAACCTGTTTGCAGCAGGATTTGTCTGCTATGAGGCGGCGCCTGCCTTTGATCCGGCCCTGTCTGTTCATCCACCCTCCGGGCTGCCTCTTGTCTGGTTCGGATTGTATCGCAGGCCGGAATCTGTCAGACCGCCGGGCCTGAGCAGAATCCGGGATTATCAGCTTGGAAAGTGGAAGCCGTCCGTTACACGTGGCAATTACATGAAGGCCATTCATCGCATCCGCGGTTTTATCGCGGACGGTGAAACCTATCAGGTAAATTATACATTCCGGATGCGGACCTCTTTTCGCGGGAATCCCCTGGATTTTTATCTTGATCTGACGGAGGCACAGCGTTCCAGATACTGCGCCTATGCAGAATCTGAGGCATGGGTGATTTGTTCCGCCTCACCGGAACTCTTTTTTGAGCTGTCCAACCGGTGTTTGATCTCGCGTCCCATGAAAGGTACCGCATCAAGAGGGCTGACCTTTGAAGCGGATCAAGGCCAATCGGATGCCCTTTACCGGTCCGATAAAGACAGGGCGGAAAATGTGATGATTGTGGATATGGTACGAAATGATATGGGACATGTGGCGGCATACGGAAGTGTGAAAGTGCCGGCGCTTTATCAGATTGAAAAGTATCCCACGCTCTGGCAAATGACGTCTACAATTACATCACAGACGGACGCGTCTGTGACCGGTATTTTTAAAGCCATGTTTCCTTTTGCTTCGATTACCGGCGCTCCGAAACCGAGAACCATGCAAATTATTTCAGAACTGGAAACCGGACCGCGCGGCATATATACCGGTGCCATGGGTTTTATCCATCCGAACCGGCATGCCTGTTTTAACGTAGCCATCCGTACGGTCTGTATTCAGGGGGGGCAGGCAGAATACGGGACAGGAGGCGGTATTGTCTGGGATTCGATACCTGAAAAGGAATTTGAGGAGGGATTGATGAAAACCAGGGTGTTAAATGAAAAAGGTCAACCTTTTTCCATATTTGAATCGTTTCTATGGAGCCCTGAAGATGGTTATTTTCTTGAGGAACTGCATCTTCAGCGTTTTATGAAGTCTATTGATTATTTTCAATTTCCGGTTACGGTGGATAAAATCAGGGAACAACTGAAAGTCGTTTCAGAAAATTTTCCCGATCAGCCGCATAAGGTCAAGATTCTCGCGGACGCGGAGGGTACACTGGAATTTGTCACAGAGATTGTCGATCCGGAAGCAGCCTCGAAAATACTCAATGTCAATTGGGCGAAAGAACCTGTCAATTCGAATGATCTTTTTTTGTATCACAAGACCACAAATCGGCATTATCATGAACGGGCGATCGCGTCCCGGCCGGATGCCGACGATGTCATTCTGTGGAACGAAAGGGGGGAAGTGACAGAGGCCAGCTCGTCAAATATTATCGTGGAGCGGGACGGACAGATGTGGACCCCGCCGGTGAGCTGCGGGCTGCTGCCGGGTACGTATCGGGAATGGATGCTCAGGCAGGGGACCGTGAAGGAAAAGGTCATATTAAAAAGTTCACTTAAATCAGGAGACAGCGTGATTCTTATTAATTCTGTGAGGAAAAACAGGAAGGCTGTTCTGGTTGAAAACGGATAAAAAATAAAAAATTGCTTTACATTTTGATGGTTATTCCGGATTTTATAATAAGTCATCTTTAAAACTGACCCAAATGTCCATTTTCAGGAGGTTAATCATGAAAAAGATGGTTTTTCAGGTTTGCGTATTCCTGGCTTTTGTGTTTTGTATATATGCCCAGGAAGGGTGGTACTGGACACAGCCCCTGCCCCAGGGGAATGATCTTCTGGATGTCGATATTATTGACGGAAACACGATTGTTGCTGTGGGCAGATTCGGAACGGTCATGCGCACAACAGACGGGATGAAATGGGATGTACAGCATCGTGTGGCAAACACCACAGATCCGCTGTACTCAGTGGATTTTACGGACGCGCAGACAGGCTGGGCCATTGGTAGTGACTATAGTGACGGGCTGCTCATCAAGACGGAGGACGGTGGTGAAAACTGGCACCAGGTTCAGACTTTTGACGGCACAACGCTAAAACTCTTTTTTGTGGATGCGAATCACGGCTGTATTATTGGTGACGACTGGGATCCGATTGTTTTATATACACATGATGGCGGACAAAACTGGAACCGGGTGGCGCTTCCCTATGATGGTGATTTAAGTGATGTATGGTTCAATAATGCAGACAAGGGATGGATATCCGGCGGTTCCTGGTCAAGCGGATATCTGCTTCAGACCACGGACGGCGGTGCAACATGGGATGTTAAAGTAGATGAAGTGGAAGACAGAATCAATTCAATCTTCTTTTTAAACAATAATCTCGGGTGGTTTGCCGGCGGGGATGGTATGGTGTATAAAACAACGAATGGCGGGGATGATTGGACACATATCGCTACAGGTGATATATTCGATTATTACGATATATGCTTTACAGATGAGAATCATGGCTGGGCCGCCAGTGGTTATGGCTATATGTATTATACAACAGACGGCGGCAGCACGTGGGAAAGAATCACAGATAACGCCGGCCTGGATTTCAATAGCGTCGCCTTTTTTGATGCGAACAAAGGCTGGTTTGTGGGAGATGGCGGGCGTATTTTGTACACAGCAGACGGCGGAAACGTGTGGAATGCCATGGCCGGCGGGCAGGCTACCTGGATTGAGAGTGTATGGGCGTTTGATGACAATACCGCAATAATTGGTGGAACGGAAACGGGTACCATTCGCAAAACCACGGACGGCGGACAAAGCTGGAATACGGTTTATGAAAGGGAGTGGTGGTCGTCCAATGAAATCTATTTTCTCAACGAGCACATCGGATATTGTGCGGGTGCCCAATTTGCTCTGGCTGATATTCTGCGTACCACAGACGGCGGGGACACATGGAACCCGGTGGGTTTGACGGATCTGGGAAATTTGGAATCCGTGTATTTTTATGATGAATATATGGGCTGGGCTGCAGGACATGATGGACTGATTATACGAACTGTAAACGGGGGCAATAACTGGACAACCATTATGTCCGACAACGGGGATCTGTCATGGACCGCAGTCTGGTTCAGGGACAATGATGTCGGATTTGTGGCAGGTTTGGACTATGCCGGTAATTTCAGCGGTGTTTTGTACCGTTCCGAAAACAGCGGCCAGTCATTTGAACCATTCTTGAATACAGGAAGCAACAATGATATCACCGATTTGTACGGTCTGAACAGCACGCATTGCTGGCTGGCCGGGGCCAACGGACTGCTTAAGGAGACTACAGACGGCGGTGATACATGGAACGATTTAAGCGACAATGCACTGGGCCAGATCGAGGGTATTCATTTTATTGATGAAAATCTCGGTTATCTGGTGAATTTTGACGGTGAAATTTTTCATACCACAGACGGCGGAACCAGCTGGACACGACAGATGAGCTACTGCAACGTACCTTTGTGCGATATCGGTTTTCCACCGGTTGAAGAAGGGGTTTCGGAGCCTGAAGATGTAAAAACCGGATATGCGGTGGGCTGGCGCGACATTGTTTTAAAGACAACCACCGGGGGTGTTGATACCGGTGTTGAAAGCAGAGATCTTCCAGACAGACTGGGTCCCGAATCGCCGGTTTTAATTCAAAATTATCCCAATCCGTTTAACGCGGCAACCACAATCGGTTTTTATCTGGAGGAAAAAGGACCCGTCCGGATCAGGCTGTATAATATGCTGGGTCAGGAAGTGTCCACCCTGCTGGAAGAGGTCCGTTCCGCCGGATATCATGAACTGGTCTGGGATGCCGGGTTCCTGACGGGCGGCATTTATCTTATCCATCTGAATGCCGGACATATTACGGACACAAGAAAAATGGTGCTGCAGAAGTAAAACAGTCTGAACCGATAAGATTTTTACCCGTTTCCGCTGAATCATGCGGGGACGGGTATTTTATTGTCGGATAAAACCATCCCAAATCAATCATTCATATAAATATAGAATCGGGATGGCGCGCCCCGCTAACGCGGGATCAACTTATAGATGAATTAAAAAAATTAGGATTGATCAAGATTTTTATCTGAAAATCATCTCACCCGCTGACGCGGGATCAATTTATCAAATGATTACTGTTTGAAGACCTTGATGGGAGAGGATTTAGGTGAGGGTGAATTTTTTGCGTACATTTCCCTCACCCTAACCCTCTCACCCGCTAATGCGGGACCAAGTAATTCTATTTTTACTGTTTGAAGGCCAGAGGGAGAGGGGAAAATATATCCATGTTCAACCGCACATTTGTTACTATGTTTGGAATTTGTATATTATAATATTTAGTTGGACTTTGTTTTCATGTTCCAAAACGGGTGTTCCTTCATTCATATTTCCGGGCGGCGATTCCTCGAACGCCGGGAATACCACCCCTCACCCCGGTTTGTTATGAATGAGTTAATTCAAAAGTGCGCACCTTTTAGGGCAATTTATACAAGCCACCGCTTCAGGCGGTGGTAGTTGACTATCGGATAAAACCATCCCGATATGAATATATTAAATATTAAATATGAAAAATTAGAATTACATATAAAAATGTAAAAAATAAAAATCTCTAAGATGGTCCCGAATTTAAAAATTCGATATTTGATTTTGAGGTACACAGTACTTTTTTTGGTTATTCATGCAAAACAGTGTGATTATTCAGTAATTCATAGTTTCTTGATTTCTTGCATGATAGGTATAATTTTTATTGATATTCCCTGTTGTATGTCTTATATTGAACTAATATTTAACCTCCAGCGTTATCCCATCAAACAGAACAGGCACCTGATTTTCAATTCTTATTCCGGGAGGGAATGGTTATGAATCAGGAAAAACGTATGGTTGTCAAAGGGACCGGCCCTGCCGCACTCAATGCATTTGTCAAGGAAACATTTCAGGACCGCTATGAAGAGTGGCTGGCAGCTTTACCCGAAGCGTCACAAAAAATCTACCGCGAGACCATTTTAACTGTGGATGATTATCTGATTTACGATGCACTGGTTCAACCCATGGAAACAATATGCGAACTGTTTTACAATGGTAATGAAAAGGGCGCCTGGGATGCAGGTATTCACAGCGCGTCGTTTGCATTAAAGGGATTTTATAAGATATTTTTTAAATTCGGTTCGCCGCAGTTTATTATTGACCGTGCCTCGCGCCTGTTTTCCAATTACTATCCGGAGGGCGCGCTTCTTGTAAAAGAATCCTCATACAATCCGGACCGGCTTGTGCTTCACATTATTCGTTTTCCCGAACCATACCGGATGATTGAGGTCACAACCGGCGGCTGGATGGACGGCGTCCTGCAGCTTCTGGATAAGAATAATATTATCATAAATATCACCCAATATATGTCGAATGGTGATCCGGTGACAGAATACAAACTTTCATGGACATAACATCAGAGTGCATCAGCATCTTTTTCGGAGGGACCATGAAATCCAGCAAAAATACGTGCAGTGTTTGCGGAAAATCAAAGGCGTCCATTGGAAAGGATATACGGGCCATGCAGGACCAGGGCGTGATGGTGGTTAGTCATGATTTGATTGCCTACTGCCCCAAGTGTGAAAAAACATTTTGCTCAAACCATTATTCTTTAAATGAAATGGCCGGAACGCATCGGTGCTATCACTGTAACAGCGATCTGGAAGTGGAGCGGACCGGGTATTTGAGCTGAAAGAAAAGATTGTAGAAATTAATCGCGAATATAATTATTCATCAAAGATCTGAATTGTCAGATTTCTCACCTCGCTTTGCCCGGTTCGAATGATACGTTAAAAAAGGTATTAATTAATAAATATTGATGAAGGAACTTGCTGTGCATGTGCTTGTTATATACGGCTGGGAAACGGAAAATGCAGAGTTGGCCTCTGTGATTTCAGAAGCACTCGGGAGCACGGTTTTTGATGTACAGCAGCGGCTTGCCGGCGGCAGTCCGATCGTGCTGGCCAAACATGTTGATCTTCAACAAATTCTGAAACTGGAGAATGCGCTGAAACAGAACGGGATCCCGACCCTGGTTGTAGACGCGGAAGAAGTGCAAAAGAGAACCACACAACTGATTGTCAGCCGTTTTGAAATCATGGAATCATCATTACGAATAGAAACAAAAAACGGCAGAAAAGGAGAAATATCTTTTCAAGATATCCATTTACTCCTGCCTGTGACCGGAGTCATCAGGCATTCGGAGAAGAAAACGGTTACGGAACGCAAGTTCAGCCTTGGCAAGACTTTGATGACAGGAGGAATACCCATGTCGAAAAAGGTTGAACATCAGGAGAATGTGGAAACAGTCAAACACAGGAAAGCCCTGTATCTCTACATCAGAAGATTGCGGGAGCCGGCTGTATTTCATCAGGACGAATTGAAATTTGAGGATCTTGGCGAGGCCATGAAAATGTCAAGGGAACTGAATTTTGGGTTCCTGCTGAGCGAAATACAGCGTTTGAGTCCCAATGCTGTTTATGACGACCGGCTGCAAAAACACATCGGACAGGCCCGGCTGCTGGGTCCCACACTGCGTCCGGAAACCAACCTTGAACTGGCAGTTGAAATCCTTGCACGGAGTATGAGGAAGGAGCGGAAAACGGGGATTTGAGTTAATATATTAAGAAATTTCTGAGTACAACAATTATTCAGAATGCTGCAATCTGAATAATGTGAATTCGATTATCTTTTTAATTTTATTTGCTTATAGATTGAATGTAAATACACCTTTGCGCGCACTCCAATCATCTATTTATTAATTACATATTCCATATAACTAACGCTCAAGACTATAATTAAGCGGTACAATTCCAGTGATCAAACAATCGTTTGAATTAAAAACGATTTATTTAAAAGATGAATTATCATTTTAAGAAAAGAAGGAGGCAGAAATGAAAATTTTTTTTCAGATCCTGGTTTATTGTGTTCTGGGAGTCATTTTAATCATGTCTGGCTGTATACTGGACAGGATGGGGACATTGAAAAGAATGATAGGCGACCATATGTATACGATCAGTACAGATGAGATCAGTAATGTTGTTCCTGCAGCAGGCTATCATTCTGAAGGTGTTATCGGTTATGTCTACCCGGGTTATGAAGATATTACATCAGGAATTGGAACAGACGCTGTGCCGTTCTATCGTCTTTTTCATCCTGCAGGTGGAGATCATTTTTATACAACGAGTTTATCAGAAAGGGACCAAGCTTTGGCCGGCGGTTATATTGAGGATAATTATTGCGGTATTTATGAAGACGGAGCGCCTGCCTGTACTTCAATCGCCTGTCTGATATTTCCGAGTGATTATATCCCCCAAATAGCGGAAGGTTTACCGTTCTATCGTCTCTATAATCCTGTTACCCAGGATCATCTGTATACCATAAGCGAAGTTGAGAGAAAAGATGCTCTGGCTGCAGGATATATCAATGACGGCGTACCGGTTGTAGGCGGCATATATGAAATCGATCATTTTTTTGGAAATGAGCCATCAGAATCCATATCATTTTATCGTCTTTATCATCCGGGCACAAACGATCATTTTTACACAACAAACAAAACAGAGAAGGACGCGGCACTGGTCAATGGTTATATTGATGATGGATACTGCAAGAAGTATGAAGATGGGGAAGATAATTGTGTGTCTTACGCAGGTATGATATTTTCCAATAATGCATCCCCTGGTGTCAAGGCAGTTACAATTCCGTTCTTTCGGCTCTATAATCCATCAAGCAATGATCATTTTTATACAACTGACGAATTTGAGAGAAAATATGCAATTGATAATTATGGCTATATTGATGATCAGTATTGCGATAATTATGAACAACAGGGTGCGGGATGTGTATCCATAGCCGGTCGTATATTTCCTGTAAAGACAGAACTTGTTCCGCTCTATCGACTCTATCACCCCGGAATCGGAGATCATGCGTATACAACGCTCCTGTCGGAAAAAGACAAGGCATTAAGTGTCGGTTATGAGGATGAAGGAATTGCAGGATATATTTTTCCAACTCAGCAATTAGGTACATTTCCTCTGTATCGGCTTTCAAATGGCACAGTCTGGACGCAAGTATCCAATTAATTGAGGGTGAGAATTTAATCAAACCGAGGGATGTTCAGATCAGCATTTGAATCAATAATAACTGTGAGACATGATTTCCAGCTTTCGCCAAACAAAATGGCAAACAGGCGAGGCCTGGATGACAATGAGTGGAGAATCTGGTATATAAAAATATTTTTGAAAATGAACGTGCCCGGCACTTTAGAAGTGCCGGGCACTGTCTGTTCTTCAGTCCCTGGCACCTTTTGGGTGCCGGGGACATTTATTATCCAATGCAGTCAAGATAAACCATTTTCATTGGTTTAAATGTAAAACCCTACGTAGCATGCTACGTAGGGTTTTTTATAAATAGAAATATCAATCCCGGGAGGATGTTTAAAAATGATATATGATTACAAATAACGATATTTTACTCAATCACCTCCACTTTTCCCTTCAGCACAATATCTATGGAAGATTTTCCAATCAGGATCGTGAATTCACCCGGTTCAATCGTCCAGTTTCTGGTCCCGGGGTGCCAGAATGCGAAGGCGTCTTTATCCAGTTTAAAAGTGACTGTCTTTTGCTCACCCGGTTTGAGATGAACCTTCGCGAATCCCTTCAGCTCTTTTTCAGGCCGGAGGACGGAACAGGCCTCATCCCTGACATACAGTTGAACAATTTCAGATCCTTCCAGCTCGCCTGTGTTTCTGACCTGAACAGTCACCATGACGGATGCTCCGGCCCTGATTTGATCTTTATCGATCTGCAGATTCGTGTAATCGAAGGTTGTATAGGACAGGCCGTGACCAAAAGGATAAAGGGGCTCTATGCCCTTATGCTCATACCAGCGGTATCCGATAAAAATATCTTCTGAGTATTCAACATCGTATAAAGGATACTCACTCTCCCTTTTTCCCGGCCAGTTATAATAAATGGAGTCCCCTTCCGGAATGTAGCCGTATCCGGGCGAATCCTCAAACCGTTTTTCAATGGTAATGGGCAGCTTGCCTGAAGGATTGGTTTTACCGGAAAGGATCTCGGCCAGGGCCTTATTGCCGATCTGGCCCTTGTACCAGGTATAAAGAATGCTTTTTGCCTTCCGGTTCCATGGGCTCATATTGATACCACTCCCGGAATGGACGATTACCACGCAATCGGGATTTTGATCCATACAATTCAGAATTAACTGATTTTTGGCATCAGGCAGGTCAAAGGGGCGATCCCGGCCCTCACTGTCATCCGTGCCAATACTGATGAGCACCAGATCGGCTATATTTAACATCTGAACGGATGGTTCGGGCTCATAAATGATTTTATTCCCAAACTCGGCCTTGAGAGCCTCGAGCAGGGTTATCGTGTTGTACCCCTCCACAAATGCAGCGCCTCCGCCAGCCGCATTTTTTGTGATGTAATCACCTGTCACCAGAATACGGTTCACGTCCTTTGGGACAGGAAGCATGTTTTCATTTTTTAAAAGCACAATACCCTCGCGCGCGGTCTGCAGGGCAATCTGTTCATGCTCCGGGAATTTCGCATAAAAGCTGTGATCCCCTTTCTCCCGGTCATACACGTCCATGGCAAAGAGGGTGGTGAGAATGGTTTTCACCATTCGATCGATGTCAGCTTCTTCAATTTTTCCCTGCTCGAGCAGTTCTTCGGCTTTTTTTACTGCGTGGGCGCCCGGCATTTCCAGGTCCTGTCCGGATTTGATGACTTTTTCACCGTCCCATACGGACCACCAGTCCGTCATGACCAGCCATTTAAATCCGAGCTGTTCACGCAGGAGATCATTAATGACATAATGACTCTGACCGGCCCATTCGCCGTTGACCAGATTATAAGAGGTCATAACCGCCATGGCACCCGCATCGATACCGGCCCTGAAACCACACGAATACAGTTCATGCAGGGCCCGCTCGCTTACCACGGAATTGGAGCGTCTGCGGTAGAAATCGGTGTTGTTGGCTATAAAGTGTTTGAGTGTGCCAATGGTGCCGGTGGACTGCAGTCCCATGATATAACCGGAAATCATGGTCGAGACCAGATGCGGGTCCTCGCCGAAGTATTCGAAGTTCCGGCCGCACTGGGAAACGCGATATAAATTCAAACCCGGTCCCAGCAGAACAGTCACACCGCCGGCCCGGCACTCTTCACCCACAGCTTCAGCATAATCATAAGCCAGATCCGGGTTCCAGGTGGCAGCCAGCAGCAGGGGACAGGGAAAGGCGGTTGATTTTTCCATGGGTTCGATTTCAAAGGTTTGATCCCGGTAGGTGTCGCGAATATGTACGCCCTGTGTGGCGTCCGCCATGTACACGTCGGGGAATCCGAACCGTTCCAGTCCCTTGATATAAAAGCTGTTGGTCCCGCCGATCATACCGAGTTTTTCTTCCAGTGTGAGCTGCTGCACAATGGAATCCGCCTTTTGAGCGGCTTCTTCAAATGTGACAGGGGGTGTGAATGATTTATTCATGCTGAGCACGACTCCTGTAAATAGAATGAATGTCAGGATTATGATTCTGATTGATTTCTTCATAATGTTCTCCGGAATGATTCATGATTTTTAAAGATAGGGAATTTTGAAGCGGGATTCAATAAATATGTCGAAGTCCATATGAAGTCTTTTTGTTGAATTATATCGATGAGAAATGTATATTTTAGTCAGGATATGAACGGAGAGAATCCTTTTGCCATCGTTTCACAGGGTGAGCGACGAGACTCGTCGCTCTACATCTCCAGATTTACGTTAACGAACAAGAAGATTTTTGTTCCAAAAGGGGATACCGGAAAGAATAAATGTCATGTATTCAGGGTTGTCTATTACAGGAATCCATATATGAAATCAGAAAAGAAAATTCTCAAGCGGTATGAAAAAGTTGACGGTCGATATATTATACAAATATCAACCAATCATTTCAGGGATCTTTTTAACAAATTTGACCGGGCATCATCCTTTATCAGAAGAGATCTGGATTATGATCTGGCTGACTATCTCTTTGAATCGGCTTCCGATCTGCAAAACAGACCATTTTACATAAGACTGAATCTGCATGCTGAAAAACAATCAGAAGAGCTTGAAAAAAAGGTAAATCAGGGTATTGACAGCTATTTTGAATATGAATCCAACAAGATTAAAAAACGCAAGAGAAGTATAATCCAGAGAATATTTGTCCATATTGTTCTGGCCATTCTTTGTATTTTTATATCCTATACACTCAATCGGGTGATCAATACTGAATCATTTTTATATGTTGTATTTGTTGAAAGTATCGTGATCGCTGCCTGGGTTTTAATGTGGCCCGTATTTTCCGATTTTATTTATGAATTGGTGGAATTCAGGCGGAACATAAAGATTTATAAAAAATTGGTTGAAGCGGAAATCAAATTTAACTATTTGAATGATTGACAACCAAAATTTAATTTTGGCTGGATGAATGCATCCTGTCAGGTCGGCCTTGATCTGCTTTCAGAAAAATGGTTGGATGATTTGGAAAAGCTGGTTCCGCCGGAATGGATTGTTTTTGAATTGGAATGACAATAGGTATAAAAATTATCTTTGCACAATTTAAAGAAAGTTTGTATCTTTTTCCCCTGAGCCGTGATGCTCAGGGGAATTTTTTATAAAGATAAAGTGTCTAAAAAATGAATGGAACACCCTGACAGATCCCGCCAACAATTGTAATGGAAGGATCGAAATTGAATATAATGGACAGTCTTCTCTGATGTTTCCCAAAAGGTCATATCACTGTCATATCAAGAAGTTACTCAATTTTAATCAGATTACACCGATATTAATATGCATAAAAAGTATTCGGTGTTTGTTAGAATTTGTTAAGAATTTAATGAATATATCTCGATAAAGGCATATTATTTGCTATATTTATCTGTTACTTATAAAATTAAGGTGATTTTCAGAAAACTGAATATTTATTTCTTTTTTATTACCTAAAGGTCTTTCAATGCAAACACTGTTAAGCTATGGTTTTGAACAACTCGAATGGCAAGTCATTCTTCTGTCTTTTCTCGTCGCGTTTATCTTTTCTTCTGTAATCGCCCTTGTTTATGAAAAGACTTTTCAAGGGCTGTCCTATTCCAGGGGGCTTATACAAAGCATGATTCTCGGCAGCATTGTCTCCTGTTTACTCATGATTGCGATAGGAGATAATATTGCCAGAGGTATTGGTATTGTCGGATCTTTGGCAATTATTCGATTTCGAACCAATTTACGTGATCCCAGAGATTTGATTTTTATTTTTGCGGCACTTGGTGTGGGGGTCAGCTGCGGTGTACAGAGTTATTCAGCAGCAGCTATCGGGTCCAGTGTTTTTTGTCTCGTTGTTTATTTGCTTTATATTTCACCATTCGGCACACGCAGGAAGCATGACGGTTTATTGCGATTTCAGATCCCTGCGAAACATGAAACGGCTGAAGAGGTTGTAGACATACTAAAAAGGTCGACGAAGTCTTTTATGCTTGTGACCATGCGGGATGTTGCCCAGGGCAAGGTCTTTGATTATTCTTATCAGGTGAAACTGATGCATCCTGTTGACTCGCAGACTCTGATCTCCAAACTTGAAAATATTAAAGGAATTCGGGGACTGTCCTATACAAATCAGGAAGCCACTGTGGAGGTCTAAAACCTGTATGAAAATCTGGAAATTCAGACAATCTCACACTTTTAACTGGTATACCGTTATCTGGCTGGTAGCGCTGATTGTTGTCGGCGCCCTGTATTATCGCTATAAAATCGGCATTAATTATATCGGCGTTGTTGAAAAAAAATCGCATTCACTGGGTCCGCAGGAGCCGGGTAAGATTCAAGCCGTATTTGTTCAAGTCGGTGACAGGGTGAAAAAGGACCAGGTTGTTGCGGTTCTGGACATGACTGACCTGACAGTCAGTCTGGACTATCTTCAAGAGGAATTCAATCAAATCCAGAAGCTGCACAAGTCTCAGCTCGATTATAATACCATCACCCTCCAGCGGCTCCGAATGCAGGCCGAAAACGAATTTACCGATCTGATCAGCCGGTTATCCCTCATTCAATCTCAAATTGTCGAATTGAACGGATTAAACAGGGAGATTGAACGTCTTGAAAGGGCAGAACAGGCAGGGCTCGGTTACAGCAGTAATTTGTCAGATTTGGTTATCAGACGTGATGCGCTGGAAAGTTTTCTGAAGGAACAGCGTTATGAGCTTAATCATCTCTCTAATAAACTGGGTGAAATTCGAAAATCCAGGAAGCAGTTTGAAGAGGCTGACATTGATAGTATGACGAAGTCGTTTTTGCTTGAACAACTTGAATATCCCGAGGCCATACGTCGCGAAATTGTATTTACAGAACATCGGATTCAAATGAGAACCATTTATTCTCCCTGTGACGGGGTTGTAACCGATATCCTGGCGTATCCGGGAAATGTTGTTCAGGATTTTGATTCATTGATTGTCGTTGAAGAAATAAAACCCGGGTATTTAACCCTTTTTCTGCCTGAAAAGTCAAAACAGGTTCCTGAAGAAGGAATGACGGTGCGGATCTTTTCATCCCGAAAGTCCGCTTTTAATACAACGGGTATTATCACCTTCGTGCATCCCGGTTTTGTAAAGACCAACGGGAGACTTTCGTTTCGCGGACAGACTTTCTGGGCACGCAAAGTCCGTGTGAAACTGGCTGAAGATCATCAATTGTTACCCGGAGAACTTGTTAAAGTGAGGATTCTCGGACACCGGAAGAAGAAAGACCGGCAGGTGGCCTCTTTTATTGCGGAAGGAGGAGCTGAAAATTCTGGAAAATCGTTTCAAAGTAAAATTCCCGGATTGAAAGCGATGAAAGTACCCGAAGCGTTACGGAAAGCAAGCCGTTTCGAACCGTCGGGTGTTGTATGGGTGCCTGAAATGAACCGGTATCTGATTGTCAGTGATGATACCGGCATAAAAGATCAAAAATCCGATCACGCTCCCTGGGTGTTTACGATGAACAACGAGGGTGTTGTGGATGCTGTTCCATTACGCCTTACCGGCATTAACGAAGTGAACGATCTGGAAGCCATTGCCTCCGCGGGTCACAATAGCTACTATTTTTGTTCGTCTCAGAATATCAGCAAACAGGGTAAACGTCCCAAAAACCGGGAGTTTTTGATCAAGGTTAAAAGAGAGTCTTCAGGGCTGAAAGTCCTGGATAAAATTAATCTGCTGTCATTGATTGAAAACAGTTGTTCTTCCGCCGAGCTGGCGCAACTCGGTTTGATTCGAAAAGAAATAGACGGCCGTCCCGTACTGAATATCGAAGGCATGGTCCGGCATGGCAATGCCCTTTATTTTGGTTTAAAGGAACCTGCTCTGAACGGCCATGCCATTCTTCTGAAGCTTAAAGATGTGGACGCCCTGTTTAATTATCATAGGTTGTCGCCAGGTCAGTTAACACTCGCCGGCGAAGTGAACCTGGGTTCCTTTAAAGGCAAAAACGCCACGTTTTCCGATCTTTATATGGATCCGGAAGGTGAACTGTGGGCCCTTTCCACTATTGCAGATGTTGAATTTTCTGATCAAATGGGCACCTTGCACCGTATCAAACATTTTTCCGACGGAAATCCGGAGGCTGAAATGGTTATCCGTTTTCCGGAAATGAAACCGGAAGGAGTCTGTCTGAATCCGTCCGGCGGGCTCCTCATTGTGATGGATCGTGACGATCAGACACCCATGTTCTGTACGGTTGAAGTGGAGGATCTCTAATGTTTCCGTTCAGAATTTTTAGCCGATTTGCAATGCATCAATGGAAATGGATCCTTATTGGATTTATTTGTGGATTAAGCTGTTTACATGCCCGGTCGGTCAAAGCAACAGATGAATCAGCTGAAACATTCAAATCCTCAAAACTTTGGAACGAGGATGAATTGATCGGGAAAGCGCTGGAATACAACCGAAAATTACAGTTATTAGAGACCAATGTGGAGATTGCAGAACACCGGCTTCAATCCAGCGGCTGGATTGAGAATCCTGAATTTCGTTTAAGCCGACGGCTTGATCGCTATGCCGATGTGGATGAATTTGACGAATGGCGCTACGGTGTAAGATGGGATGTGCCTAAACTCGGTGAACTGGGAGAGGACAAGCAAAAAGCCAGGGTGGAATTGTGGGACCGGAATGTAGAAAAAATCCGCTACCGTCACGCCCTCATCGCAAAGGTTCGTCGTGATTATGCGAATGTCCTTCGCCATGATCGCCTGGTTGAACTTGCTGAAAGGCGGGTACAAATCGAGGATGCCCGAATCCGTATCATTGAACAAATGGTGAATATCGGCGACCGCTCCATCGTCTACTACACCAAGGCCAAGATGTGGCATGCCGAATCCAGAAATGATTATGCAAGAGCCGTGGAAAGTCAAACACAGGCAAGAAGGCGCCTGGCCAAAAGAACGGGTCTGGATCCTGAAATCAATCTCATTGAAAATGATCTTCCTGAAGTAACACTCGAACTGGATGAACTGCTGGAAATTGCCTATCTTAATCGTCCTGAAATCAGACTGGTGGAGGAAAAAACAAAACTCGCACTGAAACAGAACCGGTATGAGTGGTTGAAACTGCTTCCCTGGATAAATTACATTGAATTCACACAGCATCGGGATCAAAAAAGACGGTACGACTGGAAGCAATTTGAAATCGCATTTGAATTGCCGATTTTCGACTGGAACGTGGGAAATATAAAGGCCACCAATCTGGCTGTGAAAAAAAGGGGGGCCCAGTCGGATGCCATGCGTGAAACCATTGAAGAAGAAGTACGTTCCGCTTATACGGTTTATCAGGATCTGCTGCTGGAATGGAACCAATTTAAAAAGGATGCCCGGACACTGATATCTGAAGCCCGGAAAGTATGCAATGAAGCAAAACAGCATCAGACCCTGATGTCTGATGAAGTCTATGAAATGGAACTGACCATTATTGAAACCGAAGAATTGCTGGCTGAGAAAAAACAAAATCTGGTTTATGCGCTGGTGGATTTGTATTATGAAATCGGCGTTCAGGATTATAATCAATTGAATCAATAACGACCATTGAATATGCTGGATGACCTGAGTCAAATTCGCCGTTATGAGTTAAAATATACCATAACAGATACGCTTGCCACACAAATCAAGGATTACATATCCAATATCTGTTTTCTGGACAAGCATGTTTTGGAAGGGGACAGCGGGTATATTGTCAACAACCTCTATTTTGATACTGCAGATCTCAGGTTTTATCAGGACACCAAATTTAGAAAACTCACCCGATACAAGCCCAGAGCCCGATACTATGGAATGAAAATCGGCGACTCTATCTGGCCGGAGATCAAGTATCGTCATGGCAATCTCATCTGGAAAAACAGACATTGTATCCCGGTGGACTGCTGGCAAGGTCTTTTTTATCCGGAACTTTCCAATGAAAAAACATGCCATGTAAAACAGCAGCTTGACTGTTTCGATGAGATCATTCATTGGTATGATGCCAGGCCCGTGCTCCATGTTCGATATTTTCGTGAACCCTATGTAAGCCGGCTTGAATGCTACGGACGGATTACTTTTGATTATAATCTGGCCTACAGGGAAATACATGGATCCACCGATCTGGACTATCAGGAAAAGGACATGCTGTATTATGATGATCCCGTTACTACCGTGAGTCGTCAGTCTCCCGTTATTCTGGAAATTAAAGTGGAAACCCTCGTCCCGCAATGGACCATCAAAATGATCAAAAAATTCAATCTTGTTCAGAGACCGTTTTCCAAATATTGTTACGGGATCGATTATATTAAACAATACTTGCCGTCAGGCAGAAACTCAATCTATCATTCAACCCTTCAGGAATAGAGAAAAGTGGTATAAAATGAGGACTTCCATGAAATTCAAGCTTACATTAATATCGGTTTTTATCCTGATCACTTCGACCGGATTCGCAAGCGACATTGTCATCAATGAAATTATGTATAACAGCCCTGATGAAGATGTTGAGTTTGTTGAACTCTACAACAATTCCAATACAGCTGTCAATGTCAATAACTGGTATATTCTGGATGACAACGATGACCACGATCCCTGCACCCTGCAAGGCATACTGGATCCGGGAGATTATCTGATCATAGCCGGAGACAAGACAAAATTCCATGCAAAATATCACGGTGCGATAACGGTCAACGTGAATGATTATGATACCGGTAATGATGCGTGGGCACTGGGAAACGGGGGTGACAGCGTCCGTTTATACAATAGTGCCGGACAACTGCATGATATCGTGGTGTATTCCGACGGCGGGGACTGGCCCGGCTCTGCGGACGGTGATGGACCCTCACTGGAACTGCTGAATCCCGGACTGGACAACGCCGCGCCCGTCAGCTGGGATCCCAGTGCTGAAGACGGCGGCACACCCGGCGCGCGGAACAGCGTTTTTACCGAAAATGCCATGCCCATCTGCAAAGATGGAGAATGTCTGGTCAATCTTCCAACAGCGTCAGATGCGGTAGGTGTTACTGTACTTGCGTATGATATAGAAGGTCTTGAAAAGGTTGAACTCATGGTCAGCACCGGCAGTGTTTATACCCCCCTTCTGATGAATGATGCTGGATCCGGTGGTGATGCCAAAGCAGGCGATTCACTTTACACCGTTCAAATTCCCGCTCAGGGAAGCGGTGCGCTGGTTAGATACTATGCTGTGGCCACCGATAATATCGGTCAAACAGATACCTGGCCCAATGAGGCACCGGATGATTATCGCGCCTATACCGTGGATTATACACCCCCCAGGCTTCGCATCACGGAAGCCCTTGCCGTGAACAGTTCGGTGATTATGGATGAAGCGGGTGAATATGATGACTGGTTTGAAATACACAATGAGGACAACATAAGTGTCAATCTGGGCGGTATGTATGTCAGCACCGGGCTGAATTCACCCAGAATGTTTGAACTGCCCTCCAGGGATCTTGCACCCGACGAATATCTGGTGATATGGGCGGACGATGATACGGATCAGGGTATTTTTCATACGGATTTTAAACTGTCAAGCGGTGGGGAATCCGTCGCGCTGTTTGAAACCATTGATCACGGCAATGTCTTGATCCACGGCTGGAAATACGGTGTTATGAGTGCAGATATTTCCATGGGATTCAAATCTGCGGATGATACCGCACCGGAATATCTGAAGAATCCAACCCCCGGATCCGGCAATGAAAGCAGCAGCCTTTTTTCTCCGGTTTGTATCAACGAATTCCAGACCACCAGTGATTTCGGCGGTCCTGATGACTGGGTGGAAATTTATAATCGTTCTGATCAAGCCTTCGATCTGGCAGGTGCTTTTCTTTCGGACCAGCGATCCAACAATACCAAATGGCAGTTCCCTTTCACCGTGGCATCTGTACTGGATCCGGGTGAATATCTTGTTATTTATGAGGATGAACTGGGTTTCAGTTTCTCCTCCAAAGGCAATGATGTGATTATGTTGACAATGGCCGACAGTACAACCGGACTGGATTTCTACGATTTTGGCCCGCAAACCGCAGATATGAGCGAGGGGCGTTTTCCCGATGGAACGGGATTCTGGAAGAAATTTGAATCACCGACCAGGGGAAGTGCCAATGATCCCACCCATGTTGCGAAGGATATCATGGTTTCTTTGCCGTCTGAATTTGAGCTGCTTCAAAATTATCCGAATCCGTTTAATCATGGAACCATGATTGGCTATGCCTTGCCTGTGCCCGCCTCCGTCCACATTCGCGTTTTTAATATTCAAGGGCGTCTGATAAAGGATCATTTCTTCAAGCACAGGCCCGCGGGGGTACACAGTGTTTCATGGGACGGCAATAACAGATTGGGCCTGCCGGTTTCCAGCGGTGTTTATTTTTATCAGATGGAAGTGGCCGGTGATGGGTTGCGGTTCCTGGACACACAGAAAATGCTTATGATAAAATAAAATTGATTGGATCAATCAAGCCTGTTTGATCCGGATCATCATCCATAAAAAAGGTTGTCATCAGAAAAAGAAAGGTTCATGCCGTGCTTTACAGCACCATGTAGAATTGAATCCGGTGCCAAACAGACCATTTCTAAATTTGCATACCCTTTTCCTCTCCTTTCTGCTCTGTCTGTTATTGGGGAACCATTTTCTTTATTCAGATAACGGTTCTGTTCTTATCACCGAGATCATGTATCATCCACATCATCCGGATACCGAAGCTGAAAATACCGGAGAAGAGTTTGTCGAGATTTATAATCCCGGAAATCAAGCCATTAATCTGTCGGGTTGGCAATTCAGCAATGGCATTGACTTTGTTTTTCCCGAGTTGATATTGGAGCCGCATTCCTATCTCGTCATTGCGGCAGACCTGGCGACGTTCTTGTCTTTGTATCCTGATGTGGCCAATGTGACCGGTAACTGGAGCGGCAAGTTAAGCAATTCCGGAGAAAGAATTGAGCTGGAAAATTTTTCAGGGCAGTTGATTGATGAAGTGAGGTATTCGGATGAAGGTCAGTGGGCCGTTCGTGAACTCGGTCCGGTGGATCACAATCATCGCGGCTGGATCTGGGCGGATGCCCATGACGGAGACGGTAAAAGCCTTGAATTGATCAACATCGCCTTATCCAATGAAATCGGGCAGAATTGGGCAGCCGGTGACATCATGGGCGGTACTCCGGGAAGGATCAATTCTGTATCTGAAACCAATTCGGCGCCTGTTTTCATGGATGTGGATCATTATCCTGTCATTCCGCACTCGGATGAGGATGTGGCAATTGTTGCTGAAATGATCGATGATAATGCGTCTGTCGAATCAGTGAAACTTTATTTTCGAAGAGACGGCCAGTCTGTTTTTAATGTGGTTATGATGCAGGATGACGGTGTGGGCAGGGATATTACGGCAGATGATGGTTTGTTTACCGGACTCATCCAGGCCATGCCGGATCAGTCTGTTGTGGAATTCTATCTGGAAGCGACAGATGATGCCGGAAAAACCCGTTCGTTCCCGGCACCAGGCAGTGTGGATGGCGTGCCGGAACAAGCCACAAATTTGCTTTATCAGGTTGATGATTCATATTCTCCTGTTTCGTCTGAAAAAGATCCTCTTTATCGGATTGTTATGAAGGAAGAGGAAAGGGCGGAACTGATTGATGTCATTGGATCAGGGGTTGAAATTGACCGTGACAGCAATGCGGAAATGAATGCTACGTTTATCAGTATGGATGATGAAGGCTTAAAGGTTCGTTACAATACAGGAGCACGTGTCCGGGGCAAAGGCACCCGAAAACGGCCCCCCATCAGTTTGCGCATTAATTTTCCGTCTGATCGTTCATGGAACGGTGTGACGGCCATTAATCTCAACACCAAATTTACACATCTTCAGATTCTTGGCGCTGCCGTATTTAAGCAGGCAGGATTGCCGGTAGCAGATACGAAAGCGGTTAAAGTTTTTATTAACGGCGACAATTTGGCCTTGTCTGAAACCATTCCCCAGCGTATGTATGGAAAATATGCTTATGTGGAAGTGATTGACAGTGATTTTGCCGACAATCATTTTCCGGATGACAACAACGGAAATATTTATCGATGTATGAGACTGGATGATTATTATGCAGACTGGCGGTACGAAGGTCCTGATCCCGCTGCCTATACGGATACCTACTTTAAAGAATCCAACAGCGCAGCATATGACTGGTCCGATTTAATAGAACTCACCGATATCCTGAACAATTCATCTGAAGCAACTTATGTGGATGAGGTGAAACAGGTTTTAAATGTTGCGCAATGGATGCGCTGGTATGCTGTTGAAGTGATGCTGAGCAATAACGAAACCAATCCCAGTTCGGGTCAGGGCGATGATTATTATATGTACAGGGGGGAGGCGGATTCAAGATTTTACATCCTGCCCCATGATCTGGACACCATATTCGGTCAGGGCAGAGAAAAAGTCTACGCGAACACCCTGTCCATCTGGGCCCCCACCCTGATGCCTGCCATGAAACGTTTTATGACACATCCGGCATTTATTACGGAATATTATATTCAATTAAAAGATGTCATTGAAACAATCTTTGAAACAGCCGCGTTTAACGCGGTGGTCAATGATGCACTCGGCGACTGGGCCCAGGAGGAGCCCGGTCTGGCTGATGAAATCGAACTGATTAAACAGTTTGTTTCAGATCGAATCAAGTTTGTCCTGACAGGCGGATATCCCGGTGAAAACAGTGCGCCTCAAATACCGCAAACTGAATTTACGGTTGAATGTAATTTACAGCAAACAGGCAATACATTCTTTACACGGACCTCCAAACTTGAAGGATTTCAAATCCATGGAACGGCCGACGTTTTCACAACGCAATCCATTACAGTCGCCGATGTCCCCGCATTGTGGAACCCGGCCCGAGGCACCTGGATGCTTGGCAGTGATCAACAGTTCCAATTGAATCCGGGTAATAATTCAATCGTTGTAACCGCATACAGCGGTGTGAATGGCAGTGGAAATACATTACAGAGCGAAACGGTTGATGTTCTCTATGAGGAGAGCACATTTGAAGGGACTTTAACAGCCGATACCACATTGACCAAAGCATTGGGACACTGGCGCATTACGGATGATGTTGTGGTACCGGCCAATATAACTCTGACAATAGAACCGGGTACAGATTTGTATTTCGAAGAAGGAACCGGCATTACGGTACAGAAGGACGGCTGCTTGATTGCCGAAGGCAATGAGACGGATCAAATCGGTTTGCTTCTGCAGCCTGACAGCGATGCACACTGGGTCGGACTGAAATTTTACAACTCTTTGCATGACAACAGATTATGCTATATCAACATGGAATATGGAGATGAAGATTCACAAGTGATTTATGTGAACAATTCCCGACTGCTCATTGATCATGCAACCTGGACGCCCTCCGATAAAACAATCATCGAGGTTTTCAATCCATCCCTTGTTATCCGTCATTCCGTCTTCCCCTCTGTTTCGGAAAATGAAATCATCCACGGTCGAAATCTCACAGGAGAGGCCTGTTTTGTTATTGAAAACAACCTGTTCAATGCGGTCACAGGCTATAATGATGTGATCGATTTCTCTCAATGCAAACGGCCCGGTCCCATATTACAGGTATTGAATAATACTTTTTCAGGTGGAAGTGATGATGCCGTTGATCTGGACGGCTGCGATGCCCATGTTGAGGGGAATTTATTTGTCAATTTTCATAAGAACCACGATCGTGAGAGCACATCCAACGCGATCGCGACGGGACAATATAACGGGCTCAATTCAGACATTACGGTTGTCCGGAATATTTTCTGTAATAATGATCATGCCGTCCTGTTAAAGGAAGACGCCTTTTTACACGCCGGGAACAATGTGTTTGTCAATTCCGCACATTCGACCATCAGTTTCAGCGAATCCGACACGGAGCCCGGTCAGGGCGCCTGTCTGGACGGCAATATTTTTTATAACAATGCCGCCGTGTTCGAAAATCAATCTGGGCAGGGCGGAGCAGAGGAGCCGGATATTTCAGTAAACCGATGCATTATCGATGCCGGTTTTCATGATCTTGGAGAGGGCAATTTGGATGCGGATCCGTTGTTTGTGGATCCCGCGGGTGATTTCCACCTGCAGGCAGCATCCCCTGCCGCAGGCAAAGGTCCGAACGGTCTGGACATGGGAAGGTATGTACCGGCAGGCGCCTCCATTTCGGGTGAACCGGATTCTTTAACAAAACAAACGCAGGCGGTTCTGACCATCGGCGGACCCGGAATCACCCATTATCAATATTGCATTAATGATCCCGCAGGATCCTGGAGTGATGTATTCGCCATTGACATGACGCCGCAAATTGTGTTGAGCGATTTAATCGATGGCCAATCCTACACTGTTTATGTCAAAGGCAAAAATTCAGCTGATGTCTGGCAAAGTGATCCTGAATTTGCTGTTTCAAAAACATGGAAAATCCGGATTGCCGGCTCAGATGTATCCGATTCAGATGATACAGCAGTCCCCGGGGACTATCGTTTATATCAAAATGTTCCCAATCCCTTTAATATGACCACACAGATTGTATTCGATCTTCCTGAAGATTCCAGAGTGACAATCATCATTTATAACCTGCTGGGAAGACCCGTTAAAACAGTGCATGATGATTTTGTTCAGGCGGGTCAGCATAAAGTTATCTGGGACGGCCGAACCGATCATGGAGAACAGGTGCCGACCGGCCTGTATTTTGTTCAGGCAACAGCGAACCATTATCGTTTCACCCGTAAAATGGTGCTCGTTAAATAGGTGATCCATTGATTAAATAGCGTAAAGAGGCAAAGCGGATGAACAAGTCATTACCGGTTATAAGATTTCTTTTTTCAGGTTTCATTCTGATTGCCTGTTCTGTTCAGGCGCAGGTTTTATTCAGCGATGAAATAATCATTGAACAGACCCATTTGAAAAAAATAAAAAGCGCCTGTGCTGCGGATCTCGATGGTGACGGCGATCCTGATGTGCTGTCCGCTTCGGCCGGGGACAACAAAATTGCCTGGTATGAAAATTTGGGGAAAGGCGTTTTTGGTCCCCAGCAAATCATCACAACATCCGCCATTGAAGCGGAGGATGTGTACGCGGTTGATCTGGACGGTGATGACGATCTGGATGTCTTGTCTGCTTCAGAGACGGATGATAAAATTGCCTGGTATGAAAATCTGGGCGACGCCGGCTTTGGCCCGCAGCAAATTATTTCAACCTCTGCGGATGGCGCAGAATCTGTTTATGCCGCAGATCTGGATGATGACGGGGATTATGACGCGCTGTCCGCCTCTGAGTATGATGATAAAATTGCCTGGTACGAAAATTTGGGGAACGGCGTCTTTTCAGAACAGCACGTGATTACCACACTGGCCGACGGTGCGGAATATGCCTATGCATCAGATCTGGATGGTGATGGTGATCTGGATGTGGTTTCAGCTTCTGAATTTGCCAATCAAATTGCCTGGTATGAAAATCTGGGCGGCGGCATATTCAGCGAAACCAACGTGATTACGGATTCTACGGATGGTGCGGAATTTGTTCATACAGCTGATCTGGATAACGACGGGGATCAGGATGTGTTGTCCGCTTCAATCCGTGATGACAAAGTGGCCTGGTATGAAAATCTGGGGGACGGTGCATTCGGTCCGCAGATAATCATCACCAGAGCAGCGGACGGACCTGAATGTGTTTACGCGGCGGATCTGGACAACGACGGCGACATGGATGTGCTTTCAGCCTCTGAATTTGACAATACCATTGCCTGGTATGAAAATTTGGGTGATGGTGCATTTGGTGAATTGCAGGTGATTACAGCAAACGCCGAAGGTGCCAGTTATGTGTCGGCTGTTGATTTTGACAATGACGGTGATATGGACGTCCTTTCTGCATCGGAGACGGATCACAAATTGAGCTGGTTTAAAAATTTATTTATTACGGACGCATCCTGTTCTGATTTTTTGGAAAAACCCCAGGGGTTTCAATTATCTCAAAATTATCCCAATCCGTTCAATTCAACCACGCTGATATCTTTTTATACGCCCGTATCCGGTCGAGTCCGGTTTACTATTTTTGATGTATCGGGACGGCCTGTTTCATTTTTGGAATACAATGCCGATCAGCCGGGGGATCATCAGGTTGCGTTTCATGCAGAGTATATCACAAGCGGTGTGTACATGATCCGTTCAGAAATGGTATTACAGAATAAAAGCAATCCCCAGGTATTCACAAGAAAATTGATTTTGATGAAGTAATATGAATTTTATCCAATTTATCCGGAGGTCCTTTATATGCGTTCCAGAATTCGATTGAACCATAGAGATGGCTGTTTACAGCGTCTGAGTCTTTTCATTCTTTTTATGATCATTCCAGTGCAAATCTTGGCCCAGGGCCCTGATTTGCGTATTAATGAATTTATGGCGTTAAATCAAACGGTTCTGGAGGATGAAGACGGCAGCAGTTCAGACTGGATTGAAATCTATAATGCGTCGACAGATCCTGTTGATTTACAAGACTGGTGCCTGACCGATGATCAATCCGATTTACAAAAATGGTCCTTTCCTCAGATGACGCTGCAGGCCGGCGCTTATTTAATTGTTTTTGCATCTTCCAAAAATCGCAGGATTGCGGACCAGGAACTGCACACCAATTTCAGATTAAGCGGAGATGGTGAATATCTGGCGCTTACCGATCCGGAGGGCCATATTGCCACAGAATTTGATCCGGCCTATCCTCAACAATATGCAGATGTCTCATACGGTTTTATGAATAATGAATATACATTCTTCACCTCACCCACACCGGGCGCTGTGAACGTATATTCAGAGCATCAGCTTTTGTCTCCACCTGAATTCAGCGTTAAACATGGTTTTTTTGACGCCCCTTTTACTGTACAGCTGACAACGGACCATACCAATACAACGATTTATTATACAACCGACGGCAGTGATCCGAATGAATTAAACGGGACACCATACAGTTCACCCGTTCAAATTTCAACCACGACCGTACTCCGGGCCATTGCTCATAAATCCGACGGTTCATCCAGTATTTCAGTGACCCAAACCTATCTTTTCCTGGATGATGTGATCAATCAACCGAATGACCCGCCGGGATATCCTTCTGAATGGGGACCTTATACGGCCATTCATGGAAATGCCATAGCGGATTATGAAATGGATCCGGACATCACACAGGATCCTGCCTATAAGGATCTGATGGAAGCCTCTCTGCTGTCCATTCCCACCATATCCATTGTGACGGACAAAGACAACCTCTTCTCGCACAGTGAAGACCCTGATAAGGGAGGTATTTATATCTACACCGGACCACCCCTTGACCATTATCATGACGGGTTTGGAATAGGCTGGGAACGCCCAATATCGTTCGAATTTTTTAACGCGGACGGATCAAAGGAATTTCAGGTGAACTGCGGGATAAAGCTGCAGGGCGGGCACAGCCGCCGTCCGGAAAAGTCACCCAAACACTCCTTCCGGCTTTTATTCAGAAGCGAATACGGGCCCGCCAGACTGGACTATGCACTCTTTGGCGATGAGGCGGCGTCCAGTTTTAATACAATTACCCTGCGGGCCGGTTTTTGTAATAAATGGCATCATCACACGTCGGATCAAAGGGATCGTGCTCAAATGATTCGTGATGTCTGGGCCAAGGACACGCAATTGGCCATGGGGCATCCCTCCGGTCATGGATCATATGCTCATTTGTATTTAAACGGACTCTACTGGGGTGTTTATAATACCACCGAGCGGCTGGATAAAGAGTATGCGGCATCCTACATGGGCGGAGATGATTCCGAGTATGATGTGATCAAGGATTATACAGCTGTGGTTGATGGTGAAATTACAGCCTGGAATGAAATGATGAGTATAGCACGATCCGGACTTTCCAGCAATGCAGCCTATCAGCGTATTCAGGGCAATAATCCGGACGGAACCCGAAATTTTAATTATGAGCCTTATGTGGATGTGGTCAATCTGATTGACTATATGATATTAAATTTCTACGGCGGCAACACAGACTGGGACAGTCACAACTGGGCAGCCATACGAAATCGTGTCAATCGTGAAAAAG
>Ga0272441_10004062_pt1 | contig 27036 bp, 19 predicted proteins | sample SSMProp6N_FD_193582 | JGI IMG/M metagenome (GOLD analysis project Ga0272441, IMG submission 193582) | Marine sediment archaeal communities from Little Sippewissett salt marsh, Falmouth, MA, United States - SSM-Prop-6N | ecosystem: Environmental > Aquatic > Marine > Wetlands > Sediment ... | reverse complement strand
TGATGTGGGGTAGTGCATCGAAAGCTGCTGGCGGATCGTTTCAAACTGGACGCCGGCAGAACCCAGCAGCAGCGAAGCCATCCGGTTCAGGTATTCAGCGAACAAACCACCGCCCATGCCGGTTACCGTGCTGCCGATCGAAACCATGCGAATTCTCCGCCGTACAGCCTCCGGATCCTGACCTGGCAGCAGGTTTCCGGGAAATCCCCGGAAGTGCCGTGAGCCCTGCTGTGTGTCATCCTTCTCTTCCAGCTGGTTGAAACGTGCCAGCGCCTCCTGGAAGGTGCCGTATGCCATTATGGCGAAAGCGACCCGGTCAAGCATAAACGCCATCTCGCGGCGGAGCTGTTTTCGTCGTTTGTTGATCCGCTCCCGGATCTCCGAATCCGGCACAAAAAATCCAACTGCTGCAGCTCCAATAGTAAGCAGGAGATTCAAGATCGGCCCGCTGCCCAGCAAGAGACTCACGGCCAGCCCGCCTGCTGCAAAGAGCAGCAGCATTTTCCATTTCTGCTGATAGAAGGCCGTGAGGTTCTCATACGGGAACCCGGCTTGCGACAGCTGCAGCCCAACCGGGTCCCTGGCGGGAGGGAAAGGCAGTGCCTCACCAAGTATCTGTGCAAGCCTGGCTGCCAGCGGGGCTTTCTCCGGGATTCCGTCACCCCGGAGTACACTCTTCCGTCCGAGCTGGCTTAACCGCGAGAACAATCCGCTGAACGATACGACCACAAAGAACAGGCCGAAAGCGCCCAATCCTGCAGCGAGGAAATTCAATGACTCGACAGTCATGCCGGCTTCTCCTTTCCCCGATTGCTATGCTTTGTTTCACCCCTTCCGGCAGTCTTATCATCGGGCCGCGCGGCAGATGCCAACACCCGTCTTCGCTCCGGTACCGTTCGCTGATAGGGAACCGGGTTCACAATTCGCTTGACAATCGTATTTGCCAGGATGAACAGGAGCACATCCATCACCCAGGCAGCGAGGATGAGGATCTGCCCGAGCATGGAGCTGTAGAAAGCTGCATAATCCGGTGCAGCGAAACGGAAGAAGAATACGATAATGAACGGCATCAGGACGACGATGAGAAGTTCGCGCTTTGGCCCTGAGATATTTGCCCGCATCTCGCGGCGGATGGACACTTCCTTGCGCAGCCGCGGAATGAGCAAGTCGAGGATTTCAGGAATGCGCTGTGGTGTGGTATGGAACTGGAGCAGCGCCTCTGCCACCCGGTCCAGCGTGTAGCTGCCGCGCAGGCCCATGAGATTCTGCAGACGGGAGAGGTCGATCCGTGCGCCGGAAAATGCTGCTGCCATTTCCTGGAAATCCTGACGGACAATCTCGGGCCCATGCTCCGCCACCATTTCCAGCGCTTTCACGAGTGAAAGGCCGCGCAGACGAAATGAACTGCGCAGGTCCCGCAGCGCATTCGGCATTGCTGTCTCGTATGATTCCAAATTCTTTTCCTGTCGCTGAAGCAGAACCATCCAGTATAGGAGCAGACCACTGGCAAAACCTGCTCCCGATGCAAGCAAGCTGCTCGTGGCAAGGAACATAAATCCGCCCGCCAGCAATCCACAAACCCCTGCCACAGTAAGGAATTCATGAGCACTCACATCCAGTCGCGCGCGATATAATAGCTTCTCCAACCTTTCCATTAACCCTGTTGTTCTGCGGCCAGCAAGGTAAGTCGAATCTCCTGTTGAAAGAATTCCTCCCTTTTTTCCGGTAATGGATACCGCGACATAGGAATACAACCCCAGGAAAAGGATGTACAGGCCGGCTGAAGCTGTCAAAGCAGTCAGAATATTCAATATCACAGACGACTCCCTCTTCTTGAATTCACCATTTGAAAAGAAAGGCCGACTCGTAGAAAATGGTTTTCAAAAACCGACTCCCGTGAAAGCCTTTCCAGTTCGTATCCAACTGACCTGCCGCCGCGAAACACGAGCTTCATCTCAGGCAAAGAATCTTTTACGCCGCCCGTAAACTCACCAATCTCGGCTACGTATCTGCGTCCGTCAAAATCCTGCAGGAGTGTAATACCTATATGAAAGGAAGTGCCAATCAGACGGGCCGAGCGTTCAGCCTGCATATCCACACCTGCCTGGTACAGCATGGCATTCACCCTCTGGCCAAGATCCGCAAGCGAATTGGCATGAATGGAAGTAAGGTTGCCACCATGCCCGGTCTGCATGGCGTTAAGGAGGTCGTAGATTTCTGGGCCGCGTGCCTCTCCCAGCACAAGATGGTCAGGCCGCTGGCGAAGTGCTGTCAGGATCAGCTTGCGCATGTCCACATCGATACCGCCTTCGAGCAGTTTCTGGCGAGTGTAGAAATAGACACAGTTCTGTGGATTATCACCATCCCGAAGTTTGAGTTCGCGGGTATCCTCGATAACAACCACACGGCGATCCTCAGGGATAAGCCGACCGAGTGCTGAGAGGAATGTCGTCTTTCCCACTCCGGTGCGTCCGATTACAAGGATATTAAGTCCAGCTACCACCACCATGTGCAGGTATGCTGCTGCCTCAGCAGTTAATAACGCACCCGGCACAACAATGGAATGATAATCTGGAAGGGAAATTTCACACTGTGACCTTCCGTTTTGCACAGGCGTGCTGAGGAACTCTTCCACTGTCCAGCTTTTCCGGCGATGGCGGCGGAAGACCAGTACCGGCCATGGATCTGTCAGGGGTTCAGTAACCACATTCAACCTGTGGCCGGCAGGCAGCTGCACATCCACGATCGGCATCAGCGGCCCGGCCTGTTTACCCGAGAATGCGATCACCTGGTTGACACGCCACAACAGCTGCTCATCATCAGCACAGAGATCCAGATCGAGTGTCCGCCAACCTTCATAAGTCCGTACCATCACTTCGTGGGGTCCATTAACTGCAACATCCTCTATCGACTCATCTTCCAGCAGCGGCTCAAGTGCCCCAAGTCCATAGAGTTCCCTGAAAATTCTATCTGTCCAGCGTTCAACTGTATGAACACGGCTGTCAAGCACAGGGATCAAACCCTTACTGACACGGCGGTTGTTTTCTTCCTCTACAATCTCTGCGATCAGTTGATGGACAAGTGCTTTCAATTCAGGTTCTTTCTTGACTTTGTTCAGTTCACTGGCATTAAGGCGCTCGCGTATCTTTCCAAGTGCCAGTCCAGTTAACTGCTGCTCTATACTGGGCTTGTCTTCTTTTTCCTGATCGGAGTCGCCATTATCTCTGGGAAACAAAACTGTCCCCAGCGGCAGGTCTTTTTCCAATTGCGCTTTCCTTTCTCTAATAACGTTTCCAAAATCGCCGTCTTTTATTCGACGCCTGATGCAAGTGTTTCTTGAATGAAGCTACAATTCCGGGCACAAAATTTTCCGCCAGGGAAGCTGTCCCAAAAACAAACGGCTGAAGGGATCTATGTTTCTTTTCCCGGTGCCATACAAGCTCGGATACAAAGCAGCCCTGGTTTATCACACCCATCAGGTGCCCTTCTTCAACCAATGGAATCACTGCAAACAATGAGATTCCGAGAAAATCTGGAAGCTCATCCCGTTTCACAAGCGCTTCTGCTGACCAGCGATTCAGCACCAACCTCAGCTGGTCCCGACGTACTGCCTGGTGCGCTTCAAGCTGTCGGATACCTTCACGTGTAGGCGCTACCGATGGACGAAACGGTGTGGCCAGAACAAGCAGATGCCCGGCTTCCTTGATAGCGGAAAAATGCACCGGGATCGTAATCGCTGTCCCTATATCGAAAATGATGAACTCATAAATGCCATACGCTCTTTCTACGAGTGCATGAATGAATCGAGACCCCTGTGTACCATGTTCCGCGGAATATGCAGGTTGTGTCGCAGCCTCCGGTGTAGCAATTCCAAACACAATGCGCAGATTTCCATCACCCTGGTTATGAATATCCGGTACGGCATATAAATGGTCGTTAAACGATTCTCTCGATATCTCACCGCTGACCAGGAACTCCTGTGCAAGTGTAGTAATGTTGTGCCGTTCGGCGAATCTGCGAGCGTCCTGGTTAAGTGCTTGCGCCAGATAGCCTCGACTCATGTCTGCATCAACAAGCAGCACCTTGTGTCCGCCAACATTCGCCAACTGCCATGCCAGCTCCTGTGCGACCAGTGACTTGCCATCTCCTCCCTTACTTGACCATGAGGTAATTACCTGTGTTGGTAAACGGATCCCAGCTGCCGGGATTTCATTCGCTTTTGCCGTTTTTACCCCGGCTTTTTTACGAATTTCCTTTGACTCTTCAATCGTTTCAGAAAGCGCTCTTTTTGCGAATTTACCACGCGCCTTTGCAAGAAGATCGGGCAGTTCACGTGCTAATTCAATGAACGGTTCCGATCGAAGCGGCAGTCGGTATGTCAGCACCCCCATATCTTCTACAACATCAAACCAATCACCAACTCTGGGAACAAATGCAATTACTAACCTTGCCCGGTCACCATGCTGTTCGACGATTTTTTTCACGATTTTTGCATGAAACCCGGCTGCAGCAGCATGAAGCACGACAACTTCAGCAAGCGAGTCTTCCAGGTTTTCGAATAACTCCAATCCAATTTCCTGTTCCCGGGATATAACCTCAAAAACCGGATTTCCATCTACACCCTTTTGGTCTTCAAGGAAATCTGTAATCAATCTTGCTTCTGTCGGTGGTGCAACCACTATTGTTCTGACACCAGCACGGACATTCCCGGACCTATCCAGCATTTCTCACCTCCCCCATATTCACCTCTGCAAGTCACTCGCTGCCAGGTGTAAATTCATCAGAATTTTCCAACTCCTCTGAAGTTCGCCCAGCAGAAGCAGTTGATTTTTCATATGCTTCCTCAATTGCATCGATCAGGCTTACCCCGGTGTTCGAGTTGCTGGAATCCAACAAAGAATTCTGGAGTCTTAATTCTCGTTCATATGAAAAAAATTCAGCGAGATCACCCCAACTCATACCCAGTGTAGGAGTATTATCTGTTCCCGTCAGAGGTGATCGCAAACTAACTCTCACATCGCCATTTGATAGAGCAAAAGTAAGCAGCTCCTGTGACTCTACAGGAACCATAAGAACGAGTGCTGCTATCTCCCCATGAGCTGTCTCTCCACCAGCCGAAGTCTCATATGTAGAAGGTGTTGATTCCTCATATACGACATCCAACACTCTGGCACAACGAACAAGAACTTTAGCTATCGGCAGCAGAACTTCCATACTTGATTCCTGTTCTACTGCATGTGGAGAGGATTCCTGTGGATAAAATTGGGAAGGATCAGCAGACCAGGGCACGTCATCATCGTCGGCTTCTTCCTGAGAATAGCTTTTTTCACCATCATCAGAATCCGGAGTTTCCAGCGGAACAGGCTCCACTTCTGTCCAGCTTGACGGTTCTTGTGAAACCGCTCCACTTAAAAACTCACCCATCATCTGATTTTCCCCACCAATACCCATAATTACATCTACAAGATCCCCTCTTCGAATGTCTGACGGTGCAGTGTTGATATCCACAGGGATGACAAATGCTGCCATAGCTGGGTCATCCAGACCCAGCGACGTATGAGTCTGTGCTGAGGGATGGTCAGGCAAAACAAAAGAAACCATCTGCAGCAGCTCGCCCTTGTGTATATCCTCAACAGCAACTGCCCCACTGAAACGAGATACATCCTCCTCGGTAATTACAAGAGAAGGATCCGGCAGAGACACCTCTTCCAGCCTTGCTATATTCGATGTCAACATCTCGCCGGCGGTGATATCACATGCGGCAACCAGTACATTAATAGCAGGCGGATTGATCACATTCGCAAGAAAATACAACACTGCAAATGCAGCGAGAAACAACACAATACCAAGAATTAATTCCAATCGGATTTTCATACCCCCTCCTGTTGAACTGATTATTACTCATCTCTGTCCCCTCAAAAATCCTCTAAGCAGAAATCGTAATAATCTCTCGAATATTACTTTTCCACCACATAAACCCAGATACTTTCCCCACCCAATACGGTTTCCGTCAGCATCGTCCATACTTGAGCCAGCTCAATATCAAAAAAGATTCCAGCATTCATTGCTGTTAGCTCATATGCGTCAGCTTTTCGAGGATGCTTTCCCAGCAGGTCAGGGTGTTCATTAAGAAGACCGGGGTTCCCTCGATTATTCCTGCATTTTTGCCGCATGGATTTTGGTTCTAAAGGAGAAAAAACCAACCTAAGCCCCATGCCTGTTTCAGCTTCTATAGCAGGAGGATCATCAATAAAGATGATCGAATCATTTATGCCCGGATTAAACCCAATAGCCACCCTGGCTTTCTCCTCAAGCCATTTAATTGGGTGTTGTACAGAGATACTTCGCTCCTCCCGCGCACGCTTAATTTTCAAGTCGGTCATTGCCCATGCCCGGAGTGAGTCATGAACGCCCTTTATGGCTTTTCGTTGGCGTTCATGCCCAATTGAAATCAGGAATCCGACCATCAGAACGGATATGACTACAATAATTGAAAGAACAACCTCAAGCATTTCCCACTCCTCTTGGAATAAGTTGATAGGCCGAATATCGAACTATACAAAACATTGTTATCTTCATTTCCTATTTCTCTCTAAAATCCAGATTACTCATCGATCTAATCGTTTTACTAACATCCCAAAGCGCTTTGTATCTTCTGTCGAAAAATACTGATAGTGCCAGCCCCACCAGTAGTATCCCGGCGCCCAAAACGGAAAGGATTAATATTGAATATTTTCCTGGATTGACGTTATCCAAATTCTTCCTATGTGATTTGACTTCACCCGATACTGGAATCACCAGTTCCGGTTCAGGAGAAGGCTGCAGCGTTGGTAAATCTACTACCGCCACAGCAGTCTTTGGCATTGGGGTTTTAATATCAACGGACACAACAGTAGGCGTTATAGTAGGAGGAGAAGGTATAACCACAACAGCCGAATCCTTCCGGTTGTTCCCTAAGTTATCCCATGCTTCAAGACATACTTCATACTCACCAGGCGGCGCAAACACATCGCCAACCCGGCGATCCCAGGTGAACGTATCGGGGATCTGGCCTGCGTTCCAGGTATAGCTGCGGGTGCCGTATTCGCCGCAGTTGATCCGCAGCTCGGCACGGCGTATGCCAGAGCCTGTGTCCCGAATGACGATCGGTATCTCCTGGGTGAAATGCCAGCGGTCCGGCAGGTCCACCTTCGGGGCGGTGTTATCCAGGGGCAGCGAGAGCGCTGCAGGTTCGCCTGTATTGCCCGCCTGGTCAACCGCACGAACGTTCACAACAAGTTCTCCCCGGTCCATACCGGCTGTATCCACCTCCATACCCCACGAACCTTCCGACATCTGGACCGGCACCCAATCGCCGCCGTTGATCGACACCTCACAGCGTGCCAGGCCCGAACCGGTATCCGTACACATCCCCCCAACGTGCACAACGCCGCCGAAGTATTTGCCTTCATTTATCTCTGGCGAAAGGATCACGGCTTCCGGCGGGATCGAATCGATCCGCAGCTCCTGCGTGAGTACAGCCTCATTGCCTGCTGTGTCCACCGCCCGCCAGGCAACAGTGTGCACGCCTTCTCCGGAGATATTCGTTTCTGCTCCTTCTGCCCATTCGCCGTCGTCGAGGCTGTACAATACCTCTGCCACACCCGACAGCCCGTCCGTCACATCCGCTGATGCAGCACCCCCAGACCGGAACCAGCCGTTCTCTCCGGGTTCACCCGAAAAAACGGCGGACAGCGAGGGAGGCGCGCTGTCCAGCCGCACAACACCGGTCCCGGTCCCCGAATTTCCAGCCGTGTCTGCGCACAGGAGGGCAAAGCTGTATATGCCGTCCGCTTCGATCAGCTGCTTCTGCGCCCACTCTCCTCCCTCGAGCGAAAGCTCGCCGGACGCAAAACCGGAGCCGGTGTCGCTCCCCGTTACTATGGCCGTCAGCGGGCCGGCGTTATACCATCCGGCGGCTGGCAAACCGCCGGATACAGACAAAACCGGTTCGGGCGAGACCGTGTCCACCATCCAGGTTACAAAAGCCTTTTCGCTGGTATCGCCGTAAGACGAGTGCGCCCAGAAGGCGATCTGGCGCTGCCCCTCGAGGTCCCCGCTCCACGAGCAGGCGACATCCGGGGCATCCTCCGGATCGCACAAAAGGCCGGTATCTCCTTCTATCATTGTGATCGTGTGGCCGTTAAGAGGTTCGTGCGCCGCCAGGTCCAGCCCGGCGCCGCCAAGGCACCAGCCGTCGTTCCCGGGTGTATCGCACGTAAACGAGCCGCTGACAGTCGCCGGCTCGAGGTTGATCGTTTTCTTCTTGTATGCCGGTGAACAGCCGCAGCTGTCCGCCACCCATCCGCACCAGTACAGCTGCTGCTCGACGGACGGGTGGCTCCCGCCGCAGTCTGCGCAGGGGTTGTCGGGATGGTGCAGGCGGCAGGGAGGTTCCCCGGCTTTCCTGCAGGTCCAGGTATCGTTTTCGGGATCGCGCACCTTTTTTGTGGATGTACGCTGCGGGCCGGTGTAGTCCGCATAGACGTGCACGACCATGCACGCAAGAAGGATCAGCGGCAGCAGCAGGTAAATCCATCGATGTTTCACGTACGCCCCCTCAGGCTGCTTCACAGTTGGACGCCGGAAGACGTCCTTAAAGGAAGCGAAAGATTGTTTGCCTGCGTCGTTTTGGGAAACCAGTGCCGGCAATCGCCGCGCACTTGAGTGCTCCATCCCCCCGGATTGTCACATTCTTTGTCCCACTGGAAAATAGAATAGCATAAAAATGATAGAAAATAAAGAACAATCACTGGAGAACGGCAGGGCAGGCTGGTGCAGGCCTTGGTTGGGTACAAGGATTTTCTATTAATTACGTATCTCTCCAAATACAAGAACTTTCCATAAAGCAGGCATTGTGAAACAGGGCGGGTTCAAAGATACGCCCTGGATTGAGTATCACTCCCTATACGTGAGCATATCAAACAGCAAGCACTGCAGAACAGGGCTGGTTCAAGTATATGCATTGGATAATGTTCTCTTCCATGCACGTGAGTATTCCAAACAGCAGGCACTGCAGAACCCGCCCGTACGGAGGAAGATTGGTTCAAGATATATTGCAGCAGGCTGCTGCCGGGATAGACCCGGATTAACCCGGATTATCCGGGGCAAGATTTCTTGCGGGTGCCACAATCCTGATACCAAATCGGAGTAAAAACAGCCTTTCAGGCATTGGCCGAAAAAGTAATATCCTGCACACATGAGCCATTTTCATGCGGCTCTCCCAAAAAATCCACTCGTACAAGTTACTCGGAAAGAGAATAGACTAAAAAATCACAGCTTAATCCCCCAAATGCCTGGGCCTGGCAAAGTTTTGGCAAGTTGAGAGCGAATCCGACGCAGCAATTAATTTTGCAGAAACATGCTGCCGGGGCAAGCCCGGTACAGCCCGGCTCAGCCGGGGCAAAATTTCTTGCGGAATTCAAAGCCAGCAAACACTGAATCTGGAAGCCCCTGTATATCAGCTGCACACGCTCCCCTCCATGAGTCAACCTGTAAGCACCCTTATATCGCTATCTCCTATTTACCTGCTACCGCTTGCCCGGGATGTTAGCCGCAATCCGGGCTGCAGGTGTAAAACATCCCCTGCTCCGCCAACCCATGCGGCGTCGTTATGTTGGCGCTGGCAGATATCCGCCCTTTAGCAAGCAGCGGTTCTGATCCGCAGGCTCTGATACACCAGCCTTCTTCCCCGGCACGAATGGCAAGCTTTCATAGGTGTTATGGATATATACTACAAATAGAGACTTAACTGATGGTAAGTGTTGAGCTTCATTTTTCAAGCCGCAGGCTAGCAATGTGAAGACCCAGGCAGCCAGTCTGCAGGTGTACAGCAGGATAAAACGACCAACAGCATTCGTTCGCTGCCGTCCCTTCCCGCCTTCTCCATTTTCACAATAGCAACCCGGGGATCTGGATTCTCATATAGCTGTCTTCAGTCGCAGCAGGACCATCCTTATCTTCCAGCCCCGATTACCCCCTGCTGGTTACGCAAAATACTGCAATTCCTTCGGAGGTCGAATCATGGAACTCTTTCCAAATCCCGGTTTCGGATGGTTAAACGGCTGGATCCTGATCGTGCTCTTTTTTGCGGTTTACGGGATCATACTGCTCACCTTCCTAAAAAAGTCGTCTGCCAGATTGTTTGACCGGACGGGCCAGAGAAAAAATCAGGGGCTGCGCCGGGTATCCGCCGTAGTCCTGATGCTGATATGGCTTTTCCTGGTGTGTGTGACACCCCTGAAAATTGGCGAGGTCGTATTCGTGATCGGGATGATTCTTTTTACCCTCGGGTTGGCTGGATTTGTTTCTGCCCTGATTACCTTCAGGAATACACCGCTCGATCAACCGGTCACACGCGGGCTCTACAAAATCTCAAGGCACCCCCAGCAGGTGGCCGTCTCCTTTGCATTCCTGGGCATGAGCCTCGCCTCCGGATCATGGACAGCCACCGCCTTCATGGTCCTTGGATTTTTCGGTATCCACAGGAAAATCCTCAAGGAAGAGGAGGCCTGCCTGAGACAATACGGTGAGCCGTACGAAGAATACATGGAACGCATTCCCCGTTACTTTGTATTCTTCTGAGCTTGTTCCGTAAAAGGGTGATGCCGGATCCGCTCTATCATTCCGGCTGGATCTCGCAGTGGACGTTCCCGGCAGGCAGGCATTGAACAATGCTTGTGATTTGATAGTGGACATTTTGCGCCAATATTTGCTGCGGTAAACTTCGCAGCTGCCGGGTTGAGCCCGGCTTTGCCCGGCTCAGCCGGGGCAAGATTTATTGCAGGCACCACAATCCTGATAATATAACAGAGCAAAAACAGCCCTTGAAGCGCTGCACGAAAAAAGCATATCCGGCGCAAATGGACAGTTTCCTCTTCGACTTTCCCTGCGAATCAAATCGTTCAAGTTTGGCGGATCAGAGGATTCGCTCTTCAATCACAAGTTGTTATCCGATTATTTGCGTTGGGCGGGTTTTTTGTGAGTTGAGGTCGAATCACTCGTCGCAAGATCTTTTGCGGAAATATTCTGCCGGGGCAAGCCCGGCTTAGCCCGGGAGTACTCGGGTTTTTGTATCAACATTCCAATCTATTTCAACAAATTACTGTTCGCAAAGTAAAGAATCTGTTATATACTCAGACTATTATCGGGGAAGAGCGTAGAACGAACGTATTTCAGCGCGCCATTTCTGCTATCGATACGTACAAAGACCTCTACTGGTTTCAGCGTTATAAAGCTGGTAACTTCTTTCTTTCACAAAACATAATAACGAATCCAGGAGATTTGATGATTACCAGCCTGCTGAAACATTCCGCCCTGCGCGCACTGAAAAAGTTAACCCGTGCACTCCTGGTTGCCTGCCTCCTGATTGGCGCCCTTCCCGTCCAGCCTGTCTATGCACTCAGCTATGACGACAGTTACAGTGGACTCTATCCCATGACTGGAAATCCAACCAGCTTTACCACCGGCACACCAGACACAGGGCTGACATATACCTGCGATAATTGTACTTTCTATATCTGGAATGCGTATGTCTATTATTTTCTCTCCGCCGAAAATACAACTGCAAATGCCGGAACTATCACTATCACATCAAATGATGGAAAAGCTTTTGAACTCAACGCAATTAATGGAATTTATTCCAATGGGGATATCATCAGTGGGACAGGGCCAGAAGCTTTTTCGTACACTACACCCGATATGCAAATGGAAAATTGGTCCCCTGGAGAAAAACTTGTTAATGAGGTTGTTATTACAAACTATGGGGCTAACTTTTCTTTTCAAGGTATCTGGGTGGATCTGGATATCCCCGTACCGGAGGTGCAGGGAAACGGCGTTACTATCGTTAATGGGGACGCCTCCCCATCCACAGAGGACGGTACCCATCTGGGCTCATTGATCGGGACCTCTGTCGATCAGACTTACTCCATCCGCAGCATCGGAGATGCAGCACTGGACCTGACCGGCTCACCCTATGTGTCCCTCGCCGGGTCCCCCGATATCAGCGTCACCAGCCAGCCCACCACGGATCCAATCGCTTCCGGGGGAAGCACAGACTTCACTGTCCGATGCACCCCAACCGATGACAGTTATCGGACCACCACCGTAAGTATCCCCAACGCCTCCGGAGCCAATCCCTACACCTTCACTGTTGGCTGTACCGGTCTGTACGATATTGAGATAGACCTGCAGCGCCCGACAGGAATATCCATCGCCGATGAAGGAACGGACACCCTCGGCCCGCTGCAGCCCGGAACCCACACTCTCACTTATACGGTCGCCAACACCGGCACCTACGAACTCACGGTCAGCTCCCCCACCTTCTCCAACGCCGTGAATGTATCCGGCACCTCTGTGTTTGCTGACCTGACCAGTCCGGTCCCGGATGGTTCAACAACCGCATTCACTGTTGAATTTGATGTGGATGGGGACGGAGCCTTTGGATTCGACATAGATCTTGCCAATGATGACTGGGATGAGAATCCTTATACGATCCACATCTCTGGTACCGGGGATTCAGGTGCGCCGGGTATCAGCGCTTTCGAGCGGCAGACACCGGCTTCCGAATACACCAATGCCGACACCCTCGTCTTCCGGGCCTCCTTTGATGAGGATGTAACCAACGTCTCCACCACGGACTTCGATGTCAGCGGCAGCACCGCCTCAGTAACAGGCGTCTCTTCAGTGTCCGCTGACACCTACGACCTTACCGTCTCCGGCGGCGACCTGGCTTCCTTTGAAGGAACCGTCGGGCTCGATCTTGCCGGCACCCAGGACATCACCGACATGGCCGGCAACGCCCTTCCTGCCGGCGAACCCGCCGCCGATGAAACCTACACACTCGAGAACACCGCACCGGTGCTGGCTTCTATCACCCGCCAGAACCCGTCTTCCGAATACACCAATGCCGACTCGCTCGTCTTCCGGGTCACGTTTGATGAGGATGTTACGAATGTCAACGCTGCTGACTTCGATGTCAGCGGCAGCACTGCTTCTATCACCGGCGTCGCGATGGTATCCGCGGATGTGTATGACCTGACCGTATCCGGTGGCGACCTGGCTTCCTTCAACGGCACAGTCGGAATCGATCTTGCCGGCGGTTTGGACATAACCGACCTGTCCGGCAATTCCCTTCCAACAGATGAACCCGCCACCGATGAAACCTACACGGTCGATAACTCCGCGCCCTCGATTACCTCTTTCACCCGCCAGACACCATCTTCCGAATACACCAATGCCGACACGCTCGTATTCCGGATCACGTTTGATGAGGATGTTACGAATGTCAACGCTGCTGACTTCGATGTCAGCGGAAGCACTGCCAACATCACAGACGTCGCGGTGGAATCCGCGGATGTGTATCTCCTGACAGTATCCGGCGGCGACCTGGCTTCCTTGAACGGCACAGTCGGAGTCAACCTTGCCGGCACCCAGGACATCACCGACCTGGCCGGCAGCGCCCTTCCTGCCGGCGAACCCGCCACCGATGAAACCTACACGGTCGATAATATCAGCCCCACTTCCGTGATCGACCAGGCCGCAGGCCAGGCAGATCCCGCCACATCCCTGCCGATCGAGTTCTCCGTCGTTTTCAACGAAGACGTTACCGGTTTTACTTCCTCGGACCTCGTTTTCGGGGGAACTGCAGCGGGGACACCATCAGGAACGGTGACTGGCGGCCCGCAAGCATTCACTGTTTCTGTCTCCGGGCTGACCGGAGACGGCACTATCACGATGAGTTACAACGCCGGCGCTGCTTCAGACCTGGCCGGCAACAGCAGCACGCTTCCGGCCATCACCGACAATGAAGTTACCTTCAACGGAGACCCACTGCTGGAAATCCAGCGCCCATCCGGCACCGCCCGGCCTGACAGCAGCACAGACAATATCGGCAGCCGGGCAATTGGCTCGAACAGCCTCAGCTATGTGCTCGATAACAGCGCCGGTACCGACGTACTCACCGAAATCGCTGTCGACCTTGACAACTTTACCAATGTAACCGACGCGCTTGTGGTCACAATGTCCAGCACTGTGCCCGGCGGTGATGTCGGGACACTGGACCTTTCGTTTGAAGTCCCCGTGGATGGCCCGTTCAGCTTTGATGTTGAAGTAACCAGCAATGATTCCGCCAGCCCATACAATCTCACCGTTTCAGGCACCGGAACAGGCGGGGCGCCGGAAATCGACATTCAGCGGCCGGCCTTGACCTCCATCCCGGATGGCGGGCTGGACGCGCTCGGGCTATCCGATCTTGGTCTTATCAATCTAACCTACACGATCGATAACAGTACCGGTACAAGCCAGCTGGATGTCAATGCCGTCACTGCTGCCAATCTGATCAACACCAGCGCGTTCCAGGTGAACACCGCTCTTCCGCTCACCGTAGCTGCAGGCGCGTCCGGCACACTCGACATCGCCTTCACGACCGATACCACCGGCGTGTTCAGCCTGGATATGGATCTGACGACCAACGACACCAGCGAAACGACCTACGATATCGCCATCACCGGAACCGCGGTTCTGCTCGCCGTCACCCCCACCGGCCTTACTTCACCCACCGACGGACAAACCCTGTTCAGCGGCATGAGCGAACTCGTGGTCGGCTTCAACAAACCCGTCCAGTCCGGCGGCGGCTCCGGTGCGGCAGATAACCCCGCCAACTACATGCTGGCGGAAGCCGGTGAGAATGAAGTTTTCGACACCGTCTCTTGCTCAAGCGGGCTCGCCCCGGATGATATGCCGGTCGTCATCGACAGCATCGTATACGATGTACCATCGATGGCCGCCACGCTGCAGGTCAACGGCGAAATACCGCTTCCCAACGGCAGCTACCGGCTGTGGGTGTGCGGAACCACCTCCGTGGAGGACCTTTCCGGCAACGAGCTCAACGAGGGCGCCTCCGACACCACAATCGATTTCCTGATCACCAACCGCACGCTGCTTCCTGAAACAGGCTTCGCTCCCGGACGTTTCACCGCCCTGCCCGAACAGCCAGAGGACTCAGCCTACACCGCTGTGGACGGCATGCAGCTTGTGCTGCCCGGCCATGACGTGCAGGCCAGCATCCTCGGTGTGCCCCGTACTGTCGACGGCTGGGATGTATCCTGGCTTGGAGACAGCGCCGGCTACCTGTACGGCTCAGCTTACCCGACCTGGGAAGGCAACACCGTGCTCACCGGCCATGTGTGGGATGCCGACAACACGCCGGGGCTGTTCTACGGACTGAAGTCGCTGCGCTACGGCGACCGCTTCGAAATCCGGAGCAGCGGCCAGGTGTACACCTATGAAGTGCGGGACAACCGCCTGCTGGGTGCAGGGGGGATCGACCAGGTCTTCCGGCACGAGGAATTCGACTGGGTGACCCTGCTCACCTGCGAAGCTTACAACCCTGCCAGCGGCCAGTACCTCTACCGCCGCGCCGTGCGGGCTGTGCTGGTGGACGTGCGCTGAGAATTTCGAAAGCATCTCGTGAAAACAAAACAGGCCGCTCGAATTGAGCGGCCTGTTTAATTATTTTTTTACGAACAACTGACGTTTCTCTCATATTTAAACCCGGTTCTCACCTGCTGTCCCCCGGTGAGGCTGCACTATCACTGTAACACCAGTTGGTTCCACATATCCTGATTGTCACCAGCGAACCGAACCGGTTTAGTGCGGGTGAGAATAAACCCGGCAGCTGCCCCACGCAAAGCTGCCGCGGGAAATATAGTTCGCTGTACCTGGACCGGGCTGGTTGGTTCTGTACCTTGAGCCGGGCTACGCCTGCTGCAGAGCAGCGATGTCCAGCTTCTTCATCTGGAGGAAAGCTCTCATCACCCTTTCCGCCCGTACCGGATCACTCATCAACTCCAGCAGCTCTGAAGGGATGATCTGCCAGGAAACCCCGAACCGGTCCTTGAGCCAGCCGCACTGTACTTCTTCCCCGCCTTCTGTGAGTCTGTCCCAGTAGTAATCGATCTCCTCCTGGGTATCACAGTACACCTCAAAGGACGTCGCTTCACTGAACTTGAAATCGGGGCCTCCATTGAGTGCGGTGAACGGCTGCCCTTTGATTTCGAAAAACACAGTCTGCACTCTGCCTTCCGGCTGGCCGTGGATTTCAAACCCTTCTTTGCCATAGCTGATGATTTCGCCTATTTTCGAATCTTTGAAGATGGAGGTGTAAAAACGGACCGCTTCCTCGGCCTGGTTATCAAACCATAAACAAATTCTGATCGGATGGTGTATCATGACTTATCCGGACTCCTGTCGTGCTTCCACATAACGCTTGAAACTGTCCATAATGGCCTGCCAGCCCTGCTACTGCAGCTTGATATCCTGGGTTTCCTCCGCTTCAAATGTCTCCACCACATCTGTAGCACTGCCCACCGCCGAAAATCGGACCGACATCCTGCGGTCATCACCGAGAACCGAATCGATCTTCTCGTGCAGGGTCACGTTCTCGTGTACACCACTGAAATCGAAGCCCATGCTGCCGTCCTTCGCCTCCATTCGGGACAGAAACAGCCCGCCCGGCTGCAGGTCATTCACGGCATGGGTCGTATGCCAGTCTGCTGAAGCCTGGTTCCAGTTCACGATATGCTCAGGTTCGGTCCAGCATTCCCAGACAACCTCCAGGGGCGCATAAACCCTGGCCTGAACTGTAATCTCGGTTTTCTTGTCAGTCTTCATCCTGCGTCCTCCTTTCTCCATGAGTCTACGAGCAGCTCAGCATCCAAAACACCGGTAAGGAAAAACAACCCTCGAACACATTCTTTACAAAAGGAACACCTCTTGGAGTGTCCGGGTAAATATATCTTCATTATTCCCTCGGCTATACATTTTCATCCTGCAGTTTGTCCGGCTTCTTCTTATGCAAATTCCCCTTGCTCCAGATGATGAAATTTCGTTTTTATATAAAAAGTATAACCGTTGGGAAGACCAGCAGCGGACACAACCTGACCCATGTTGACTACCACTGCTTATCCACTTTGTTTCCGGAATGAATAGAGCTTCATGATAGGGGAATTTAATCGGGTTTTTACAATAGAGACTGCCATTACGTGCAATTGTATATGCACCGCAATGTGCAGCATGTTATTCTTAACTCAGGCGCATTGCTGGTACAGGCTTTGGTAGATAAACCTGCAGCAGACCAGTGATAGCAATTATTATTACTGGCTTGTTAAGTTGGTGCTCCAACGGAGTTATGAATGAAGTGGGAAGTTTTCGTACATAAGGATGACAGATACATCGAAGTCGTTACATATGGTATAGCAGACGGTGATGGATCGCAAAACATGGCCCGTGACATCGCGAAGACCATGCGGGAAAACAAGGTCTACAGGGCTTTAATCGACCATCGGAATATTGAAAACGTGACCGGCGATACTGTAGATATCTACCATCGACCGAAATTCTTTCGAGTTATCGGGGTTGCCCTGGGAATCAAAATAGCCGAAATCATCAAACCGGAACATGAAGAACACTTTCGTTTTTTTGAAACGGTTTGTGTAAATATGGGATACAAGTTTTATGTATTCCAGGATCGAGACGAGGCATTAGGATGGCTGCTTGTGTAGCACAGCCTCCCCGGCTGTGCGTTTCCTCAACGCCCCATTCACTGGATGATTTTTTTAACTTTCAAATTTAATAATCGAAACCGGTTCAACACAACGGTTTAAAGAATCTCAACTCCTGACAAAAGCATGGAATCCGGGTCTGCAGTGAGGTGCTTTCCATAGCCCCTATAAAACCTCTTTCCGGTTGGCCGGCATTCCACACCACACACCAGGAAATCCAATTGCAGCGGCCTCCGACGGTGTAATTCTCCACATACCGCGTATTTCCGAAGAACAATTTGATAAAGGCGCTGCCCTCTTGTTCACAACAGCATAGATCAGCCCGGTTTTCAAAGTTAGGAAGTTAACCATGATACAGCAGTCTCACCGTAAAGCCGCTCGCGATAACCAGGCTTTTCAATACTGAAGCAGACATATCTGAATCCTGCAATGTAGTGATGGGGCAATCCAAACATATTGCGTCAAGATGATGCAGAGTCGAGCCCGGCTCAGCCGGGGCAAGATTTCTTGCAGACTCCACAATCCTGATAATAATCGGGGTAAAAAGAGCCATTGATACATTGGCCGAAAAAGGGAATAAACGACGGACATGAACAGCGTTTCATATAACTTTCGATAACATTCAAAACGTTCAAGTTTTCCAGGCCAAAAAAGCCCCTTTTTACCAACAATTTGTTTTCTGATTGTTTACGTTGGGTAAAAACTTAATAAGTTGAGAGTGAATCCGTCGAAACAATTAATTTTGCGGAAACATGCTGCCGGGGCAATCCCGGCTTAACCCGGCTTAGCCGGGGCAAAAATTTTTGCGAAACCAGGTGTATGGGCAAGACTGCGGCTGTTGATCCCCCAACACCATTTCACGGGCCAGGCATGTTTTTGAAGGCTGCGCAGCCTGTCATACCTGCTCTTCGAGCCAGTCCCTGATCCGCTGCTCTATCAGGTCCCGGATTTCCCGGAACTTTGCCAGCGTCTCCTCTTCGTTGCCTTCGAACGCGGCCGGATCCTCGAAATCCCAGTGATCGTGTTTTCCCTGGGTGAGAAACACTCGCGGGCACTTCTCCTCTGCATGCCGGCAAACAGTAAACAAATACGAAAAATACTCCTTGCCCAGATACTCATTCACGCTCTTGGACCGCTGCCCTTCAAGGCTGATCCCGATTTCGTCCATTACCTGAACTGTAAGCGGATGGATTTCCCGCGGCTCCAGGCCGGCACTGTGTACCTCGAACCGGTCATTGCCATACTTCCGCAGAAATGCTTCCGCCATCTGGCTGCGTGCGGCGTTTCCGGTGCAGAGAAATAGTACGCGCAGACGTTTTCCCATCAGGGTTCTCCTCTTAAAGTCAAACCAGCTCCAATGATCCAATCATAAAGCAGTATCCATTAAGAACCGGTTAACATCTGCTGCTTCCATGGGCAAGTAGGTCGAGTTCAAGCCCACTTCATAGATGAAGAGAGACTTCCTGAACAAGCGTCTTTCAAACAGCAGGCACCATAGAACCCACCCGGTCGGTGCCTGCTCATGCCATGCTCAGCGTGATGCTGCTTCAACTGCCCGCTCACTCCGGCCTCTCAGCAGTCTGACCACTCCAGCCAGAACTGCGACGATCGCAGCCAGCCACAGTCCCACCACCAGCAGGCTCGCACCGTCTACCCACGCTCCATACAGCAGTCCGGCTGCTGTGCTGAACACACTCACCAGCAGCACATACACCCAAGCCTTGCCGCGGCCGATCAAAGACGCAGTGATCAGGATGCTCTGCAGACTCAACTCGGGGTCCGAAATCAGGTACGCGAGCAGCGGGCCGCGGTGCATACCCAGCCGCAGGAACATCTCCGCGATCGGCACTTCCACAAGTGTCGGGAAATACATGAACACACCGAAGACCACACCGATAAAGTTCCCCAGAAGTGTGTTCTCGCCGGCGGCAGCCTGGATCCATTCAGGCCGGATAATCTCCCGGATCATGCCGACTGCAAACACGCCCACAACCAGCAGCGGGAAGATCTGCTTGACGAACCGCCAGGTCTCCCAGAGAAAATCTCTCTGTTCGTTTTCGTCCAGCCGTACAGCCAGCATCCATCCAAGAACAGCGACACTAAAAAGGATCGAGAAGAACCGCCCTGTGAAAAGCAGCCTTACACCGCCCTGATATGGCTCCACACCGACAGCAGCAAGGATCAGCGTCAATCCGACCAGCCCGGTTGAGACCCATGTCCAGGTGTTGAATCCCTCATGGATTCGCTCCAGTCCGCGCCATGAGGCAAGCCCGATCAGAACCAGGAGTCCAATCAGGAGCGCTCCCTGCGCGGTTACACCTTCCTCGCCAACGGCTGGATCGAATGGAACGAGCTCATACAGCCTGCTCTGCAGGGCGTGTACACCCGGCCACGGCAGATCCAGCTGGAGATAGCTCTCTGTGAGGAGCCCGATTTTGAAGGTACCCGTTATTAAAAGGAAAACGAGGACAAGCAGGAACACCAGAGCCGGTTTGCGCATGGATGCCTGGCCAGCAAAAAGCTGGCTCGAAGCCTTGTCGTGATCGGCATCGTCCTTGCGGAACAATATCGCCATAATCACACCCACCCCGATCCCGAACACAACAGCCAGGATCAGCCGTGCGACCGCCAGATCGAGCCCGATCACCGTGCCTGTGTAACTCAGTGCCAGGATGTTGACGGCGGGCGCAACGAACAGGAACGTTATCGCCGGCCCCAGCCCTGCACCCTTCTTGTAGATCCCGGCAAACAGCGGGATCACCGTGCACGAACACACCGCCAGCAGGAATCCAGCCGCTGCCGCTGCCGGATAGGAGATGAAAGCCGGCGTGTTCCTGCCCAGATAGCGCGTGACCGCCTCCCGGGGGATCAACGCACTCATCGCTCCGGCGATGTAAAAAGCCGGAAGCAGGCACAACAGAACATGGGCGGCCAGATACGCCGCCAGATTACCCGCACCGCTGGCAAGCATCCCACTCAAACCATTAAGAATAGACTCCATCACTTTTCACCTTGTATTCATATGCGATTTTGCGAATATATCAGCCCAAAAAAATATTCCCACAGGGAACCGTTCGCCTCAGGACGGCTTATCCGGAAAGAGCGTCCGCGAGTATGGTCGTCAGTTCGGCCTGAGACGGTATCCGTCCGCTGGCTACAACCTTCTCATTGATAACCAGGCCAGGTGTTTGCACTACATCATAAGCCAGGATCTTATTGTAATCCGTTACCTTCTCATACTCTGCCTCAATAGCCATACCTGCAGCCGCCTTGCGTGTTTCCGCTTCCAGCCGTTTGCAGTTGGGGCATCCGCCGCCTAGAATTTTTACCTTTAACATAGTTGCCACTCCTTTATCAATACCGGTTAATATTTTGTACTGCATGATGGGCACGGGCACCCCTCACATGGTTCAGGCGATGACACCGCGGGGATCTCGTCAGGGCTTTTACCCTGCAGCTGCGCAGCTGCGCGAAGCAGATCGAACAGCTTCAGATCAGCAAGCCGGTAGAAAATATACTTGCCTTCCCGCCGGGTTTCCAGTACCCCTGCATCCCGCATCACACTGAGATGTTGTGAGATTTTGGGCTGCGGTTCTTCCAGCAGCGCTTCCAGGTGGCAGACACAAGCCTCACCTCTTCCGATCGCGTAAAGGATCTCGATCCGGAACGGATTTCCCAGCACACCCAAAAGGTCTCCTGTTGACTCTATCGTGTTTGTCTTTTTCATATTCATATTATCGCATATGTTATCACAAAGGCCTTCGGAATGTAAAGAATGATAAATGTAACCTTTTCAAATGAATGATCACTATCGTTTCGGTAACATTATCTTTTGACTGGATAGTGTATCCTGTAAAAAAGTTGGTGCATGCTCAAGCCCGGCTTAACCGGGGTACAAATTCACGTACTCCCGCTGCCCCGGAAAAATTATGCACAAGGAATGCCGAATTGGAGTGCATGAAATTTTCTGCGCCAAAGATATCAGTCTCAGCTTGCTCTTATCTGTATTCGGAATACAACTCGCCCCCTTGCCCCAGGTTATTGAAGACCGATTACAAGTGGATGGCCAATACCCGTTTAACACAGAAGTCCCTCTGATTTAAAAATCAAAGGAACTCTGTGAACATCTCCTGTTCAACTGGTGTAAGCACCTCACTACTCAATATAAAAATTGAAAACCTTCCACCAAATTACGGCATTTCTGTCTGCACGGTAACAATACAGGCGCCATGCGGGCTTTCCACTTCCTCGAAAAACCACACAATATCAGCCAGATACTCTGTATCAGGCTGCAGCCCGTCAATCATGATTGAAGTCACATGTCTGCTCACTGTCTCAGCGAGTTCTCCATTCAGGTATATGTAGTAACCGTCGAAGTTAAAGCTGCTTCCTGGTTCCCATGAAATTTGAACAGCGTCTGATCCAGCAGCAGCTCCCATACAATTTTCCGGTGGCGGCGGGACAGGGATTTCCTGCGCAGAGAACATATCCTCTGAAATCGCCACAATCCCCGACCGTTTATTATTGGCCTCCGAAGATTCTTCGATCTCCTCCTCTGCATCAACATGCCCGCGCCAGGTATGCGCAAGAGAGTCCGCGTAAGTATAGTTGCAGGTAAGCGTACGGGACTGTCCTGCTCCAAGGCCGGTATCCCAGCTGCATCCTACAACCTGCCCTTCATCCGGATACCATCGAACGGTGAAGGATCGAGCCTCCACACTTCCTTCATTAGTCATAGTCACTGAAACCAGGATGGATTGCCCCACATAGAACGGAGGGCTCTGAAGGCCAACACCGGCCAATACCAGATCCGCCAGCTCCTGTACTGATTCCTCCTCCGGATTTTCTTCAGCATCCAGTTCCTCTTGCTCTTCTTCTGGCTGCTCTGCAAAGAGGTCATCTTCATTCACATACACAGTCACGGTTTCTTCCAGGTATGTGCCATCAACCTGCGCCGCTTCCAGTACATACGTTGTTGTCTGAAACGGGCATTCATCAGAAAAGCCTGACACCGGAACCGGCTCGTTCTGGTAATAAACACCCAGAGCATTCTCCACTGTCCAGGATGTTGTCACACACAAGCCGCTGTCGATAGTAACTTCCTCTTCCCCTTCAACAGTAAACCGTATCGTCGCTGACGGCATTTGTGGAGGCACATTTTCCTCCGGTATCTGCCCGTCTTCTCCTTCAGCATCTGCCAGCTCTTCTACCGAGGGGCCGACCAGTTCCGGCACCTCCGCCGCAGCATCCAATGGTTCGCTCTGTAATGTTTCCGTTGGAAGGTTTTGCAGCACCCGATTAACAAGGACATTGTCTACGACACCTGTCGCTTCTTCGGATGTGCCTATGCCGATCGTCCCGGCTGGCAGCGGATCATCATCGTAAGCCTCCAGCCACAACGCCTGGTCGAGGTATACCTGAATATGCCCGCTTTTGACCGCTGCTGCAAACCAGTGCCAGCGGACAATATCCGGAGCCTGGGCCTGGGCCAAAGTCTCCCTCTCGCCGCTGTGCAATTCCTTTACAAGAGACACTGCGCTGTCATGAAACACTACCAGGTATCGACCATCTGCCGAGATATTAAAGCTGAACGCCAGTACTCCATCCTGGTGGAAGAATGCAGCTTTGAAAGCGTAATCCTGCCAGTTTGATCCCGCAGGTACCCATGCAAAGCCTTCTTCGGAGGCGTTAAACGTATAAAGATCGCCATCCTGCTGAACCATCCAGGCAGAGGATGTCTGCCATCCCTCTGAATCGCCATCCTGGAAGTCATCCCAAAAAAGGATTGCTTCTGCTGGATACTGTTCCTGTACACCATTCCTTTCTTCATTTTGAACTGTAGTATCAGCTTCGGGTTCTGCCAGCCCCTCCCCTGTTGTACCGGAACTCCGTCCACAAGCCATAGCCGCCAGTATTAAAACAGCCAGAACGAGAACACTCAATTGCCTATTTTTTTCCATATAATTTCTCCTTCCAGGATTCCCATGTCTGAGTCGTACCTGTAACAACGACATTATGTAATATTATGGACAGTTGTGCAATCCACTTATACACAGATAACAATAATGCTTTTACATAGCTGCAGGAAGCTTTCGCTGAACGGAAACTTCAAACAAGCAAATTCTCATCTCCTTCCTTATTACTGGATCACTCTGCATTGCAGTAAAGTATGGCCTCCATTTCCATCAGTATTCAAATATAAAGCTTACTTGTCCCGTCTGTGCAGCGAAAAACTGTTCTTTCTGCATTGAAAGATGGATTGGGCAGCCGGGCTTCTCTGTAAGCCTCACTACATTTCCTCAGAGGAGAGAGCTCCTCTTTTTTGTTTGCAGTACTTATCAGCAAATACTGAGAGACCATCTGCAGCACCAGGGCACCTGTTTACGTTGTCCCGGTTTAGCCGGGGCAAGATTTATTGCATGCTTATTAAATCCAAAAAAATGTCAATGCAATATCAACCCTTGAGGCGCTCCATGATAAGGAATATCCAGTGCGCAAAATCCAATTTTCCTTCGACTTTCCCAACAAAACCTGTTGCAGACATTTTCCGGACCAGAGAAGTCCATCACAAATCACAAGTTATTTTCTATTTATGTGCGTCAGGCAGAAATTTGATGAGCTGAAAGTAAATTGGCAACGGCAAATAATTTTGCAAAAACTGTATGCCGGGACAATCCCGGCTTACCCCGGCTTATCCGGGGCAAGATTTCTTGCGAAAACACCGGGGAAACTCTCCGCCAAAACTGCCGGCCACCATGATACAATCTCCCCCATCATCATGCACAAGCCAATCAGAACCCTTTCCAGGAAAGCGAACGCACTCCCATGAATACTCCAGCACCCAGGAGAAATAATATGGACACCACCACCCTGATCCTCGGGATCATTGCCGCTGGCCTTCTCGTCGCGGCTTTCTTCATCCGCCGGGGACTGCCCCAGGAAGGGCTGCTCCTTGCAGGCAAAACACTATGGCGCAACGCGCTGATGCTGCTGTTCGGCTTCATCATCGCCGGGCTGGTTCAGGTGATGGTGCCCCAGGAATGGATCACCCGCTTTCTCGGCTCGGAGTCCGGGATGAAGGGCCTGCTCACCGGCTGTGTGATCGGGGGCCTGATGCCAGGCGCACCGTATGCAGTTTTCCCCCTGCTGGGAGGGCTGTACAAGGCAGGCGCAGCAGTCGGCCCTATTGTCAGCTTCAGCACAGCCTGGTCCCTGTGGTCTGTCACCCGACTGCCGATAGAGATGGCACTGGTCGACCCGAAAGTTGCACTCATCCGCTTCGCTTCCACGTTCCTCGTACCACCGCTGGCCGGTATGCTTGCCACAATGATAAGCAAGCTGGTGTAACAGCTTTCCGAGACGTCTTCCGCTGCACGCGTACGAATGCCTGGAACCGGGATCAATACCCCGGTTTTTTATCCTGACATTCCCCCCACAACAAACCATTCAGATACAAAATCTCGCAGGTGTTCAATTGAACCTTTCTATCCTCTGGATAGTAAGTAGTAATGCAATTTTGCTTCAGGCAGTTTCCTGCTCGGGACAAGTTTTCTGAACACTGACTGCTCCGAAGCGAAATCATCCTGAAACCGGGCCTTCTAAAAACCGGACTGAGGCCTGCAGCGAGGTCATAAAAAAATGACAATGAAAATCAAGGCGCTTAAGGTGCGCCCAACCAATAATCGGCTCCTGTTTTTTATCGGACTTATCGGCGTTGCCTTCAGTGTGATGCTGGAAAACTCGATCATGTGGGTGCTTGCACTTGTTATGGCGCTCACCGGCCTCTTCAACGCCGGTACCTGGGCCAGTGAAAATGGTTGGCTGAAACTGACAGCAAACGAGCGCCTCAGTCGTATTCTGACAGTGTTCCTGTGCTTTGCAGGGCTCGTGATTACGGCGCTTGTCTATTCATGGATCGGTCTCCTGGACTGATTCTTCCCCAAAAACCAGTCCTGCCTTTATTAAGGCACCTGTACAGCTTTCCCGACGATGGAAAGACTGGAATATATCATCGCGTCTATTGCTCCCTGTCCTCTCCATTATGGTCTGACCCTTGCAGATATTCACCTTTCTTCCTGTAATAATGCCGCTGGTTACCCCTGGATAACACTCATCAGGTTCAGCTCCCCACTTGCCCGGCAGATCTACTGGCAGGCCTGTTCGCTTTTACTTTCCATTCGGGTGGTATAATGGGTTTGCCCTAATCATGGAAAGTTAGTTTAAATCGGATTGCCGGGTTCACACTCCCACCTTTCCTTGAACCCGGACCTTGTTTTTTCTCACCTTCCCCCTTCCACACCATTCACCCCAGGTGCTGGATTCTCCACCCATCAGATAGCACTTATCTTTCCTGCTGATGGTAGATTACCGTGCAGTTTCGCTTCCTTCGGCAGGCAGGGTTCATCCATTTCATCTCCCGAAGCCTGATCCCAAGCGAACTGGCTCAGCAGCAGCCCGGCCACGCGGATCAAGCACGCCGGCCTGCATTAAGGATTCAGATCAAATGGCTTTAAAAATAAAAAATCGGGAAATACGGTCAACCAACAACCGCCTTCTTTTTATCATAGGCTTGATCGGTGTCGCAGGCAGCGTCTGGCAGAAGAATTCCATCCTGTGGATAGTCGCCTGGGTGATTGCTCTCACCGGTCTGATTAACATCCCCACATGGGCTGATGAAAAGGGCTGGTTAAACCTGACAACCAGTCAACGACGCGGCCGTGTGCTGTCTGTTATCCTGATAACCTCAGCATTGTTGACAGCAGCAATTCTCTTCAGCTGGATAGGCTCTTTGAGCTGACTCCTCAGTCTGGAACTTAACAAGAATACTTCAAAGCTCTGATGCCGCTAATTATTTGACTCTTTTGATTTAAAGCTGACGTGGAAGTCAATACGGTTTACCAGGATATCGTCACATAGAATTGACCAAACAACCAATTCCTGCTATAAAGTGAGTAATTGATGCGTTTTCTCCAGGCAGACGGAGGCTATCACCCTGAACCTGTAACTGGTCGCTTCGCCCCCCCCCGAAGGGCAGCGGTTCAGGTTAGCCAGTAGCGAAACCGGCCGTCGCGGTTTCGTGTTTTTATTTAAACAGGTTTCCCGGGGAATTGAATAGGTTTGGAATGCCTTTCCATTATCCACCACCATCTCAACAATCCCGTCTTGACGGGGAGGGTACCATGAACCTGATGTGTAAAGAAACCCGTAGAAATAGGGCCGTTGTCTTTTCAGGATGGTTCTCTCACCACCGGATGATCCTGCTGACAGGCATAATCCTGATACTTGGTTTCGCTGGAGTACAGCCGGTTTATGCAGATGACCTCCCCCCTTCTCCAACTCCAACTTCGGAAAATACGGATACAACCAGCTCTCTTCCGGAACAACCACCTGCAGAACAGGACGTTGAATCCACAGCTGTACAATCACAAAACGAGCA
>Ga0272441_10004061_pt1 | contig 27050 bp, 26 predicted proteins | sample SSMProp6N_FD_193582 | JGI IMG/M metagenome (GOLD analysis project Ga0272441, IMG submission 193582) | Marine sediment archaeal communities from Little Sippewissett salt marsh, Falmouth, MA, United States - SSM-Prop-6N | ecosystem: Environmental > Aquatic > Marine > Wetlands > Sediment ... | reverse complement strand
GAAAATGAACGATGTTTTGTCTCATCGAGGCCCGGATGACAAAGGAATTTATATTAATCAACTTCCATATGGTTCTGAGACAATTCAAGTCGGGTTGGGAAACAGAAGACTTTCAATTATTGACCTTACAGAACACGGCCATCAGCCGATGTGCAATGAAAAGGGAGATATCCGAATAGTTTTTAATGGAGAAATCTATAATTTCCAGGAATTAAAAAAAGAATTGGAACACAAAGGGCATAAATTTAAAGGAAGATCCGATACCGAAGTTATTTTACATTCGTATGAACAGTGGGGCAAAGATTGCTTGCGAAAATTTAACGGCATGTTTGCTTTTGCTATCTGGGATGAGAAGGAAAAACAAATCTTTATAGCAAGAGACCGAGTCGGAATCAAGCCATTGTATTATTATTTCAAGAATAGAAACTTCGCTTTTGCTTCCGAATTGAAATCTATCTTGCAGTATCCACTTTTCGAGAAAGAATTAAACAAAAAGAGTTTGTATTATTATCTTCTTTTCCAGTATGTTCCAACACCCTATTCCATATTTGAAAACACATGGAAGGTCCCCCCGGGGCATTATTTAATTTTAAAAGAGAATGGCGAAATACAGATTGAAAAATACTGGGATGTTTTACAAGAAAGAAAAACAATGAGAAAAAACAGCATCCAAGAATACACGGAAGAATTCGAGGAACTGCTCAAAACCTCTATCAAATATCGGCTTATAAGCGATGTTCCCGTGGGTGCGTTTTTATCCGGCGGGACGGATTCCAGCCTAGTGGTTGCGTTAATGAATCAATTGACGGATAAAGTAGAAACGTTCACTATCGGTTTTGATAGGAAAAAATACAATGAAGCGCCTTTTGCAAAAAAAGTGGCCCAATATTTAGAAACTAAACATCATGAATTCTATTTTAAGGAAAAAGATATATTTGCACTTATTCCGAAACTTTTCCAATATTACGATGAGCCGTTTGCTGATTCTTCTTCTTTACCTACATATTTGGTTTCTAAACTTGCCAAACAAAACGGGATTAAAGTTGTTCTTTCCGGTGATGGAGGAGATGAACTCTTTTGCGGATATAATCGTTATATATGGATGAACAGAATGCAAAATCTTTTTTTTCTACCGGAAATTATGAGAAAAAATCTTATACCATCATTGCAGCGATTCCCTTATCTTAAACTAAGAAGAATATCACAAATTCTGCAATACAAAGACCCCATTCAAATGTACTTGGGAATAATTTGCATGTGGAATGAAAAGGAACTAAAAAAGCTTTTAGGAGAAAATTATTCTTACGATGAATTGCCGTTTTACAAAATTTATCAAAAACTTCTTCCCCTGCCTGTCCTTGAAAAATTTCCTCTGCTGGATTTTCATACATATTTGCCTGAAGATATACTTACCAAGGTAGACAGAGCTTCTATGGCGGTATCACTTGAGGCACGCGTGCCTTTACTTGACCACAGAATAGTAGAGTTCGTATATAGTTTACCGCTAAACCTGCGCTATAGGAAAGGCATAAGAAAATATCTTTTAAAGAAAACACTTTATAAGCGCCTTCCGGAAGAATTTTTCGAACGCCCTAAACAGGGATTTGGTATTCCACTTGATGATTGGTTGCGAGGAGGAGCACGGCCTTATGTGGAAGAATATTTAAACACTAAAAGAATAAAAAAAGAAGCAATGTTTAATCCCCAGTTTGTGGAAGGAGTTGTCAGAAAACATTTAAGCGGCAAATACAATTATCAATACCCTATATGGACACTACTTCAGTTTCAATTGTGGAAAGAAAAATATCTTTCATAAAATAAACTTGAAAGGCGCTATGGAGATAAATGACAAGATAAACAATATCAGGAAAAAAGAATTGATTTTCCTTAGTTTTGTTTTTTTATTTGCTTTTGTTCTAAGGTTTTCCTATTGTTTCTTTTTTAAAGAAAACATCCTTCATATCCAAACACATATATTCGGCGATACGCAGGACTATATAAGAATCGCAAACAATTTTCTGTCTGGGAAAGGATTAATAAGTTCGCCACAGATAATTGCTTATCGGCCTCCTTTATATCCCCTATTCCTCTCGGGAATTTATTATCTGTTTGGAAACGGTTATTGGCCTGTAAGGATAATTCAATCTCTTTTAGATGCTTTGACTTGCGTAATGGTTTACTTCTTAAGTAAACGGCTTTTCAATATTCAAACAGCTAAGATATCTGCATATATTTGCGCTATTTATCCATTCTTTATTTTTTTTACGGGGTTTGAGCTCACAGAGACACTTTTTATTTTTCTTCTTACTCTAACGGTTTTACTTTGGTTAAAACTTAAAGATTTATTATCTATGGGAAAATCAGTATTTGTAGGTATACTGAGTGGGTTAACAGTACTTTGCCGACCTTCAGTTCTATTGTTTATTATCTTATCGTTCGTAGTTTTATTCTTTTTATGGGGGGAGGAGAAACGGCGAAAATTAGAGATTCTGATAGTATTCACAATACTTACCATTCTTCCTTGGTCAATTCGAAATTTTTATCATTTTAAAAAATTTGTTCCCCTTACTACTATGACAGGCTCCAGTCTTTGGGAGGGCAACAATCCATATGCAGAAGGAGGTCCTTGCCAATATTGGCCAGACGAAATAAGAGGGCTTTCTGAAATAGAAAAAGACCAGTATTTAATAAATGCCACTAAAGAAATTATAAAAGAAAATCCTTTTAGATTCATAAGGCTCATGGGAAGAAAATTTGTACGCTTTTGGAATATTAAGCCTAACTATGAGAGTTTTTCTTCTCATTTGTATAATTTAGTTAGTTTTTTTTCTTATATCCCAGTTATGGTTACAGCAATCTGGGGAATGTTTCTTACAAGGAGAAAATGGAAGGAAATTCTATTGTTCTATCTTTTGTTTTTTTCTTTTACTCTTGTACATGTAATTTTTGTAGGGTCTATCCGTTACAGAGTTCCTGTTATGACTTCCATGATAATTTTCTCCTCATATGCTCTAAGTTATGCCTATAATAAAATAAAACAATGAAACTGTCTGTAATTATTCCCGTATATAACGAAAGAATTACTATCGAGGAAATAGTAAAACGAGTAGAAAAAGTAAATGTAAGTAAAGAAATCATAATTGTTGATGACAGTTCTACTGATGGCACAAGAGAATTTTTAAAAGGTCTTAAAATGGCCAATGTCAGAATTATTTATCATGATAAGAATGCAGGCAAAGGACAAGCAATAAGGACAGCGTTGCCCTTTGTGACAGGGAATATTGTTATTATTCAGGATGCTGACCTTGAATATAATCCTGAAGAATATTATAAATTGATTGAACCGATAGAAAAAGGTAAGGCAGAAGTTGTTTATGGCTCACGAATATTAGGTAAAAAGTTTCACTCCGTATCTTTTCAAAATTTTATATTTTATCTCGGGGGTAAATCACTATCTATACTTACTAATTTTCTGTATGGTAGCGATATAACTGACGAACCCACCTGTTATAAGGTTTTCAAGACCGATATTTTAAAATCATTGAATCTTCAATGTATTGGTTTTGAATTTTGCCCAGAAGTTACTGCAAAAATATTGAAACAAGGAATAAAAATTCATGAAGTCCCAATTTCTGCTTTTGCCAGATCTGTTAAGGAAGGTAAAAAAATACGACTAAAAGATTGGTTCATTGCTGTTTGGACTTTAATAAAATATAGCTTAGCTTGATTTCACTTCATAATATTTTCTTTTGCCAACTTTAAGTAACATAGGTTTTGTTTTTGAGAGCACGATTTCACTTTTATAATCGGTTATTTTTTTATTGTTCATATAAACTGCGCCTTGTTCTACCAGCCGTCTCGCGTCGGAATTGCTTGCCGCGGCTTTGATAATTGTCAGGAGGCTACAAACCCAAATTTTCCCCTCTTTTAATTGCGAAGAAGGGACTTTCTTGACTTCAGGTTTTATATCCTGAACTCTTTCTTCGAAACTTTTTCCCGGTGTATGCTTTGCGTCAAATATCTTTTTGGATTCTGCCGCCTTTCCTTGACCATAAAATGACTCAACAATTATAGAGGCGAGTTTTTCTTTTACGAACTTGGGATTTTCTTTTTTCAAAGAAATTTCTATTTTTTTGATTTCTTCTTTTTTAAAGGATGTCAAAAGTTTGAAATATCTTAAAATAAGTTCGTCAGGAATTGACATAATTTTGCCGTATATATTTTCCGGCGTTTCGGATACTCCGATATAATTGCCTAATGACTTGCTCATCTTTTGTTTGCCGTCCAAGCCCTCCAATATCGGCATCGTAACAACGACTTGCGGCTCTTGGCCGTATTTCTTTTGAAGCGTTCTCCCCATTAAAAGGTTGAACTTTTGTTCCGTCGCGCCTATTTCCACGTCTGCCTTAAGAACTACCGAATCGTATCCCTGAATTAGCGGATAGATAAATTCGAGCATTCTAATATCTTTGCCGCTTTCCATCCGCTCCCTGAATTCATTCCTTTGAAGCGTTTGAGATACGGATTGAAAAGCCAATAACTGCATTAGTCCGTCGAGCCTCATGTTTTCCAGCCAACTAGAGTTATAAACGACTTCAGTTTTTTGCTTATCCAAAATTTTAAAAACTTGTTCTTTATAGGTAGCGGAATTTTTCTTTATTTGTTCGATGCCTAACTGAGGCCGTGTGCTGTCTCTTCCCGAAGGGTCGCCTATCCGTGCGGTAAAATCCCCTATTATAAAGATAACTATATGCCCTAAATCCTGAAACTGGCGAAGTTTTCTTAAAACTACGGTATGGCCAAGATGAATATCAGGTGCCGACGGGTCGGCGCCCCATTTAATCCGCAGAGGTTTTTTTGTTTTATCGGTTCCCTTAAGTTTCTCTAAAAGTTCCTTCTCAGGAATAATCTCTTCCGTATTTTCTTTTATAATTTCGAATTGTTTTTTAATATCCATAGTTTAAAAATATAAATTGGAAATACCGTAGAAATATATAGAAATAAATTGAAATAATTTGTCTGTTTCACTATGTATATTTATCATATTTCCAACGTATTTCTATCGTATCCCGATTTTATTCTGATTCAACCGTTTGAACAAAAATTTGCCTGGTTTGAATTTTGCTATTTTACGCGATTGAGTCCTTATTTTTTCTCCCGTTCTCGGATTTCTTGCCGTTTTAGACTGCCGCCAAGTTACTTTAAAAACACCGAACTTCCTTAACTCTACCCTTTCTCCGCGAGCAATGGCTTCCACGATATACTCCAGTGTCTCATCTATTATTCTTTTTACTACTTGCTGGCGTTCGCCCGTGGAATAGGAAATCCTTTTTACGAGGTCTTTCTTTGTAATGGTTTTCACTTTTAATAATATATATTTTTCGCTTTGTTAGGGTCTTTTTTTTCTTCGACCTCTTCTTCGGGCGGCTCTTCGGGCTTCAATCCTTCCAAAAATTCCTGCCAACTAAAAGATATGAATTTATTATATGTTTTTAAGTATGCTTCGTCGGCCTTGAAAACGATTTTATCTTCTTCGCGCAGATGGTATAAATTTTTCGTTGCAGGTGCGATATATAAAGAGACCATTATGCAACTTATTAAATTTATAGCCACTAAAATCCCGCAAATTGCACCGCCTATTTTGTCCATAGGCATAAAAAAATAAACAGTTTTTTGCTTCGTCATAGAATGAATTTTAGAAAAGAATATTTGCTTTAGCGACCATAAAATCGATATAGTCACTATGAAAATTGCCCAAAAAGCGATAATAAGAGCATACTGCGCGTCTGGGAAAATGTATTTAGAAATAAACGGCGCCACTGATTGAAAAATAGTAAAACTTAATCCGGCGCTAAATAAGAAATTTATAAGATTTATAAACTCGTTTAATAATCCTTCGCTCATCCCGATGTAAATCCGGTATGCGATTATCACTATTATGGAGATATTTAATATATAAGGAATCATTTCAAAACTCCTTCTATTTCTTCTATGCTGGTAAGTCCCCCCCTTACTTTGGATAACCCGTCCTCAAGGAGAGTAAGCATTCCTTCTTTTTTGGCCTGAGCCAGAATCTCCTCTTCCGAAGATTTATTATTTATGAGTTCCTTGATTTTTTTGTCTACTACCAAAATTTCAAAAAGCCCCGTGCGTTTCCGATATCCGGTATTTATACAATGATTGCATCCCTTAGCCTTATAAACTTGTTCCCCGGCTTTCAACTTTATTTCTCCAGACCCATAATCTCCGAAAGATTTATCCGTCGACAACGTATATGGTATCTTACACTTAGGGCATAAAAGCCGAACCAATCTCTGGCTGATTACTCCGGAAAGAGAAGAAGATATAAGATAACGGTCAAATCCCATTTCGAAAAGCCGAGTGATAGTACTTATGGTATTTTTTGTGTGCAAAGTTGAAAAAACCAAATGCCCCGTTAAAGATGCCTCCAGCGCTATTTTTGCTGTTTCCACATCCCGTATTTCGCCGACCATTATTATATCCGGGTCCTGCCGCAACATACTCCTTAAACTCGTCGCAAATGTCACGCCTGCACGTTGATTTATAGGAATTTGAGTTATATTCGTGATTTTATATTCGACGGGGTCTTCTATGCTCACTATATTTTTGCCTAAGTTATTGATTCTATTCAAAATGGCATAAAGAGTAGTTGTTTTCCCACAGCCGGTGGGCCCTGCTATCAAAACTATTCCGTCATTCCGAAATACCAGAGAACGGAATTTATCCTCTACTTCCGGAAGAATACCTAAATTCGAAATATCCACCAATCCTTCTGAAGGATCGAGAACTCTCATGACCATTGTTTCTCCATATTGGGACGCAGAAATAGATACTCTGATATCGATTTTTTTGTCTTTTATGGTATAGGAGAAACTGCCGTCCTGAAAAGAACGTTTTTGCGCTATATCAAGGTTGCTTAACACTTTTATCGCAGAGATAAGTGCTCTGCCAAAATCCACGGGAAAATTTCTATATTCATAAAGAAACCCGTCTATTCTTAAACGGACTGTTAATTTTTCCTTGTCGGGTTCAAGGTGTATATCCGTTGCTCTGTAAGCTATTGCATCATGAAAGATTCGTTCGGCTGTTTTTAAAACTTTTTTGTCATCTCCAATTTTCCCGGAAGAAGATACTGTAGTCGTCTTTACATTTGGGGAATCCTTTCCCTGAAGGTTGAAGTAAAAAATGGAAGGGCAACAATAATATAACCACAATGCTACCGGCCCCAAGAAAAAAAATAAAGTATTGCATAACTTTACATTTCTTCCCTTTTTCCTGGCGTCTATATTTACCCATGCCACCATAAGAAGCCAAGCATAGGAAAATAACAACAGTATAACACTATACGCTATTTTACCGGACACTTATCAGACTCCTGCGACATTATACCAAATTTTCTAATCGTTTTTCGAAAACGCACAGATTGAAGCCGATAGTATCGCTCAATGAGCCTTTTGATTATACGGATAACCAGGTTTTTCTAAGTTTATTAATGGGGAACTTAAACAATTTTTTCTCTTTGAGCCACGCAGAAAAAGTTTTATCCTTTGTTTTACCTATTGGTATAAGCTTTATACCATACTTTCGGTATAGTTCCTTTAGTTTCCTTTCTTTGTCTTTCTTGACTTCAATAACATAACCTATAGATTCACTGAATAGCGCATAGTCTTCCCGCATATTGTAAAAATTTCCCATTTCCAATTCAACACCAATCCCCTTTTTACCTGTAGAAATCATTCTTGTCAGTGCTGCAGCAAGACCACCGTTTTCGATAATTGCAGAAGATTCGATTAAACAATTTTCTACTGCCTCTAACGCAGCATATTCAAGATTTCCTGCTTCACGAGGAGAAACGGAAGGAAGATTCCTCCCCAACTTACCATGAAGCATAGCATATTCCGAGCCTTTGAATTCGTGTTTCCTCTCCCCAACGAGGTAAAGTATATTCCCCGAATTTTTAAGTCCATTAGTCACAACTTTGTCATAATTTTTTATATATCCAAAAACAGCCGGGACCAAAGAAGGATCTAATGCTTTTTCTTTTCCTTGGCTAATATAGGTATTTTTCAGTGAAACATTTCCTGAAACTACCGCTAACGACTCTTTTTCTTTGTAAAGAGGGATACTGCACGCCTTGTTTAGACCATCAATTCCTTTTTCAAAACTATAATAATGTTGTGGGTTATCGGGATTGCCATAATTACAGCCATCAGTTAATGCTATTGGTTTCAATCCGGAAATTGCAAGCTTTAAGCGCCCTAAAATAACCGAAAGATACGATTGTTCCTCAGGTGTTCCATTCCTCCCGTGGATTGATTTCCCTCCAAATACTAGGGCCACGCCAACCTTTTTATTTTGCTTATTGACCTTTTCGTTTTTTAGTGGAGCGATAACACATACATCTGTTTCGTCGGGACTTTTTAGTATCCAATTCGGTTGCCCGCCTTGATGAACTGTATTCGGCGAGGCAGGCTTGCCCTGAAGAACCTCATAAACATCTTTTCTTGAATATACATTTTTTGAACCTACTAATTTGAGTATTGTCTTTTCTAAGTCTTTCGGTTTTTCAATATTGAACTTCTTTCCGGTTGAAGAAGTTTTCTTACTTGTCGGCTTATACACCGGCGCTTCAGTAATTACACTGGCAGGCATATCGGAATACACCGTGTTTTCATCTCTCATAATGAATCTATCCTCTTTGATCACCTTCCCTATTACAGCGACTGTGCCTCCATATTTTTTGAATGCTTCATCCTTTCCCAAAATATCCAGAATAACTTTCGCGGCTTTTTCCGATGCTATAATCATATTCCTTTCTTGGTCCTCACCAACCGCCAAAGCCAAAGGTGCAACTTTCAATCCCTTCGGTATAGGGACCTTGTTTGTATAGATTTCCACACCATACCCTCTTGCAGCAACCTGTTCTACCGTAGAACAGGTTAAACCTGCCGCTCCCATATCCTTTAATGATATCTCGGAGAATAGCTTTTTCCTCTTCAGCTCTTTTTTTATTTTTTCAAAAACATCAAATGTGACCTTTTCCAATAAGGGGTTTGAACCGAACTCAATTTCTTTACTCTTACCTTCTTCGAATGCTTGGGAAGCAAACGAAGCTCCTCCGACTGCGGCACCTGCAGTCGGTTTTCCAATATAAATGAGATTATATCCAACAGCACTCTTTGAAACAGTGTTGGGTATGAGTTCGTCTTTTCTCACTATGCCTAAAGCTATTACATTCATGAGACAATTATGTTTAAAAGAATCTTCGAAATATGTATCGAGAGCTATCAAAGGCAGTCCCATAATACCGCAGTATTCTGAGGCTCCTTTCATTGAATCTTTCAGGAGATCTTTTGAATTAGGTTTTTCTTTTGGGCCATATCTTAAAGAAGCACCAACTCCCAAATTAACTGCCCCCATTGCAAAAATATCCCTTATGACTCCGCCTACCCCCGTAGCGGCTCCATCAAAAGGATTTATTAAAGTCGGGTGGTTATGGGATTCTATCTTGAAAATTACACAGTAATCACTACCTGGAATTTTCACAGCGCCAGCATCACTTTTTTCACTTTTAAATACATATTTATTTTCTTTAATAAGATCCTTCAGTTTGTTTTTAGAGTGTTTATATGAGCAATGATCAGACCAGAGGCTATCTAATATATATGCCTCTGTTATACTCAATGGCTTCCCCGTCTGCTTGCCTGCCTGCCTATTGGTTGCGGGCAGGCTTCTGCAAGAAGCGGGCAGGTTTGCTCTCTTTTGAGCTTCTCTAAATTCCTCAAGCGTAAGCCCCCATCCATTTTCTTTCCTAATTTTCTCAAACTCAGGATTAGGCATTCTCAAGAAATCAAAAGTTTTGTGATTGTTTGACATCTGTGTCCCCCTTTCTAGAAGAAATTCTATTTACTCACAGTATATTGTAATCTATTTTGCGTTTTAAAATTCTCATATCTCCCAAAATTTTCCACTTTTTTTCTAAATGAACCCTGTAATTTTTAAAGGCGTATTATAACTTATTTGTAACTAAAATCAACGTATTAGAATTGCATTTTTGTTATCTTTGTGATAACCTGTCAAGACTAAAATTATTAGCCCCAGAGAGATTATCTTTAAGGGGAAAGGGTGTTTTTTTGTAATTTTCCCCTAAAGTCATCTTTTAGGGGAATTTATATAGTGGATAAATGGTGAAAAATGAAAAGCGAGATTTTAGCGACCCTTGAGTCCTTAGGCAAGGAAAAAGGGCTGAACAAGGAAACCATTATAGAAGCAGTAAAAAACGCTGTTCTTTCAGCCGCAAAAAAGAAATTCGGTGAAACCAAGGAGATTTCCGTTGTTTTCAAAGAGAATACGGGAGAGATTAAAGTCGCTGTGGACGGACAGGAAAAACCTTTGGGTGATTTGGGCAGGATTGCGGCACAAAGCGTAAAACAGATAATCACAAAAGAAATCCGTCAACAAGTGAGCGAGAAAGTCTACGCTACTTATCAATCCCGCATCGGCCAAATTCTAACAGGAAGAATTGAGGCGATGGACGGCCGCGATTTTATTCTGGAATTGGGTGAAATCGATGGATTACTACCCAGACAGGAATGCCTTCCACAGGATAATTTCAGAATAGGAGATAACGTCAAGGCATATCTTTTTGAAATCAAAAGAGACAGGAGTTTTGCCCCCCTACTCTTTTCGCGTACCCATCCTAGATTCCTGGAACAATTATTTAGGCTTGAAATCCCGGAAATTAAGGAAGGGATTATAAAAATAAAATGCATAGTCAGAGAGCCGGGTTATCGGGCAAAAGTCGCCGTGGAAAGCAGCATGAAAGACCTGGATCCCGTAGGGACATGCATCGGATTAAAAGGCGAGAGAATAAGAGTCATAACCGAGGAATTGAACGGTGAAAAAATAGATATAATCCCTTATGACAAAAATATAAAGGCGTTTATTGCCAGAGCGCTGGCTCCGGCAAAGGTTTTGGATATACAGATTTTCGAAGATAAGCCCGTCCGCTTTACTGCAAACGGACAACCGTCGGGCAGAGCACGTACTATAGTGGAAGACGACCAATTGTCTTTGGCTATAGGCAAAAAGGGACAAAACGTAAGATTGGCGGCAAAACTTACGGGTTGGAAATTAGATATAAGAAGCAAGACACAGGCAGAAAAAGAAAAGCAGTTCACTCCCGAGGAAATTGAAAAAAGTCTCACTCAGCTTCCCGGAATAGGCGTGAAAATGGCAAATTATTTAGGCAAAGCGGGTTTCGCAACACTAGAAGATATAGTAAATGCCAAGAAAGAAGAATTAATGAATATTCCAGGTATGGGAGAATCAAAAGCTGGTCAAATAATAACCAAAGCCAAGGAATTTATAAAAAAAAATTCTCCCCAGACCGCTAAAAAGACAGCAGGCAATAATGACAATTCAGGGAAGAAAGTAAAATGAAAAAACATGTCTACGAACTTGCTAAAGAACTCGCCTTGCCTGCCAAAAAAGTTTTGGAAGAAATAAAAGGTCTCGGTATTTCTGTAAAAAGCCATATGAGTTCGTTAAGCACGGAAGAATACGAACTCGTCAAAAACCTTTTCCTCGAAGAGAAAAAAACTTCAGTACCATCAGCCTCAAAAATCGCTTTAAAAATTTCCGAAGGGATAACCGTAAATAATCTCGCGAAAAAAATCCATCTTAATCCTGTCGAATTAATGCAAAATTTGATTAAAATCGGGATTATGGTTAATCTCAACCAGTCTTTGGGAAAAACAGAGTTGGAAATCATAAATAAAAATTTAAATTTGAATATGGAAATTGTTGAAACGGAAGCTCTTAGCGGAAGTAAAGTAAAAACCAAAACGGAGCAGGATGACAAAGGCAAAAAAATACGTCGTCCTTCGGTCGTCGTTGTTTTAGGCCATGTCGACCACGGAAAAACAACTCTTCTTGACAGTATCAGCAAAAAAAGAATAGCAGAAAAAGAAAAAGGCCAGATTACTCAACATATCGGCGCTTCCACCGTAGAACTACCGGATGGAAATAAGATAATTTTTCTTGACACACCAGGGCACGAAGCTTTTACCAGTTTAAGGGCGCGCGGTTCTCAAATAACAGATATCGCCGTTTTAGTCGTCGCAGTAGATGACGGGGTCCAACCACAAACAAAAGAAGCAATCGAACACGCGAAAGCCGCCGAGATACCCATAATCGTGGCAATTAATAAAATCGATAAAAAAGCTATAAATCCCGAAAAAGTAAAGATGCAACTGCAATCTTTGGGTCTTGTTTCCGAAGAAATGGGAGGGAAAACCCAATTTGTAAATGTTTCAGCTTTACAAAATATAGGAATTGATAAACTTCTGGAAGCAATACTCTTAGAATACGAAATGTTAGAAACTTTTACCACCGTGGAAGGACCTGCAAAAGGATATGTGATAGAAACCAGAATGGATAAAGGCAGAGGGCCTTTGGGAACCCTCTTGATACAATCCGGAATCCTTAAAGTCGGGAATTGTTTTACTTCAGGGAATACTTTCGGGAAAGTGCGGACGATAATCGACGACCACGGCAGAAATTTAATCGAAGCATCACCTTCCTCCGTGATAGAAGTATCGGGCTTTTCTTCCGTGCCAACTGCCGGAGATGATTTCCAAGTGGTTAAAAATGAAAAAGAAGCCCGTGAAATTGTCAGTAAAAAAACTAATCAACAACAAAATGCCAAAACCAAAGAAAAAGCTGTCTTTACGCTCGAGGGATTACAGGAACAACTGGGAAAACAAAAAACAATAGAACTACGATGTATTGTCAAAACCGATGTCCAAGGCTCTCACGAAGCACTAAAAAAAGTTTTGGAACGTTTGAGCACCAAAGAGGTGAATTTAAACATAATTAATCAAGGCGTCGGCGGCATCACCAATTCCGACGTGCTACTCGCAGAAGCTTCCAACGCCATTATCATCGGTTTTAATATTGGAGTCCAGGGCTCAGTACAGAAACTTGCTCAGGAAAGAGGAGTTGAAATACGTCTTTACGACATTATTTACGATGCCATAGACGATATAAAAAAGGCAATGGAAGGGATGTTGGGCCCTAAGATAGAAGAGGTTCTTATAGGTAAAGCAGAGGTAAAACAAATTTTTTCCAATTCGAAAGGCAAAGTTGCGGCAGGCGCACAAGTGACGGAAGGAAAAATCGTCATCAAGGGCGCAAAAGTGCGGGTTTTGAGAAATAAAGAAGAACTCTACAACGGTAGATTGGATTCTCTGCGCAGATTTAAAGACAGTGTCGCAGAAGTTAAGCAGGGATATGAATGCGGGTTGAGCATATCCGATTTCCAGGATTTTCAACCCGGAGATATTATTGAAATTTATGCCCTGCAGAAAAAATAATCAGAAGACCGAGAACAGTTAACAGAAGACAGACAGAGGATGGAAAACAGGAGATAAACCATCGTCTTTCTGATAACTGATTTCTGTCATCTGATCTCTGTTTTAAACTAAATGGTAGTCGGTATCCTAATTATTCATCTCTATCTGCCTGGTAGTGATTCCTTAAAAGCAAAAAGGCGGATTTTACTCAGTATTAAGTCCAGATTGAAAAATAAATTTAACATTTCCGTTTCGGAATTGGGGCTTTTGGATTCATGGAAGGAATCCCAAATAGGCGTTAGCTGCATCAGTAATAGCGGAAGATACATAGATAAGGAATTATCTTATATCGTAGAAAGAGTAAAATCTTATCCGAATGTGCAAATAATAGACTATTCTACGGAAAAAATATAAAAGATGAAGACAAGGCGTGCAAGCAGGATATCGGAAGCCATAAGAAGGGAAATTTCCACTATGCTCCAGCAGAAGGAAATAAAAGACCCGAGAATAGGTTTTGTGACAATCGTAGCCGTGGACGTATCAAACGATTTAAAAGAAGTAGAAGTATATTTAACCCATTACGGCAGTCAAGCCGACAAAGAAAAAAGTCTTGCCGGATTAAAAAGCGCCACGGGTTTTATAGGACGTGAAATAGGCAGAAGATTGCAATTACGTCTTGTCCCCAATATAAAATTCTCCTACGACGAAAAATTGGAAAAGGCGATGAATGTTCTAAAAATCATAGATTCTCTCCATGCGGATAAAAAAAGTAGCAAGTAGAAAGTAGTGAGAAAGAATTTTCTCTCTACTCCCCGCCTGTCTCGCCACTGATTCAATGACGGACGGGCAGGTCTCCTTGTCGCCGACGCTCCAAAGCTTTGGCGACGGAGCGCTATTCGCTACTTCCAGTAAAGGAACACTTTAGTAATTTTAATTATAAAAGAAGATAACATGAATTTCAGAAGAAGTAAGGGAGAAGATATAATTGAGAAAGGCAGCAATTTCTATTGGTATTTTTGGCATTTGGGAAACGAAGGCGCAAAGAGTATATTAGATAGCATTTTTCTGCTAGCATTGAAATGTCTAATTCCCGTTTATTATTTCGGTTTTCTACTAAAACGTTTTTCGAAAACGAAAAATGCCGTTAAAAAATTCCCGGTAATAAGTGTGGGCAATTTAACAATGGGCGGGACAGGGAAAACTCCCTGCGTGGAACTGCTCGTTAGAAAATTATCAGATAAAAAATTAAGGGTGGGATTGCTTACCGGAGGATACGCGAGGAAAAGCAAAGATAATAAAAAAATTACTTCCTCCCCAGCAAGAGAAAATATTAAAATCAAGGATGTAGGAGACGAACCTTATCTTTTTTCGAAACATTTTCCGTCGGTTCCGATTTTCGTCTCTCGCGATAGAGTAAAAAGCCTGTCGGAAGCGGCACAAAAACAGGAATGCGATGTATTTGTAATGGATGACGCCTTCCAGTACCATTATATTAAAAAAGATTTGGAGATTCTTCTTATAAACAAAAGAAATCCTTTCGGCAATGGCCACCTTTTACCCGCCGGTTTTTTAAGGGAACCCATCGGTTCAGTAAAAAAGGCTGATTTAATAATTTTCACCCACTGCGACGAAAACACTGAAAATAATAATTCTTTTTCTATTTCTATATTGTCAAAACAATCTGCCGGAATCCCGGTTTTGGAAAGCGTACATGAACCGCTATACTTTGAGGATTTTGTAACGGGGGAAAAATATCAAGCGGGAGAAATCGCAAATAAACGGCTTTTATCTCTTTGCTCTTTGGCAGATCCCCTTTCTTTTGAAAAATCTTTAAAAAAATTAAATCTTGAACCTGTTAAAAAAGTGCGTTTCCCGGACCATTATATTTATAAATCGAAAGATATCGGGTGGTTGAATGATTTCATTAAGAAAGAAAATATCGATTTTATTGCAACAACCGAAAAAGATTGGGTAAGATTGCCTAAAGAAGCCAGAATATCTACTCCGGTTTTATGTCTCATTATGGATTTTAAAATAACTAAATCGGGAGAAATTCTTGATAAGATGATAGATAAAGTTTTGGGGAAATATATAAAATGAAACAAAAAAAAGGATTACTTATAACATTCGAAGGCGGAGAAGGTTGCGGTAAATCCACTCATGTCAATTTACTTAGGGATTATTTGAAAAACAAAGGGTTCGAAGTTCTTATAATAAGGGAGCCCGGCGGAACTAAAACCGGAGAAAAATTGAGGAAAATACTCCTGGAAGAAAAAAGCGAGATAGCGCCGCTTACAGAACTTCTCCTTTTCCTTGCTTCACGCAGAGAACTTACAGTAAAAGTAATCAAGCCGGCTCTGCAAAAAGGCATCATAATTATCTGCGACCGCTTTATGGATTCCACGGTTGCTTATCAGGGCTACGGCAGGGGCATAGACATAAAACTTATCAGTAAGTTGAATAACATGGTGGTGGGCAAAGAGACATTTCCCGACCTTACATTTATTTTGGACACGGATAAACATCTGGGATTTAAGTTAAAAGGCAAGGACAGAATAGAAGTGGAAAACGAATTTTTTCACAAAAAAGTTCGCAGAGGGTATCTTGAAATCGCCAAACAAGAACCGAAAAGAGTGAAACTAATCGAAGTAGACGGCAAAATCGAAGAGATCCAAAACAAAATAAGGGGAATAGCGGAGAAATATCTAAATTTACAAGAAATATGATTGATATACATAGAAATACAATGGAAATACGATTGGCTTAGTTATACATAAAAGCAATTTATTTCAATATATTTCAACTTATTTCTACAAATTTCTATTACATTCTATAATTTAAACTATGTCTTTCAACGATATAATAAATCAGGAAATAGCGAAAAGCGTGTTGAAATCCGCAATAAGCGAAAACAAAGTTCACCATTCCTATCTTTTTTTCGGCCCCGAAGGGTCAGGCAAAAAAGGCACTGCTTTGGAATTTGCGAAGGCACTAAATTGTCTTAATGTTAAAGACGGCGAACCGTGCGAGAATTGTTCTTATTGTAAGAGAATCTCAAAAAATATTCATCCGGATGTTATGTCTTTATCGCCGTCCGGAGCAAAACAGATGATCAGCATAGACTCAATAAGAGAAGTAGAGCATTTTGCACAGTTAAAATCTCTAGATGCTCGATACAAAATAGTTCTGCTCGAAAGGCCTGAAAGATTAAGAAAAGAAGCCGGAAATTGTTTTTTAAAAACCTTGGAAGAACCGCCCCGCAACGTCATTATAATTCTACTGTCCGCTTTCCCGGACAAAATTCTTCCAACTATCGTGTCGCGTTGCCAAAAAATAAAATTTTTAGCTTTAAATCCCTCGGAAGGAATAGCAACAATAAAAAATAGATTTAATTTAGAAGAAGACAAAGCTTCCACATTATATTTTGTCTGTTCCGGCAAAGCAAAATGGATGAAGTTATGGTTTGACGCAGATTTATGGAATTTAAGGCAAGAAATCTTTAATTATTTTACAAAAATGTTCTCGGAAGATAAGAAAGACTATAGCATTCCCCTACAATTAGCCGAATCGATAATTAAAACCGTTACGGATTTTTCCGATAAAATCAAAAAAGAGCAACAGGAAATCATCGATGAATTAGATGAGAACTTGTCGTCTTCCCAAATAAAAGAAATTAAAGCATTAAAACAAGCCGAAGCAGAAGAATTGAAAAAAGAACTAATAAAAATAATTCTTTCCGCCATAAAAAGCTTATATGCCGATATAATCTCTATGAATTACAAAACGGATTTTATAATAAATAAAGATAAGGAGATTTTTATCAAAAAAAAGACAAAGAATGTTCCGCGTTCATATTTGATGAGTGCGGTAAAAGAAATTGAGAAAAGTTTCGAGTTTTTGGATTACGGCGCCAATACGCAACTATTGTTTCAGGTTATGTGTATAAATCTATTTTACGACGGAAGATGAAGCTCCGCACCCTTACCCGCTTCGCCCGCGAAGCGAGGCGAGCAGGCGCGGTCTTCTGGTACATCGATAAAAGATTATATTTTCAAAAGTGATATAATTAGTGCAATAAAACGAGGTTGGGAAATGTTGAGATTAGTCCATTTACAATTTGACAAAGAAGGCAACAGTTGGTTTAGATCATCTTTATCCGAACACCATCTCGGGCAATTATGTGTCGCAGAGACAAAAGACGGACTTACATTAGGGAAAGTCGACGCAATTTCGGAAGTCACGGATAGTAAAACAGCAAGTAAAGTCAAACCGATTTTAAGGGAAGCAACAAAAGACGATATAAAAAAGATGGACGCGGATATAAGAAAAGAAAGACATGCCGTTTCAGTTTTTCAAAATAGAATTCAAAAATATAAACTCCCGATGAAACTCGTAGGAATAGAATCCCATTTTTCCGCAAAAAAAATAACTTTTTATTTTACTTCCCAGGAGAGAGTAGATTTTGCCGCTCTTGTGAAAGATTTGGCGCGGGCTTTCAAATGCCGGATAGAACTTAGGCAAATTGGCGATAGGGAAAAAAGCAAAAGAATCGGTGGATATGGCTCCTGTGGGAGACCATTATGCTGCCAAAGTTTTCTTAAGAATTTCGAGCCGGTCACAATGAAAATGGCAAAAGAACAGGAACTTCCTCTGGATTCCTCAAAACTCGGCGGCATGTGCGGAAAACTATTGTGTTGTTTAAGATATGAACTTCCCTTTTATAAAGAAAAGAAAAGGAAATCCACAAACTAAAAAGCGAGAATTTCTTTGGTTAACCACGCAACGCAAGATATTGGAACTACGTTCCAATTAAAAAATCCCGAACCACGATAGCATTCGCGGTTCGGGATAAATATTGGCAGCCCTTTTTGCCCAATCAGCAACTTTTAAATAATCTCTCCCTCTTCCTTAATAGGCACTTCTTGTTTTGTAGTTTTGCATATAAGCCTGCTTCCTACTACTTCATACTGTATGTTTTCAAAATCAAAATTTTCCGGTAAAACAGTTATTGATCTAACTTCCTTTATAGGAATAAGCATTTCTTTAGTTTCTTCCTGAACGATTTCAGCTGTTTTCCTCGGCTGGTCAACGTAAAAATTTTTTCCATCCACAAAAAAGAAATTATTTTTTATAGATTCCGGCAAAAACTTATCCGAAGGAAATGCTTTTATTTCCCCAACTATTATTCTGCGGTATGCGGGAATTGACTTCATGCGTTTTTCGTCTATTTTAAGTCTTATTTTTACTTTCATTGTTTAATTAATCACCCCCCTTTTCTTACGCGCCATCAAATGTTTTTATTTCTTATCTTCTGCTTTTGGTTTCTCTTCTTTTACTGCTTCTTTTTCGTGTTCCTCTGCTTTTGGTTTCTCTTCTTTTGCTGCTTCTTTTTTGTGTTCCTCTGCTTTCGGTTTCTCTTCTTTTGCTATTTCTTTTTTGTGTTCTTCTGCTTTTTTCTCTTTCTTGGGTTCTTCGGCTTTTTCCTCCGTTTTTACTTCGCCTTTTTTACCTTTACCTTTCTTAGCCTGTCCACCCGCAAGTATTGCATCCATTCTCTGTTTCTTGGCAAGCATCTTTTTCCATCTCCTGCGCATTTTCTTCATTTGTTTTTTCAACTTTCTCAAGGCCTTTTTACTTTCTTCGCTAACCGTTTTCTCTTTTTTTATTTTCTGGACTTCTTTTTTCGTCGCTTGTATCTGTTTTTTTAACTCTTCCATTGTTTGTTCCTTCATCATAACCTCCTTAACTTTTTTAACTGTGTTTTTATCAACACTTCACTTACAGGTGAAGCATAATCTATTATTAATATGCCGTTCAAATGGTCTATCTCGTGTTGAAATACCTTTGCAGTAAGTCCTTTAGCTTCAATTATAACATCTTCCCACTTTTCATTTCTGCCTTTTACTGTAATATTTGCGTCTCTTTTCACGTCAACGTATATATCGGGCAGAGAAAGACATCCTTCCTTGGCTTGTTCTTCCCCTTCTTTTTTTAAAATTACAGGGTTGATTAACTTGATTATTTCTTTTTCGTTTCTTACTACAATTATTTGTTTGCTTATGCCTACCTGAGGAGCCGCCAAACCTATTCCCTCATTTGCGAACATCACATCAACCATTTTTTCCATAATTAAGAGGTCTGCTTCTTCGAGTTTTTCCACTTTGTGCGCTTCTTCTCTTAGTATGGATTCCCCGTATATCTTAATAGATAAATCTTCGTTATTATTTTTCATATTTATCGTATTTTACATTTTTATGGTTAGAAGCCTCAAACCAATCCGCCACGTAAAAAATCAGAGATTTTAACGCGGCTTACCACGTTAAAGACAAAATCTTTTTACGTGGCCGGCACGTTTACCCCGTAAGAAAATAAATTTTCAACGGGGTTTAAATTTCGAAGAAATTTATTACGTGAAATCATGTTCTACTTTTTGTTTCCGAACCAATCTGCCACCATTTTGATAGCACAATACTTGCCGCACATAGTACAAATGTCTTTCTCGGAAACGGGCCTACTTTCGCCTCTTATTTTTTTTGCCGCAGCCGGGTTTATAGATAAAGGTATCTGTTTATTCCAGTCCCTTTTTTTTCTGTGTTTGGACATCTCGTTATCCCAATCTCTTGCGCCTTTTATACCTTTTGCTATGTCGCCCGCATGCGCGGCAATGCGCGCTCCGATTACTCCAAGCTTAACGTCTTCCAAAGTAGGAAGTCTCAAGTGTTCTGCCGGCGTGACATAACAGATGAAATCCACGCCGTAACTTGCCGCGACGGCAGAGCCGATGCTTGCGGAAATATGGTCATAACCCATTGCTATATCCGTAACAAGAGGCCCAAGGACATAAAACGGGGCGTTATGGCAAATCTTTTTTTCAAGCACTACATTGGCTTCTATTTCGTTTAAAGGCATATGTCCGGGTCCCTCTATCATTACCTGCACGCCTTTTTCTCTTGCCCGTTTGGTTAATTCACCCAATGTTAATAATTCTTGTATCTGCGCTCTATCCGTTGAATCCGCTATACATCCGGGACGCAGTCCGTCGCCCAGCGAAAGAACCGCATCATATCTTTTTGCCAACTTCAAAAGTCTGTCGAAATTCTCGTATAAAGGATTTTCTTTATTGTTTGCAATCATCCAAGTAGCATGAAACGCTCCGCCGCGGGAAACTATATCCAGCGTCCTGCCCTCTTCTTTAAGACATCTAAGGGCTTTTTGCGTCACTCCGCAGTGGACAGTAAGAAAATCTACTCCATCTTCAAGTTGTTTTTCTATAACTTCGAAAACTTTATCGGCGTCCATTTTAACAAGGCCGCCTTTTTCTTGTATAGTCTCAATAACTGCCTGATAAATAGGCACTGTCCCCAGCGGGATATTGCATTTCTTGATAATTTGTCTTCTTATCAAGTCTAAATTGCCGGCGGTCGATAAATCCATTACGGTATCAGTGCCTGCCCCTACCGCAACTTTTAACTTTTTGAGTTCAAAATTCAGGTCATTTTTTTCCGGTGAAGTGCCTATATTCGTATTGACTTTTGTCTTTAATCCCTTGCCTATTCCCACAGGAATGACGTTCTTACGTCTTTTGTTTTTCAGGATTATGACCTCGCCCTTTTCGAACTTTTCCTTAAAGTTCTTTAGGTCAATTTTTTCCGCTTGGGATATTTTTTTTAGCGTTTCCATAATAGGGGGAAATGGTATCACAATATTGCGCTGTTTTCAACGAAACCGCGTCGGGTGCTAAAGAAGGAATGATTTATGCAAACTTATAACTTAACAATTTATAAACAAGTTTTGCGGCGAGGAAATCCGGTGCTTTATTTCCGGATGGGCATAACTCAACAACATCGGCTCCCACAATACTTTTCTTTTTTGAGACTTCTTTCAGCAAATCCGTTACCTGCTGCCATGTTAGGCCGCCCGGCTCGGGAGTGCCCGTGGAAGGCATTATGCTGGAATCAAACACGTCCAGATCCAAAGTTACATAAACGTTTTTTGAAAGACTATTTACAGTTTCCGTGATCCAATCTTTGGATTTGTAAATCTCGTGCGCGTAAAAAACTCTGTTTTTTTTGATGCTTTCAAGTTCCGAAGAGTCCATGCTTCTGATTCCCACAGAGACGATTTTGTTTGTAATTTCATTTACTCTTGCTATGATACTCGCATGGCTGTATTTATCCCCTTCGTATGAATCTCTCCTGTCCGAGTGCGCATCAAGATGCAATATGGAAATGTCGGGGAAAACCTCACTGTGGACTTTAATCGTAGCGATAGAAATCGAATGTTCTCCTCCAATCGTCACGACAAATTTATTATCTTTTAAAAGAGTTCTCACTTTCCCTTGAACCCGTGTCAGCATCGAAACCGAATCTTTGGCAATAATCGGTTTTTCGGTAAATATCCCTTTTCTGTAAATTTCCGAATCCGTTTCGATATCATAAACTTCCATATTTTGGGAAGCTTCTATCAACGCTTTAGGCCCTTTGTCCGAACCTTTGAGCCATGAAGTGGTTTTATCAAAAGGGACGGGCAGGATAACTATTTTTGACGTTTCGTAACTGGAAAATTCTTTAGGCAGCCCGCCGAAATTGTCGGGAATTTTATTTTTTTTAGCAGGCATTTTGATTGGATTTTTATTCAGGGACAAATACTGCCGCCGCAAGCACCGTCGTCCATAATCCGTCTTTATTAGCTTCAGCAGACTGGCAGATATGTGTCGTTTTAAATATATGTCCGCTTGCTTTATAAATTTGTTCTCTCTCTTCCCACGCTTGGTCCGGGTCGAAAGGAATACCTAAAGTTGTCGCTAACATCGTTGCCGCCAAATCTTCGGCATATTCACCCGACTTTTGAGCTACTTCCCCGAACGCATGATGCTCGGATAAATAACCGTAGCTGTCATCTCCTTTGGGTATAGCAACACCTATTGCCGCAGAGATTAATCTATTGGGTTCGTTTGTCTCATTTCTTGCCATAACACAGTAGGTTATTTGGCCGGGTTTTAAGAACATCAGGCCTTCTTCCTTGGGTATCACCTTACAAGTAGGTGGTAAAATACTGGATACAAGAACGAGATTAAATTTCTCTATACCCGCATTTCTTAAGGCAAGCTCAAATGAGCCCAATTTATCCTTATGTATTCCGACTCCTTTGGTCAAAAAAACTTTTGATGGCACTATAGTGCTCATTTTTTGCATTCTCCTTTCAATCTAAAAGTTTTCTTCTTTTGTTACATTTATAACTAATATATTAAAAAAATTCAAGTTCTTTATTTATTTTATACCATAAATTTTATTTAAGAACTCCCAAGCTTTCATCTAATTTTAAGTTTACTTAAACCTATCAAATTAACTAAAATGAGCGAAACACATTATCAAGCCCTAATTCTAATTGGACAAAAAGAATTCCTGCCGCTATCAGAAGTCTTACATCAATATTTGATTCCGGAGAAATTATCCTTAAACTACAACGTGGAATAAATGGATTATAGTATGGTTCAATCTCAGCTATCTCTTGCTCATTATCTCTTATTATGTGTCTCTGTTTAAGACTGAAGGAAACTCTCGTTGTAATTAATTTGCCCATTTCTTGTCCGTCCAGGGAAGAAAAAATATACTCATAATTACCCTTCCATGCCCAGCGCACTATACTTCCTATCTTTTTGCCTATAATTGGCTCTTCGATGTTGTAAGTAGATGTACTCCATAAAGTAAAAATAGGGATTTTAATAACCAATAATTCCCGATTCATATTTTCGTCAGCATAAACTCGAAAATCTTTTTTTAAACTAAACGGCTTCTGGCGTAAATAAAAAACAACATTACTGCTATTATCATAAACATGTAGTTCAGAGCCCAAGATTTTTCTTTGGAATAAATAGTGTTTATGCTGAAAAACCCTACTCAATTTATCTTTTCCTACTATTTTAAATCTGCTTTCAGTCATAATTTATTCTATCAGTTTATTAAAATCTTTTATACTTAAATTTCTATAGTTACTTACAATAATGTCCGCTTTTTTGAGCGAATCTCTTTTATGAGTGGATGTTATCGCAATACATTTCATCCCCGCGCTCTTTGCCCCTTGAATACCTGCAGGGGCGTCTTCCACGACAATACATCGAGAGGGCGAAACGCTCAATTTTTTGCTTGCCAAAAGAAATATTTCAGGGTCGGGCTTGCTGTGTTGAACTTCGCTTCCGTTGGTAAGAGCCGAGAAAAAAGGCATCAAGTTGCATTCGTTAATCACCATATTTACATTTTCGGGAGTACCGCTGCTTGCAACAGCCATCCTAAATCCGTCTCTTTCCAAAACTTTCAACAAATCAACCAAACCGTTTAAAGGTTTTAACTTGCCTTTTGCCAATTCTCTAAATGTGGCTTCTTTCTTCTCATCTATGCTGATTAATTCTTCTTTCTGGAATTCTTTTCTGAAAACCCTGGGGATAATTAAGTCGTTTCTCATTCCGAAAGAACTGGCAAATTCTTCCCAGGAAAAATCATTCCTTATTCCGGTTAAAATTTCCAGCCAGGATTGATAATGATGACGGGTCGTATCTACTAAAACTCCGTCCATGTCCCAAATTATGCCTTTTTTCTTTTTCATAGTATTTAAATTTGAAAGCGCATTATAGAAGCATAGATATAAATATACAAGCTATTTTCCCGTTTGATATAATTGGCTCTAATGAGTTAAAACTACCCGTTTTTTCGAATATCTATAAAAAAATCATGAAAATTATACATTGGTTGATTAATAGATGGCGCTGTGAAAACGGCTATCGCGATATTTTAGCGGTGGCTATTCCGCTAATCTTAAGCACCAGCGCCTGGGCGGTTCAGCACTTTGTTGACAGGATGTTTTTAACTTGGTATTCGCCCGAAACGATAGCGGCAGCAATGCCTGCGGGTATGCTTAATTTCACGATAATGAGTTTGTTTATAGGCACTGCAAGTTATGCCGGCACTTTTGTCGCGCAGTATTACGGCGCCGGAATATACAAAAAGATAGGCCCTTCCGTATGGCAGGGGGTATATATTGCGCTTGCCGGCGGAATAATTCATCTTCTACTTATTCCTTTGGCGCGTCCCGTCTTTGCTCTAATCGGGCACGACCCTTTAGTCCAAACCAATGAAATAATTTATTTTCAGGTCTTATGTCTGGGCGCGGCGCCGGGCATTGCTTCCTCCGCTATGGCGGGCTTTTTTTCCGGACGCGGCAAAACCTGGCCCATAATGTGGATAAATTTCTCTGCAACTTTTGTCAACTTGATTCTTGATTATGCTTTGATATTCGGCAACTGGGGATTCCCGGAACTGGGAATGAAAGGCGCGGCAATAGCAACGGTTATTTCCGGATTTTTCGCTTTCTCTGTATATCTTATTTTGTTCTGCAAGCGTTCTTATAATGAAAAATATCATACTCTAAAAGGATTCCGTATAAACACAAAACTCTTCAAACGCCTTATGCATTTCGGTCTGCCAAACGGCATACAATTTTCTTTAGATATGGTGGGATTCAGCATATTTATACTTCTTGCCGGACGTCTGGGAACGATAGACCTCGCCGCAACAAATATCGCTTTTAACATAAACACGCTCGCATTTATGCCTATGATTGGAATTGGTATAGCCGTTTCAATTCTTGTCGGGCAGTCTCTCGGCAAAAATAGGCCTGACCTTGCCCAGAGGAGCACCTATTCAGGCTTTCATCTGACAATTATTTATACCGTGATTATCGCTTTTTTCTATATGGCAACACCCGACATTTTCCTGAAACCTTTTGCAGCGCAGGCGCATACGGAAACTTTTGAATTAATCAGACAAATTGCGCGTGTGCTTCTGCGTTTTGTAGCCGTATATGCGATATTCGATACATTGAACATAATTTTTGCCTCCGCCATCAAAGGCGCGGGCGATACGCGTTTTGTCCTGAAAATGATTATTATTTTGTCGCTTTTTTTACTCGTTATTCCCGCTTATATTGCGCTGGTAATTTTCAATAAAGGCGTCTATATCGCTTGGGCTATTTTTTCCTTTTACGTCATTGCTCTGGGTTTTGCATTCCTGTTCCGTTTCCTGCAGGGTAAATGGAAATCAATGCGCGTGATTGAAGAAGTCATTCCCGTCATTCCGCCGATGATGTCGGAGACGCCATCGATGGAATAGAGTATACATAATTGTCATTGCGAGCCCGCCAATGTTACAATGGCGGGCGAAGCAATCTATTTAAAAAATTACTTTTTTGCTGGTTTTGGGGAATGAGTAGAAGTGATTTTCTTAAAATCAGTATATCGTTTATAACCGAGAGCCAAGCATAAACGACGTAGTTCTTCCGTTTGTCTTAAGCGTCTTGTAACTGCTTTAGCGCTCATATCAGGTTTCATCTCTTAACCCTGATTGATATTAGTCCTTCTGCAAAAATTTATACAATGCTGGAAAATCTTCTTTTAAATTATTTTTTATTTTCGCTTGCCATTTTTGAGGCAAATCATTGAATATTTCAGATAACCTTTTTCTCTGCTCATCTTTTTGTAGGAGAAATTTTCCTATATCCTTTGCAGCTTGTAAATCCTTATCTCTTTTCTCTTTCTTTGTACGACGTTTATATATTATAAATTTATGGAGCACATATGCAGCCGGTTCCGGCATTTGTATAGTGATACCCTTGTAGGTAACTTTCATCACATAGTCTTGTAAGAAATTTAAGAATCGCAATCCTTGGGCCTGAATATGCAACTGAAGAATTCTATATGGTTCACTGCCTTTCCCTTTTCCTAAATCAGGAGTCAAGAATTCCAGCTCTAATTCTGGATGGACATATTTTACATATCCAGTCGTATAATTATGAAGAGGACTAAAACCTAATGCTGTCAATATCTCCGGTATATTGACTTCCTTTTTGATTTTAGGCGGGTTTGGAACGAGAAAATCTATATCAAGCGTTCTAACAGCAGGTATTTCAGGAGCATTGTCAAAATACTGTCTATAGAAATAATGGCACCAACTACCTACAAGAATAATATCTTTTAATACACCTGTTTTATGTAAGGCATGTAGTGTAACAAAAAATAAGCTATTTTTTCTTTCCATAAACCATCTTCTCTAATCTCTTAACATCCTTTTTTACTTGCACGTGAAATTTTCTAAATTTGTTTCTATCCTGTATTTTCTGTCCCCATTCCCTCAAATTGTCTTTGCTTAATTTCCCTATGTACTTAAAGTGACTCTTATTGCCATCACGATAATTAAGGTAGTAGTATATATGCCCTTTAATCTCTTTCTTTATCAGACATCCTTTGGGAAATTTTGAGATTTCCTTCTCGTATTTTTTCTTTAATTCTTTAAGACGACCTAATTCTTCCCTAAGTATACCGTTTAAAACTTCCATTTTTAGTCCTCTTGTTATCAGGCATATTTTGTTTTCGCTCAACCTGTCTGGTAACTAATTATAATTTAACAACGCGTTACCAGACATTCGTGCCGATATTATAATATGTCTGGTAACTGGAGTCAAGAGCAATAGCATTAATGTTGTCATTGCGAGCCGAAGGCGAAGCAATCTATTTAAAAAATTACTTTTTTGCTGGTTTTGGGGAATGAGTAGAAGTGATTTTCTTAAAATCAGTATATCGTTTATAACCGAGAGCCAAGCATAAACGACGTAGTTCTTCCGTTT
>Ga0272441_10004060_pt1 | contig 27061 bp, 27 predicted proteins | sample SSMProp6N_FD_193582 | JGI IMG/M metagenome (GOLD analysis project Ga0272441, IMG submission 193582) | Marine sediment archaeal communities from Little Sippewissett salt marsh, Falmouth, MA, United States - SSM-Prop-6N | ecosystem: Environmental > Aquatic > Marine > Wetlands > Sediment ... | reverse complement strand
CTATACTCTTCCACAAGCGTATCCTCCATTTTCGGTTTTTGTGTTTCTGGCGAAACGTGAAACCGAAGGGTACGCTTTTTTTATCTACCTATCCACAACTTTTGGTTATATCTCCCCTGCCTTTTGCGTATCATAGTTAGGAATCGTAAAGCAGTTTCCCTGATGTAGGGCGCAGAACGAGCAGGAGTTGAGATGAAGGTAGAGTTTTTCGGCCTGTTCTGCCGTCGCTGCGCCGGCAAACAGTGGCATAAACCCCGCGGCTGTATCGATCTCTATCAGATCCTCTGCGACGAGATCGTAGGCATCGAACACGGTGTGGGTACCGTGCCATAGTTTTGACTGTATGGCAGTGGCCGTTTTCGCATTCCACGATTGGACTCGTTCAGGGGACTCACCGAGTATTTCAGCGATCTGTACGAGTGATTCGTTTGCCCGGCATAAAATAGCGTTGAAAAGGGGATCTTGAATGAGGAACGGGCATTTCTCTCGTATACGGGATTCGTCATAGTCGTTTTCTCGGAAGATGTTCAAGAGGTACACATACCGATCATAATCGTCATCTGTCGGCCGCATGGAGGGATTGGCGACATGTTCAAGGTCTCTCCTGCGGTACGGGGGAGGTGTTTCCTGTCAATGGTGATCCGCCTGAGCGGACTATCCCACGTGGGCGAATTATCGATACCCGATTCCCACGGGTGGCGGATATGCACAAGTCCCTCATCATGGGGGTCACGTTCGCGGTAGAGATACTCGTGGAGTGCACAGAGTTTTGGATAGATCCTCTCGAGAAAAGGTATGACCCGGCTTTGTCTGGAGGCGTTTCGGTATATCTTTTCAACGGCGATAGCGTGGACAGGCGGCATGGTAATGCCCGATGTCGATTTATGCTTGGGTGCATGGTGGGCCCGTTCCGTCTGCCAGAAGTCGGGTTCGGGAAAGTAGTGTCCGAGTTCATTCGGGGTGAATACGATCTGCGGAAGCATGCCGTTTGACTACTGCGCCTCGAACAGTGTTCCCATCTCCCGCACTGCTCGGACAGTGTCGTAGTGCGATCTTCCAATTGCAATGAATCCCGTATCCCAGTTCCACTGATGCGGATAGAGAGAGGATGCCGGTTTGGTTGCAGTTCCCGTCCAGTTTTCGTCGAGTATCTGTTTCGCCCTGTTGAGGGAATCGGCAAAGATTCTGGACATGGTGTACACCTGTTAAAAAAGTGCTATCCCTTTGTGAGACAGTGTAAAAACAATAGCATCGGTGCCTGTAATGTCTAGAAATAACCTATAAAAGACGAAAATTCAAGCTATTGCAAACTACCGTCGGAAAGATGAAAGAACCCACGTCACGGCAATTTTTTCTTGACGATGGTGGATTTCTCCTTCAAGATGAAGTTGTACAACCAAATCATCTTATCTGAGGCAATCATACCACTACATTTCTCTTCCTTCACTGTATCGGGAAGGGATTGCGATAGATCATCACTTTCATTTTTGAGACATGAATAGGCCGGATGATAGTCCGGAGCATGCGTGTTCGTGCTGGGGGAGCCGTCAATGTGGCGATTATTGTAGTGCGTCTGTGGCACGATACCACTTACTGAAAAAGAGAGCAAACAATGACTTTGGGGGCATGGGAAATGAAATCTGAGCGAACCGATGGACGGCGGGCCGTCATTGTTGATGGATGTCGGATACCTTTTACACGAGCAGGTACGGAGTATGCAGATCTTACCGCTTACGATATGGGAATACTTGTCATCAGGGCACTGATGCGCCGGACCGGTATCGATTCCGCGGCAATTGATCAGGTGGTTATGGGGAACGTAATTCCCAATATTACTACCACAAACGTGGCACGCGAAGCTGCTCTCGGTGCGGGGCTCCCTCCTGCAATCCCTGCTTTCACAGTCACCCTGGCCTGCGTTTCGTCGAACGTCGCCATTACGACGGGGGTTGATCTGATCAGGACAGGGCGGGTCGAAGCGGTAATTGCGGGAGGGACGGAAAGCATGTCTGATGTGCCAGTCGGTTATCGCAGGCCCTTTCGAAAGAAGTTGTTTGAAGCTCGGGGCTACCGAGGCGTGCGTGACTATTGGAAGTTTGTGAAAGGGCTTTCGCCGCGTGATCTTCTGCCTGAAATGCCGTCAATTGCAGAATTATCAACGGGAAGACTTATGGGGGAGGACTGTGACCGGCTCGTTGCCCGTATGGAAATAGGTCGTGAAGAACAGGACAGGTATGCCGTTCGTTCTCATCTGGCGGCAGCCAGGGCCACCGCCGGTGGATATTTTGCCGATGATATCGAACCGGTGCGGGTTCCTCCGCGGTTCAGACCGATCACCGAAGATAACGGGATACGGGGAGACACCTCCCTGGAAAAGATGCAACGACTCAAACCGGTGTTTGAAAAAAAGTATGGGACCGTGACGGCGGGGAATTCATCGTTTCTTACCGATGGCGCATCGGCAGTATTGCTGATGTCTGAGGAACGGGCCCGATCGTTCGGCTACACTTCCAGGGTGTCTATTCGTGCCTACACCTACACAGCGCAGGACCCGAAGGAAGATCTCTTGCTGGGTCCTGCGTTTGCCATACCAAAGGTTCTGGATATGGCAGGGGTGAAACTCTCGGATATTGATGTCATCGAGTTTCACGAAGCCTTCGCCGGTCAGGTGCTGGCCAATCTGCAATGTCTCGACTCAGAAAGTTTTGCCAGAGACACTCTCGGGAGATTGCAGAAAGTTGGGGCAATGCCCATGGACAAATTCAACACACTGGGAGGTTCTCTCTCCCTTGGGCATCCCTTTGCCGCAACGGGGGGAAGGCTGGTGATTACAGCCTCAAACCGTCTCGTGCGGGAAGACGGTACATTTGCCCTCATTGCCTCGTGTGCAGGTGGCGCAATCGGCAACGCCATCATACTGGAACGACTGAGTTAATTTGAGGAGAGCGATGCATGACATACGCAAAGATTGAGAAAAAAAACGGTGTGGCGGTGATCTGGCTGGATCAGGCTGGTGAGAAGGTCAATAAAATTTCAGTAGACCTTTTCGATATATTCGAAGATTTTCTCGATCAGGCCGACAGGGACGAGTCGATACAGGGGGTTGTCATCGCCAGTAGAAAGGAAGACAATTTTATTGCAGGGGCGGATCTTGATGAATTGCTGTATATGACGGACCCCGATGTGGCGCAGCGGATGAGCCGTCAGGGGCACGTTCTCGTCAACCGCGTTGCCGATTTTTCAAAACCCGTTGTTGCTGCCATACATGGGGCGGCACTTGGGGGAGGACTCGAGGTGGCCCTTGCCTGTACATACCGGATTGCGAGCGATGACCCGAGGACGGTCCTCGGTCTTCCCGAGGTCAAACTGGGTCTACTGCCGGGTGGTGGGGGCACGCAGCGTTTGCCTCGCCTTGTCGGACTGCAGCCTGCTCTCGATATGATGCTGACAGGCAGAAACATATTCGCCCGCCGGGCACGAAGGATGGGTCTTGTTGATGATCTGATTCATCCGTATGGACTTGTTTCGGCAGCCATAAAGGCAGCCGCCGGTCTGGCAGGACGTTCGGTACAGCGGAAAAAGAGGCAGTCAATCGTGGCAAAGGCGGTCGAGAACACATCTCTTGGACGAAGACTTGTCTATAAAAAGGCGAGGGAAATGGTCCAGCGAAGAACCTATGGGAATTATCCGGCACCCCTCAGGATTATCGACTGTGTGGAAGAGGGCATGGAAAAGGGGATGGAAGCGGGACTGCGGGCGGAAGAAAAGTGTTTCGGTGAACTCGTTGTGTCGCCACAGGCCAAAGAGTTGATCCGTATCTTTTTCACCATGACGGAGTTGAAGAAAAACCCGCTGAGAGATCATGTGAAACCCGTCAATACGATCGGGGTCCTCGGAGCAGGGTTCATGGGGTCGGGGATAGCCAATGTCAGCGCTATGAGAGGAATGGAGGTGATTCTCAACGATATCAGTTACGACGCCCTCGGCCACGGTGAAAAGGCGATATGGGATGATTTCGACGGGAAGGTAAGAAAAGGACAACTCTTGCCGTTCGAACGGGATGAAATATTCAGCCGCATTACCGGGACGATTACCAATATAGGTTTTGAGAAGGCTGATCTCATAGTAGAGGCGATATTCGAGGATCTGCCTCTCAAACAGAATATCCTGAGGAAAGCAGAGGATGTGATGAAGAACGATGCGATAATTGCATCAAACACCTAATCATTGCCGATTGCGCGTATCGCTGAGGTCTTAAAACGTCCCGGGCAGGTGATTGGCATGCATTACTTTTCCCCCGTGACGAAAATGCCTCTCCTCGAGATCATTGTAACCGATACAACGGAACACTGGGTGACCGCAACCGCCCTCGATGTGGGGATACGGCAGGGGAAAACAGCCATCGTTGTTCATGATGGCCCCGGTTTCTACACCACGCGCATCCTCGCACCCCTCATGCATGAGGCGGTCCTGCTTCTCGAAGAGGGCGCAGAGATACTACAGATTGACAGTGCGATGCGGCAGTTCGGTTTCCCCGTCGGTCCCATAGCTCTTCTCGATGAGGTGGGAATCGATGTCGGCGCCCATGTGACAAAGATTCTCCGGCCGATATTTGCGAAGCGGGGAACGAAAACGACAGCTGTTATGGAAGAGCTGGTCGCACAGGGATACAGGGGAAGGAAAAACAACAAGGGTTTTTATTGTTACGATGCTCGTTCGGGGAAAAGGAGGAAGAAAAAGAAGAAAGTCAACGAATCCGTGTATTCCTTTTTCGGCGGGAAGCACCGAAAAGAGATGGAACCGGTGGAAATACAGGATCGTCTTTCCCTCATTATGATGAATGAAGCGGCTCTCTGCCTGCAGGAGGGGATTGTGACGTCACCCCGGGACGGAGATATCGGCGCTGTGCTCGGGATAGGGTTCCCGCCGTTTCTCGGAGGGCCATTCCGGTACATGGATACCCTCACGCTTGCAGGTGTTGTAAACGTGATGGAAGAGTGTGAACATACATATGGTCTCAGATTCACGCCCGCGCAAATCCTTCGCGACATGACCCGGACAAATAAACATTTTTATGTCGCGCAATGAGATCACAGTGTCATAGGAGATTTCTTCGAGTGAGGCCGCAAAGTTTCAATGAAATTATCCTGAACAATTTTTCTGCGTATGCCGACAGGTCAGCAATGATGTGCAAGGAGGGAAGGACAAATCCCAAAATGGCCTTTATGATGTGTAAAATCAAGGTCAGCAACATCGGTGAAATGATGAAGTTTGTGAAAATGTTTCGAAGGCTTCCGAAGAGCTCGTAGGAGTATAGCGCTCCGTTTACGAAAAAGTATGTCCGCCCCGCCGTAGCGTTCTTCTCCGATGCGGTCCTGAAGAACACCGTGTTGTGCGGTACTCTCTCCCATTTTCTGCCATCAATTGTTTTCATTCCCGTTCTGATAGTGAGGCAAAGGGAGCTAACAAATAAATATCATATACTTTTTATAGATTTTCTATTATTCTTTCCGTACGATGTGCTTCGAGGAGGGAATTTCATGCAGGACGGACCCATTGTTGGTTGTGCCCTCGTGCTTCTGGTGCTTCTCATGTATCTCGAAAGAGAGAGGAATCCGGGAACTCTTGTTCCAGTAAAATTTCTCCTTTCGTTGCTGTTTGTCATCACCGCTGTCGTTCAGCCCCATCCGTATCTTCACTATTATTATTTTCTGTTGGGCGGGATGATCCTTTGCCTGGGTGGTGATGTGTTACTTGCGCTGCCGTCGGGGGCGATGTTTTTGTATGGCCTCATATCTTTTTTGTTCGGACACATTATGTACATCTGTGCCTTCCTGTTTCTGGCAAAAATGACGGCCGGGGTGTGGATCGTTGCCATTTTTGTGTGTGTCATCGGAGGTATCGTATACGTCTGGCTGCTTCCGCGTCTGGGACAGATGAAGTATCCCGTCTTTTTCTACTCGGTAGTGATCGGGGTGATGCTCATTGCGGCCTGCTCTGTTATGGGTAACCGCGCTCTGCCCGCGTCGGGGCGCACAATGGTGCTGGGCGGAGCTTTGAGTTTTTATGTGTCCGATATATTTGTTGCCAGAGACCGTTTCGTAGCGAAGGCGTTTATCAACCGTGTTTTTGGATTACCGTTATATTATGCGGGTCAGTTTCTTCTGGCATTTTCGGTGGGCATGGTAAAATGAATCCCTACGAGGAGTGCGGGGGCGGTGTGGGAGATAGCAAAATACTGGCTAATTTGTGGACAGTCTGGTAGTATTGACCCGAAATTTTATCCAAGGTATTTGTGGCAGTTAAGAATTGGTGTATCTCGAGAATCTTATCGGTGTGATCATTTCAGAGAGGAAGAATGAGCGATGGGTGACGAAGAGAAAACTATAGAGCAGATAATCGCTGAACTTGAAGGCCTGGAAAAGCAGAAAGCAGAAACAAAGTTTGAGAAAAAGCTACCCGAGCTACCGGAGGAGCTGACACTGGAGAGGGACGAAGAGCTGACCCTTGAAGCGCCCGCTGAGACGTCTCCGGATGCGGGTACCCCGGTCCGTGAAGATATATTTGCTGAAAAGCCGGCTGACGAATCGGGTGATGATCTTTCACTGGAAGAGCCACGGGAACCCGTTATTCTCGAAGAAACCAGATCAGAACTGGTCCTTGACGAACTGAAAGAAGATCCGACAATCGGTGAACTTCCTGAGGAGATAGCCCTTGAGGAACCGAAAGAGATACTCATGGAAGAGCTTGCCGAAGGGGTGCCTCCAGAGGAGGAATACGAGGATATATTCAAGGATGGGGGCGCTTCCGAACCACCTCACGAGGAACTGACGCTGGAGAGGAACGAAGAACTGACCCTTGAAGCGCCCGCTGAGACGTCTCCGGGCGCGGGTGACCCGGTCCGTGAAGATGTATTTGCTGAAAAGCCGGCTGATAAACCGGGTAATAATCTTTCACTGGAAGAGCCGGGGGAAGACACTGACCTCGAAGAACCACCAGAAGAACTGGTTCTTGAAGAGGCAGGGGGAGAGCCGAGAATCGGCGAATACCGAGAGAATATTGTACGTGAGGAACCGCAGGAAATAGTCATGAATGCACCGGCTGAGAGCGATTCTTCAGAGGAAAAATTCGTTGATATATTCGAAGAGGAGACACCGGAATCGTCACGCGAGGAACTAACGCTCGAAGAATCTCCCGCCGAAGAGATAGCTGAAGATAAACGCGCCGCGGTGCCCGACGCTGACGTTGAAGGGGAGGGGGCGTTGCACCCGGAACCGCCGTTTGACCCGGTGTCCCGGGAAGGAATGCGAGAGGAAACAATAGCTGAAGAGCCTTCTAGGGTGCCACGGGAGATGGCATCGTCTGCGGAGCCGTTTGAAGAACCTTTCTCTGAAGATGAGGGGGAAGATCCGGATGAGCCGGATGAGCCTCCGGCGCCGCCTCAGAGAACGAGAACTTCACTTAAACTAGTCCTACTCTTTCTCGTCTTAGTCGCACTTACTGCGTACGGGCTTCTCGTCTGGCCGACGTTGTACCGGGAAGGGACTTTTATTACTGCGGGCAAACAGTATCAAATGAGAATAAACAGGATTACAAAGGCAGAACAATACTACGAGGCGGGAACATGGCACAGCATGCCGTTACCACAGGCACCCGAATACCGGGCTCCGATAAAAGTCGGTAAAAAGACCCCCACAGTGCCGATGGCAAAGAAAGAGGAAACAGTAGAGAGGCAACCGGTAGCGAAGGTACCGGTAAAAGAAACCGCAGAACGCGAGCCGAAAATTCCTGTGAAGGTAACTATCCAAGCGGTGCCACAGATACCTGAGCCAACTGCCGGCACGACAGAGGAAGTAATAAAGAAGGCACCCGCAGAAGTTGTCGAGAAGGAGACGAAGAAACCACCCGTGGAGTCTGAGAAGAAGATTCCCCCGAAGACAGTCCCCACCGCTGTAGTTGCCCCGCAGGAAAAGCCTATGGAGAAGGCGCCCGCACCGCCACCGGAAAAGGCAGAGAAAAAAGCCGAGCCCGCGGAAGAGAAGACGGTGAAAAAAGAACCGGCGAAACCGGAAAAATCCAAGCAGTATATCATCCAGGTGGGTTCGATGCGTTTTCGGGAATTTGCCGAAGATATCGTGGAGACACTGGAAAACAGGGGAATGGACGCTCACATGGATATCGTGAAGAGCAAGAAGACGGGAGTGTGGTACAGGGTATTTATTCGCGGGTTCGAAACCAGAAAGGAAGCCGCCGTTTACATGAAGGATAAAAATCTGGGAAAAACCTATCCCGGAAGTTTTGTTCAGGTAATGTCCCTGTCTCCCCAATCATCAACCAGAGACTAACCGGAGAATAAAAAGAGAAGGCGGGGGGTATGCATTCTGCGCACCCCGCCTTCTCTTTAGGTGTCGGTATGAACGCCATCCAATCAATGTAATCATTTATTTTTCTTGATTTCAAAAGGCTTACCCTTTATATTTTGTACTGATGCGTGGTGGTGCTATCTTTTTCCTCGTCCTAAACAGACATCTTATCTATAACGTTTTCTCGTGTGATTTTAAAAACAACAGCTGTGTCATATCAGAACGGTTGGGGACAGCTTCAAACACTCGGTCTCTATGGTTTATCGCATAGGCAATGAAGCACGTTGATAAACGGCAACTGGCAGCAATGACAATGCTTCCGTGAAGTTAAACACCTCGAGACAAAAAACAGGTATATAAAAAAGGAGGATTGATACATGATTCTTGCAACAGAGGCGATGATCAAAGAGTGGACGGAAAAAGTAGCATGGGGAACGAAAACGCTAATTGATTATTTCAAGGAGAACGCCGGCAAAAATCCTGACAGTGTGTGCCTAGTGGATCCACTGAACAAGGAAGCGCTGGTGGGTCTCCCGCCCGAGCGACTGACATACACCGAGCTTGACAGGGCGGTTGACGCCACTGCCGAGTCACTCGTTCGAAAAGGTCTGACAAAGGACGATATAATCATCATTCAGCTTCCCAATACCTGGGAACTTGCCATGCTGTATCTTGCCATTGCGAGAGCGGGAGGTCTGGCTTCTCCTGTGCCCATGCAGTGGCGAATATCAGAACTTCAGCATGTCGCCGGTATGACCGGGGCCAGGGCAGTGATCACCGTCGAAGAGTTTGGTGATTTCAACCACAAGAAAATGGTGGAGGACCTTCAGGCGAAGTATCCTTCCATCGAATATGTGATTACCCTGGATGAAATACGACAGATGTCAGAGGGAGACGTTACGGGAATGCTCGACACCATCCCCCTTGATGCCAATGACATCTTTACGTTGTGCTGGTCTTCCGGTACGGAGGCACAACCGAAGGGTTGCCCCCTCAGCCATAATAACTGGTTGTTTCAGATAACGTTCGAGTATGAAACCGCACCTATGGAACCGGGCTATAATCTGATTACCGCCGGGCCTCTGGTAAACATGGCGTCAATAGGGACGGTGTATGTGCCATGGCTGGTGAAAGGCGGCAAATTCGTGCTGCACCATCCCTTCGATGGCCCCACGTTTATCAAACAGCTGATTGTCGAACAGATTGAATATACCCTTCTCGTTCCGGCGGTTGTCAATGCCCTGTTGAAACATCCACAGGTGGATCATTTCGACCTCAGCAAGATGAAGGCAATTACCATTGGGGCAGCTCCCCCATCACTGTGGTCCGTTCAGGAATTGAAAAGACGCTGGGGGATTGAATTCGCCAATATATGGGGAATGAACGAAGGAACGGCCAATGTTTCGGGTCCACGATTTATTACCGATGTGGAGATGCGCCTCGATCATTTCCCCCAGTTTGGGAAACCGGAGTCGGGGTGGTCGACGGAGGTCACAAAGCACATCCATTTGAAAATAGTCGATCCGGCAACGATGGAAGAAGTGACCGAGGAAGGAGGGGTAGGATTGCTCTATTACCGAGGCCCGAATGTCATTCCGTGTTATTTTAACGCTCCGGAACAGACGGAGCGGGCGTTTGACGGGGAAGGATTTTTTAACACGGGCGACCTCTTTCAGGTGAAAGATAACAATTGTATCGGGTTTTTCGAGCGTGCGAAGGATATCATCATCAGGGGTGGTTTCAATATCAGCGCCCAGGAAGTGGAAAACATGCTCCTCGAACATCCCTCGGTGGCGGATGCGGCGGCGGTTGCAATGCCCGATGATATTCTTGGTGAAAAAGTATGTGTATACGTGGTTCCCAAGGGTGAGGGAAAAATAACCCTGGAAGATATCACCTCGTTTATGGCCGATAAGGGTATTGCAAAGTATAAGCTGCCGGAACGTCTTGAAACGATAGACGCCATTCCGCGAAATCCCGTGGGCAAGATTCTTAAGATCCGGCTGCGGGACGATATTAAAGAGAAACTTGCTTCCGCATAGGTGCGGTGTAAGAGACACCACCCGCTAAAATTCGGTATCCGTCGGAGGAACATTCCTATGCTAGAAGAAAAGAGCAAAGAACTGCTGAAGTATCTGGAAGAGAGTGTTGAAATTGTTACGAAGATGGGACTCAAGGTAACGGACTTTCGGTCCCGGTATGCAAAATTAACGATGCCGATTGAGCAGAACAGGAACCATATCGGTACCATGTATGCCGGTTCGCTTTTTACCCTCGGCGAGATGGCGGGGGGGGCGATTTTTCTCGCGTCTTTTGATTATGAGAACTTCTACCCCATTGTCAAGGAGCTTACTATTCGCTATCGGCGGCCCGCGACCACCGATATGACCGTAGAGGTTGAAATGGCTGCCCCGCAGGTGGAACGATTGCAAAAGGCAGTTGAAGGAAACGGGAAAGTCGACTGGGATATGAACCTCGAACTAAAAGATGAAGGCGGCGAGGCGTGTTGTTTCGTCCACGGAATCTGGCAGATGAGAAAGAGAGACCGGTGAGCATGCGAAGGAAGTACTGAGTTCGCTGTTCCGGTCGCTACTCTTTCAGGAGAGATAGAACCATGAGAAAGATCGGGAGGATTGTATCGGCCGTCGCCGCATGTGTGCTCATGCTGTGTGTCGTGCAGCCGGAATTCGCGGGAGCCGAGCCAGGCATGAAGGACGTGACGATACGTTCCGATCGCGTTGTCACGGGCTTTGCACATCCCGAATCGGTAGCATTTGAACCGAATGAAAAGGTTTTCTATGTCAGCCAGTTCGGTTCCGTGCTCAATCCGACATTGAAAGACGGGATGGGTAAAATCAGTAAGTTTTCAGTGTCGGGCAAAATACTGAAAGAGCAGTATCTGCCCGCTCCGGGAGATGTGCTCAACAAGCCGAAAGGCCTCTGGATACAGAGCGGCCGGCTATGGGTGACGGACATTGATGTCGTATGGGTTTTTGATCTCTCGACACGGAAAGGACGGATGGTATCGCTGCCGGGGGCTCGATTTGCGAATGATACTGCTGTCGTTGAAGGAGTGCTGTTCGTCAGTGACAGTGGTGCGAAGCGGATCTACAGGGTAGAACCTGCCGATTTCTCGAGCCCCGAAGTGCAACCCGTCGTATCTGTCTACGGGACGGCGCTGTCGTTTTCTCCCAACGGGTTGTATCCGGCGGACGAGGGGGCGTTATTTGTAGCGGGATATGACAATGGCGGCCAGGATTATGGTGTCTATCTGATAGAAGATGAAGAATCTTTTGCGACCGTCATAAAGCGGGTGGGGAAACTCGACGGACTTGCGCACCGTGCCGACGGGAGTATGTTGATGACTGACTGGAAATCACGGTCGCTGCTGTACTGGCACCCCAAAGGGGGGCTGAAAACTCTGGCGACGGGATTTCAGGGTCCTGCGGATTTTTGCGTAGTGCCCGAAGATGGGGGGTTTCTCGTTGTTGTACCCGATCTCGTAAAGAACGAGGTGCGCTTTATCCGATTCAAGGAGTAACCTTCGGTATGTGCAACAGTATGAACGATATCCCCGCTCGTATCCGAGCGGGGATATCGTTACCGGAAAACCACGATGGCGTGAGTTTTTTGCGTCTTCAGCTCTGTGAAGGATCGGTCGGGTCCTGAAAAGGATGTATATACCCAATAACGGTGACGCATCGATGGGAAGCCGACGTATCGTTGAAGACGCAAGTGACGGTGCCATAGGAATCCCGTTTACTGAAATGGAAGACTGTCTTCACAAGGAATACATCCCGACCCGCAATGCGAAAGAGGAATTCACGTGGGGTTAGCTGGATCATCCATTGGGAGCACTGTCTGGGCCGTTGTACGTATTGCCCTCGTTGCATATGTTGTCGTGGTGGTGCTTGCCGTACTTCTTCAGTCTTATCTCCTGTACTTCCCCGAACGTCGCATAGAGGCAACGCCGCAGCTTATCGGCCTTTCCTTTGAAGATGTGACGTTTGCGGCATCGGATGGTACCGCACTATCTGGATGGTTTGTACCGGCTGAGGATCCCTGTGGCGTCGTGTTGTTATGCCATGGAAATGCGGGGAACATCTCCCACCGGCTTGACTCCATTGCCGTTTTCCACCGTGTCGGTCTCAGCACGTTTATATTTGACTATCGTGGCTATGGAAAAAGTGACGGGAGGATTTCAGAAAAAGGAACGTATCGTGATGCGGAAGGGGCGTGGAATTACCTCGTGCAGAATCAACACGTCAGTCCATCGGATATTATCGTTTTCGGCAGGTCTCTCGGAGGCGCGATTGCAGCATGGCTTGCCGGAAAACATATACCGAAAAGCGTGATCATAGAATCGACCTTTACGTCAATACCCGATCTGGCAGCCGATTTATATCCGTACCTTCCTGTACGGCTCCTGTCACGGTTCAAGTATACTACCTCCGCGTATATCGCGCATGTTGCCTGTCCGCTATTGATCATCCACAGCCGCGACGACGATATCATTCCCTTCAAGCACGGTCGCCGACTCTTTGAAGCAGCCAGGGAACCGAAGGAATTTCTCGAAATTCGAGGTTCTCACAACGATGGGTTTCTCGTTTCGGGAACGCTCTATACGGCGGGACTGCAGTCATTCATATCAAAACCGATTCAAAGGTAGTGCTCTACTCCTATACCTTTCGCAGCTCGAAAAGTCGCAGACGGAACTTCTTGATTGTCCAAGGCTATTTCCCTATACTATAAAATATAACGTGTTTACACCCCCGGGCGATGGGTAAACGGTATACACTTCGCGCACATGTCCGACCGCTCTATCCATCGGTTAACTGTCAAGCAGAAATTCAAAATGCACCGGAACGAATATCGTCAGAGTTTTTTATATCAGGGTTTGGAAATGGCCGATCATATATGTGCGTTTTATCACATCATGTAGCGGTCACGTTAAGGAATTGCAGATATACAAGAGGAGGAATGAACTATGGACGCCAGTACACTAATTCCAAAGCTGCAGGAGTGGTTTACGTTTTACGGTCTCAAGATCGTAGCGGCGATAGCGGTATTCATTATCGGTCGCTGGGTTGCAAAAGCATTGAAGCGTATTGTTGTCAAAATGATGGAGAAGGGGAGGGTGGATGAAACGCTCACCGCCTTTGTCGGTAACCTGACATATGTTCTCATGCTTACGGTTGTAGTCATTGCGGCGATCAACCAGCTCGGGGTGCAGACAACGTCGTTGATCGCGATTATCGGTGCTGCAGGCCTCGCTATCGGTCTGGCCCTGCAGGGTTCCCTTGCGAATTTTGCCGCGGGTGTTCTCATGCTGATCTTTCGTCCCTTCAAAGTAAATGATTATATCGAGGGAGGCGGAACTGCCGGAACGGTAGAAGAGATCGGTATTTTCACCACCCATCTCAAGAGCCCGGACAACAGGGTGATTATTGTGCCGAATGCCAGGATCACGGCAGACAACATCGTTAATTATTCGGAGAAAGAAATGAGGCGGATGGACCTCATTTTCGGGGTAAGCTACGGTGATGACCTCCAGAAGGTAAAGGATGTAATATATGATGTTCTGAAAGCTGATCAACGAATCCTGACGGATCCGCCGCCGACCGTTGCCGTTATGGATCTTGCTGACAGCAGTGTTAATTTCGCCGTTCGTCCATGGGTGCCGACAGGTGAGTACTGGAATATCTTCTTTGATTTGAAGGAGACAATAAAGAAGCGGTTCGATACGGAAGGAATTACTATTCCGTTTCCCCAGCAGGATGTTCATCTGTATGAAGTCAAGCGCAATTCGGCAGTCTGAGATCTGCAAAGAAGGGGATCATATCTCACATCGTAAGTATTCTATCTGATTTATTTGCAATGCTTATTATGTAAGAGGTGATCCCTTAGTCGTGTTCGTCTTTTATGGCACCGACCAGTTCCTCGAGAATGTCCTCAAGGGTGATCAGACCGGCGACATTGCCGTCGGCGTCAAGCACGACGGCTTGGTGGAGTTTGCGGGCCTGAAAACTTCGCAGTTGGAAATCGATCGTCGTATTGGCCGAGATAAAATAGGGAGGACGCATGAGCTTTTTTATAGATCCCCTGTTATCTTTTCCGAACATTTCGAAGACATCCTTGGCATGAACAAATCCGACGATATTCAACGGATCGTCCCGGTTGACAGGAAACCTCGTAAACCCCGTCTTCATGATTGTCTTCACCACGTCTTCAACGGGAAATTCAACGTCGATGACTGTCATCTTCTCTTTCGGCACCATGACCTGGGCAACGCTTTTGTCATTGAGGGCGAATACGCGGGAGAGCATTCTCCGTTCCTGAGTTGTAATTGTTCCCTCGTCCCACGCCAGCTTGATGCAAGCCTGCACCTCAGCCTCGGTAAAGAGCGGTTGCTTGATCTTTTTAACATTCACACCGATCACGGCGAGTATCTTCGTGCTTACATGAGTCACCCCCACGATAATGGGATGAAAGATTGTCATGATGAAGTTCAGGATGGGTGCGGAGATCATAGACACCCGCTCATTGAAATATTTTGCGTAGACCTTGGGAGTGATTTCGGCAAAGATCAGAATTATTAGTGTCAACAGCACTGTCACATAGGCGATTCCCTTTTCTCCCCACACTGATATGGCGAGGACTGTGGCAAGGGCCGACATAGCGACATTAACGAGGTTATTGCCCAGGAGAATCGTGCCGATGAGATTCTCCGGTTTATTGAGGATGCGCTCAATGATTTTTGCCCGAACGGGATGTGTCTCGGCGAGGTGCCGCACCCGGATCTTGCTGATAGCCATCAGGGCTGTCTCAGATCCTGAGAAAAACGCTGAAAGTCCCAAGAGGCCTAGTAAGGCAAAGATCATAATTACGGGATTGTCGAACATATCTGTTCTCCCTGTATTGAATAATCTTTTACGCCGCACGTACTGTTGTAGCCCAGCGGATCATGTCTATTTGCTGTTGCCGCTTTCATCAGTGGACTCTTCCTCTCCCGGTTCCTCTCCCTCGAGAGGGATACCGGCAAGACGGGCTGCGAGCTGCGCCGCCTCGTCTGCTTTTTTTCTGGCCGCCGTGGCTTCCTTCAGGGCCTGCTTCATTGAACCCTGTGCCTCTCGAAGGGCTTTCTTCGCTTCGGTCTGTTTTTTCGTACCGTCTCGTTCCCCATTGAGAGCCTCGGCATACTGCAGTTTCTTCTCGACATCACCGACCGTTTTTTCGGCTTTTTTCTCCGCTGCCCTCTCCAGTTTCTTCGCTCGGGTGGCCTCGTCCAGGGCAGCGGCGATCTCTGCTGGTCTACCCTCCTCAGGTTCTGCCCCGAGATCGATATCTTCAGCCGCAATAGTGAGGGCGACGATGGGGAGACGGGAAAACACCGTTTCAAGAAAGACACCGTGGGGACCGACGGGTCCGCGATCGTAAAGGCGAAACGGCATGAATACCATGGCGGCTCCGTGAGACTCCGCGACCACCGTATCAATTTTCATACTTTCCACTATCGTCGGCTCTGCGCTGATCCGCAGATCGTTAAGCAACTGTCTGAAATGCATTTCCCGCTCCTCCGTGTTTCCTGGCGAACTTGAAATCATCACCCGCAACGATGCGTTGTTCCAATTGTCGTTTCGTGTCATCAGGTAGGCAAGAAGCAGCATAAGCCGTCCTGTCATGTCATCCTGCCACCATATATCGATCCGCCGCTCATGCGACTGCCCTTCCTGCATGGCCTTCCACGCATCCTGCTGGCTATTGAGAATGATGACGTTGCACCCCAGTCGAATTGCCTCACGTAAATATCGACCGTATCGCCGCTGGCCCTTCAGACCTCGTATCTGTTCGGGTCCGTTGAGGAGGATGGTATTGGGTTGAATCGGCCCAATACCGAACGACTGGATCAGCGTCTGCGCCCCGACGCGAAAATCAGGGACCACAATGACCTTCGCAAACGCCTCCATACCGCACAAAGCAATATCGGCGCGCATCTCCTCTTCGTACTGATCTCGCAGTGTGTATGTTTTTACTCCCTTTCCTTCAACAATCCGAACGGCTGCCGTAATGCCGCTTCCACCCTCTATCCACGAAGCGAAACAGAGCAGTCGTATCCGTCGTTCGGGATCGTCGGAAAATGCCAGGATCTGGGGACGCCAGTCCCGGGGATGTTCGGGATTCGTCGGAACGGCGAATAAATTATCGCGCATAAGCTGAAAGTGATATGACCGTTTACCGTCTGTCCAGCGAGCAGGCCCTGCGGTTCTCTTTAAATATTCGTATATTCCGAAGAGTACCGCCACGGCGACGGCACTGCTGATGAGGTCAATCGCCGCCATGATAATGAGGCATCCAAAGGCGCCAAGGAGACTCAGGCGGTGGTCGAACCAGCGGAATGTTGGACGGAACGAAGGACTCGCCGCCCGTGCTTCAAAGAAGGTCGCATAATTCAGAAGCCCGTAAGAAATCAGAAAGAACATCGAAACGACTGGTGCAATCACGTTCAGTTTCCCGAGGGTTACCGTGGCCAGGGCGATACCACCTGAGAGCAGAACGCCCCGCCGGGGGTTGTTCGTTGGTCCTTCGCCCCGGGCAAAGGGTAGCAGATAAGGAAACACGCGATCTTGGGCGAGTGACTGCAGTATGCGGGGAGCCCCCAGAAACGATGCCATGGCCGAGGATATGGTTGCGGCGAGCACCCCCGCACTGATCAGCCACCCGACGCTGGCAACGCGATTCATGGCAGTGTAGTCGCTGCTCAACTCACCTGCCGGCATCGCCCCGGCAAACACAACGGCAATAGAAAAATACACCAGTGAAGAAATTCCCACGGCAAGAAAGGTCCCCAGGGGTAGGCTTCTGCCGGGATCCTTTAAATCACCGGACATGCTTACACCCTGGGAAAACCCCGTAACAGCGGGGAAAAAGATGGCAAAGAGTACCCAGAACGAGCCTCCACCCGAGGGGGCGGACCAGTTGCGGGCGAAAATCGTGCCGTCAAACCGGGGGAGACCGCCTGTGTAAAACGATACGAGGGATACGGCAATAATCACCATAACGACATATTGAAAGCGTGTAGCCCAATTCGCACCCAGCCAGGCGAAGACGAAAAGACAGATTATCGCAATGGCGGCAATGAGGGGAGGTAGGACTGGGTTCGTAAATGGTATTATGCCTGCAACTGCCTCGCCGAATCCGATACAGTAAAATCCGATGGAGACGGACTGTGCGAAAAAGAGAACGATGCCGATGGCCCCGCCGAATTCGACACCGAGGGTGCGGGAAATAAGATAGTAGTACCCGCCGACTTTAACAAACAGGTTAGTAGAAATGGCGGCGAGAGACATGCTGGTGAGAACCGATATTATGGTTGCGAGTGTTATAATTGCCAGGGCACGACCGAGTCCCGCGCTGCCGATGACATACCCCAGACGCAGGTACAGGATAATACCCAGAATGGTAAGAATGCTCGGGGTGAATACCCCGCCGAACATCCCGAAGGTGCGCTGTGTTTCGTTATTGTTGTTTTGCAACTGATCCATTCTATTCCTGATAGTGAGTGTTCTGGTTTGTTATATTAGTTGTGCCTAAATCGCGACTGCTAAGTCGTGCGAGCTGTGGCCAAGAGAAAGCGTTTCTCTTACAGCCATTTTTTTCTCCTAAAAAAGAGCAGCAGACCGGCAGTCACGGTGATCATCGCAACCCAGAGAGCCGGATATGCCCACTTAATTTCAAGCTCGGGCATGAATTTGAAATTCATGCCGTAGATACCCGCCATGAATGTCAGGGGGATAAAAATGCTTGCAAATATGGTAAGAACCTTCATCACCTCGTTCATTTTGTTGCTCACACTGGAAAGATACAGATCCTGCATCCCCGAAAGAACCTCCGACAGTGTTTCGACTGAGTCGATCACCTGTATTGTGTGATCATAGAGGTCACGGAGAAAAACTGATATATTATCGTGAATTAGTGGCGACTCTTCCCTCTCGAGTCCTCCGATCACCTCCCTCAAAGGCCACACCGATCTTCTCAGCATGATCAATTCCTGCTTGAGGGTATGAATGGCATTGAGGGTTTCCTGTTGGGGGTCAGTTGTTAATTCCTCTTCGAGAGACTCAATTTGATCTCCGTATTTTTCGAGAAATACAAAATAATTGTCGACCACCGCATCGATGAGTGCGTACGCAAGGTAATCTGCCCCCAATCTTCTTATACGGCCCTTTTTACGACGTAATCGCTCCCTGATAGGATCGAAGATATCTCCCGCTGCCTCCTGAAATGTAATGACGTAATTCGAACCGAGTATGAGACTTACCTGCTCCGTCACTATCCGGTTTGTTTCTTTATCAAGATAGAGCATCTTTAAGATGATGAGTATATACCCCTCCATATTCTCACGTTTCGGGCGTTGCCCGGTATGGACGATATCTTCGAGGATGAGGGGGTGCACATCAAAGTGCCCGCCGATTTTTTCGATGATATCGACATCATGAAGACCATCAATATTAATCCAGGTGACCGTCGGGGTATCTTTGAATGGGAAACACCCTTCAACAGTCTCGACATACTTTTCAGTAATGGTAGTCTCATCATAGTCTATTACCGTGATTCTTGCCTTCTCGATCTTTTTTTCGCCCACATGAACGAGCGTTCCGGGAGAAAGTCCCGGTTTTTTCGCTGTTCTGTCAGTAAATCTTAACATGATGTGTTCCCTCCTTTGAGTTTTTCAGGAATGAACCATTGATACACAGACTCACTCATTTACATCTTCAGGACGTTATGAAAAATGGGTATGTTCCTCTAAGAACGAATCCTGCGCCGATTGAATAACTCCACAGAAGTCGAGTACCCTCACGTGCGGAGATCAACACGACTGGAAAGGGCCGAGTCCCCGAAATGACGCGCTTCGATATGTGCATCGTTCCCTCACTTGTTGTACGAGACCTCTCTGTCATGCTTTCCCGATTCCCATTACTCGCTCTCACCCTCATTACGGGAACCGGCATCGCTGGATAGTGCAATATGAAGGGGGCGCCGGTCATCGTGTGCAAGATATGTCGTGGTGGTCGGAAACGCAAATTCAATTCCTTCTGCCTCAAAGGCGCGCATAATCGCAAAATTTATCTCTTCATTGAACGCTACAGAGGCCCAGTAGTCAGTTCTTTCAAACCAGTAGACAACGAGAATATTCAGTGAGGCGTCATTGAACTCGTTAAAATGGACTTTCGGCTGGTAATCGGGGTGTAATTCGGTGCGGTCTTTCAGAATATCCTTGATGAGCGATACCGCCTTTTCCACTTTGTCAACAGGTGTGTCATAGGTTACGGTAATATTCATTAAACGGCGTATGTAGGGGCGTCGCTGGACATTTTCGATACTCATGGTGGCCATTTTTTCATTGGGAATCGTAATCACGTGGCCGGAAAACGATCGGATGCGGGTACTTCGCAATCCGATTTCTTCTACCGTTGCATGGGATCCTTCCACGTATACCCAGTCACCCACGATAAATGGTTTGTCGATCATGACCACAAAGCTGCCGAAAAGGTTTTTCAAGGTGTCCTGTGCGGCGAGGGCGACAGCAAGACCACCGATACCGAGGCCGGCCAGGAGCGTCGTCATGGGTTTTCCTGTTGCCGCTTTCAGAAGGTAGATAACACCAAAGATAACGATGAGGACCTTTGCGACAACCCGAACCATCTGAACGAAGTTCATGTCGAACTCATTGTCGTCCCGGGACACAAATTTTGTGAGTTCATACTCGACCACGTCGAGCAGTTGATACAGAAAGAAAATGATGACAAGGGTTCCAAGAACGCTTACCACCGCTTCCGCAATTCGATCCGTTTCTTTCGGCAACGCAATAATTTCCTGGAAGGCATAAACTGCAATGGCAAGAATCAGCAGGCGCATCGGCCACAGGGCCGCCCGGAGAACCAGTCGTACCCGTGTTTTTTCAGCCTGGACCGCCAGACTGTCTGTGACACTTTCAAGAAACGACGTGAGCAGCTTGCCGCCGACAAAAAGGACGATAAAGAGCAGCAGCAGCATGAAATAGCGCCACCAGGCAGATTTCACCAGCCACAGGGGAAACAGGTTTTTTTGTGTGTAGATGAACATAACGGCGACGAGGAGGATGCCCATGATCCTGAGGGTACTCTTTAAGTTTTTTAGGGTGGTATCGGAAAATTTTTTCCTCTTCCGCAGGGGGAGAGCAAATACCATTAGATCAAGCAGTCTGACGAGCTGGAATATGAACAACAGGAGTGCCAGTACGAAGAGAAAATTCTCGATTCCATGGAGCAATGCAAGTATTCTGGGGGGGAGGGTAAGTGGAAGCTCAGCTACCCTGATAAGAAGGGCGGCAATGGCCACGCGAAACGAGGGGAGAAATCCCAAAAGATATGGCAGCCAGTGCTTTATCCCTTTTTTCTTGAGAATGCCCTTGGTTTTTTCCAAGGCAAATCGCCAGAGAATTTCCAAGGTCGAAAATCCGACAATCAGTATTGCAAGTGAAATAATAAATTGCCATACTTCATTTGTTGCCACTGCCTTATTAAAAAGGGCAAAATACTGATTATAGCATTCGCTGATTACCCTCATAGTATCTCTCCTCTCGCGGATAAAAACGTATAATATTAACGTTGTGGGTATTATGCTTACTATATCGCTTCGATATGACGGGAAACAAGAGTATCAATACAACCAGTACGAATCGTCAGCAGAGATACAGTTCGATTTCACGCCAGTACCATCGCCAATGTAAGCACTATGATGAATCGAGATGAGGGCTTTCCGGGGTCACGGCCATGGTGGCGCTGATACGACAGCAGGACGTCGTAATCTGGTGTCATATACCATATAGTATAAGTGAGGTGGGTTGTGTGTTTCAAGTCAGAAAGTTATATGTAAGGGAAAAATGTCACGCAATTATGAATGTTACCGCAGATATCCACAGCTGATCGAAAGACACGGCGTTCTCATGACATGTGGTAACGTGCGAAAACCTTCTTGACTTTGGCGATCATGACTATTTATTACAGTTGCTGTTACACTGCCGAGGAAAGGAGATACTCACATGGCCAGAATGACCGAAAAGATCAAGGAACTCTTCAAAAAACGACCCGTCGTGTCTCTGGCGACGGCATCGAAGGGCGGTATTCCGAATGTTGTCGCAATCGGGGCAAAAAAAATTCTCGATGATGAAACGATTCTTGTTTCCGACCAGTATTTTGACAAAACACTGTCGAATTTACGGGAGAATCCCACCGCGGCCATCGCCTTTTGGGATAAAAACGAAGGGTACCAGTTGAAGGGTACGGTTACTGTTGAGACATCGGGGCCGCGATACGAGGAAACGGTGCGCTGGATCGATGACGTGGCTCGACAACTCGAGCTGCCTCTCAAATCGAAGAGAGCGGTGATTATCACCATAACAGAGATATACAGTATCACGCCGGGGGGCAGCGCGGGAAGGCGTATTGCGTAAATGGCCAATGCCGCACTAGCCGTATCGGTGTTTGTCCTATGGAAAAAGAGTCATTTGTCCTAACATATCTTCAGAGGCATACCGATTGTTTCGACAGGCGCTCTGTTGTAGCTTCGCTCTCGTAGAAAGAAACTCGTTTTAGTACGAGTCGTTCTTTTCTAAGAGGATGCTCCGTCATTAGCTTAAAGGATAACATCCTGTAAATTGCCTGGCGGTGGGTGGTTTTAGCTCCCTCCTTTCCACCCACCGGTCCGAAAACTCCGCAGGCGTCAGGAAGCTTGCGTTAGATATAATAGATGTTGCGGTAAAAAGTATTACCTCCGACGAGCGTTTCGAGAAGAGTGACGATACCTTTCTCGGGTGCTCGTTTTTTTTTTGCCTGAACATGAAACCTTTTGTTTATTGCAATCATCCATCGAATTGTCTATAGAACAGATTGATGGAGAGGCACGGCGGGCTTTTCCCGTTTCTACAAGACTGCAGGAGCGTACGGCACAATGAAGATAGTAAGCATTGATAAAGTCGGCAGCACGGTATACGGATGTGTTGACGATGGTGTGTACTACCACTTATTTTCGGCCGATTCGGGGACCCCTGTGGTTTTCGAACAAAAGTATGACAAAAACGGTTACAAGGATTACGGCCACTTTGTTCTCTCATACGGCATGTGTGATCCCTGCTGCCTTTTTCTCGATGATCCGGTGGAAATCGACGCGACGACGATTGATGAACTCGCCTACGACTATCTCTGCGTGGTATGGGAGAGTATCTGGGGATAACATGTGTATCCCGTCATCGTGTACCTGTTGTGTTCTTCGTCGATTATCTGCAGTTACACACCCTATAAATGAAGCATTATGGAGTTGTTGTCGGAAAAATACGACTCTTTCACTGGTGTGATGAAACTGATCTTCCCGCTTGATGGTCGTTGTATCCGGTAAAACTGATTGGATTCCATTGTGGTATATATTTCCTACAGTACTCGATGCCGACGCCGACCCGCGTCTCCAGATCATCGCTGTTGCAGCCCCGAACCCGGCCAGTTGTCCATGTGACCATCTTCCGCCACAGTATATGGTGGAGGTAAATCTCCTGCAGGTACGGTTCTTCTCTTGGACATTCCAAATCCTTATTTCAGTCACGTGTATGGATGAATACCGTGACGCCTCCTTTCTTTTTACCGGTGATGGAGGGGCACGGAACTGCACTCGTACGAAAATATGTATTTTTTTTACGACCGTAAATTTGGTACAGTAGAGACATCTCAGTAAGTAAAGAGGAGGACATCATGTCCGGTCAAATCCACAACGCGAGAACGCCGGAAATCGAGATTGACAGTATGTTTCCGGATCGATGGTCGCCCCGGGCATTCCTGGAGGATCCGATTCCCGACCATCATGTACGGGCACTTTTCGAAGCAGCGCGCTGGGCACCATCATGTTACAATGAACAACCTTGGCTCTTCGTGTATGCCACGGAGGAGGGGGCAAGAAACCGTTTTGTTACTGCATTAATGGAGCGAAATCAGTTATGGGCTGTTCGGGCACCGCTTTTGATTTTTCTTTTTACGAAACGAACATTCGACAAAACCGGAAAAGCAAATCGCCATGCACCATTCGATGCGGGTGCGGCCTGGATGGCCCTGGCATTGCAGGCGCGCAGACTCGGTCTCTATGCCCATGCCATGGCAGGATTTTATCAGGATAAGGCACACGAGGTAACCGGGGTACACCGACAGGAATACGAAGCGATGGTCGCAATTGCCGTGGGAAGAAGAGGGGACGCGGTGATACTGCCGGATGATATGGCTGAAATGGAAATGCCCAACGAACGGAATCCCCTCGCTGATATTGCCATAAAAAAATCGGGGCGGTGAATAGTATTCTCATGCCTGATAGGAGGTACCGCTATGAAGCCGGAAGAGATGAAGAAAAAAGCTGAACGGTTGTTCGCACAGGGTATGCATTGAAGTCAGGCGCTTCTTGCGGTCGGGCAGGAAAAACTGGGGAGAGAAAATGAAGACGCACTCAGGATTATGGACGTCTTTGGCGGAGGTCTCGGTGCCAGAGGCGAGGTGTGCGGCATTCTTATCGGTGCCCTCGCTGCACTCAGCCTTCGATGGGGAAGAGGAAGAAGGGACGAAGACTTTGATAATGCCGTGTGGGTGCAGGCCTCGAAGCTTTTTTCCTACTTTCAGAATGACCTTGCCAAGGGGATGATCCACTGCAGAGATATCGCAGGGGTTGACTGGCGTGACACGCAACAGATTGAAACATTTTACAACAGTGGCAGGCGGGATCACTGCCGTGACCTCGTCGGCCTCACGGCACAACGACTTGGCGAACTCCTTGATGAGTCGTAACAGAGGGACCGATATCCCTCTGTTACGTTTTCGTTTTTCCTGTTCGTTTACTCTTCAACAATTGCGACGGGACGAGTCCAGCCGGCGCTCGCACCTTTGATTTTCACGGGGAAACAGCACAGCGTGAAACCGAACGGTCTGCCCACGGCGGAGAGGTTTGACATTTTTTCCATGTGGCAGTAACCGATCTCGATTCCTGCGAAGTGGGCCTCCCAGATTACCTTCGGATCTCCCGTCTTTTTAAATTCTTCGGCAAGGTAGGGCAAGGGTCGATCCCAGCTCCATGCATCGATTCCGACCACTTTTACGCCTTTCTCGAGCAGAAAGAGCGTGCTTTCCCGGTCCATGCCCGCCCCTTTGACGAGATACTCCGCCGTGCCCCAGTATCTGTCGGCACCGGTCTGTACCAGAACGATATCAAACGGTTTGATTTCGTATTTGATTCGCTCGAGTTCTTTTTTGATATCGTCGACGGTAATCCGTTTGCCATCACCTTTATGACGAAAGTCAAGGATTACAGCATCACTGAGACACCACTCCAGCGGGATCTCATCGATGGTCATGGCGGGCTTGCCCCTGTCCTGCGACGGATGATAATGGTAGGGTGCATCGAGGTGGGTACCGCTGTGAGTAGTCAGTCTGAGAAATTCAACAGCCCATCCCAGACCATCGGGTAGCTGTTCCTTTTTGACCCCGGGAAAGAAGTCTTTCATCTGTTCGGCTCCTTGGGCATGATCGACATAGTCGATTTCCGGGATCATCATTTCCGGATCGCTCGGCAGCCCTGATTCAATGCTGATGCTCAGATCCACGAAACGCTTTGTCCCCATCACACACTCCTTTCTTCTTTCAGGTTATAGAGAAATTATGCACGCTGCAGCGGAAGTTCGATCTGCGAGATAAAAGATAGGAAAATTGCAGTAACCTGTCAATGCAAATCCAAACATATCATTCCTACGGCGAATAAAATGCGCCCCAGTGAATGCATTCCGATAGCAGCCCCTCTATATGTTTTTAAAATAGTATAGAAGATCGGATCGGTGGATCTGCCAGAAATGACTGCCATGTGGCGGTGGGTCAGCGCGGATAATGTCTGTGCTCGTTATGAGTGAACAACCGTGGACAGAATATATATCTTACGTAAAGACATTTCTTTACTACAATATGCGCAATGAACGTACTGGTGTGGTATTAACATACGGATAGAATTACTATGTCGGGAATGTGCCCTTATACCATACGTGGGAAAACGTAACGTAGTGGTGCGTTTCATATAAAAACGTGTAAAATGGTTTATTTTCATGGTAGTCTAGTAAGGTAATGTCGTTCGAAAACGTCTTATGTATTCCGATGTCACAGGGCGGAGGAATTCTGTCTGCCCGATAGGCAGGATCGGAGCTGATTGAAATCAAAGGAAGGGAGTTCCCTCATGATAAACCTGTTCACGCTGGGTTACGTACTTGGTGTTATGATAATTGTGAGTGCCATATGGTTGTATCTCCTCCCGCCCGATATGGTCTTTGCGCTGAAGGTTCGATTTGTCGGTTTCGTGACACTCATTCTCGTAATCATCTATTTCGTCATAAAAAACATTTTCCTTACGAAAGACCGCTGACAACGCCCCAAGCTCGATTTGAGCCGCCTTCCGACTTCTTTTTTAAAATTGTCGAATTTATCCTCACATTTCGTATTGTAATTCGTACACTGTTCACAATGTGATGTGTATTTGTTTGCTATTCGGTACTCTGGCCTGCATTATGCGTCAAATACTCATAGCTCGGTCAGTGTACCTACATACATTGTAGTATTTATGGTCGATTTACGAACGTTCGTATTACTTATTCAGGTTATATGATCCGCAAATTCCGGGTTATTCACTGAATATACGGGAATTACACATATTATCAGTGATTATTTCCGCAGACCATATCTGGGGTAGTGTCCCGTTTTTGTCCCGCCAGAAATCATATAATAGTAAGTAATAACAATAATTTACGTATTGATTGCCCGTCTGGTCACCATCACGGTGGCCTCATGAGGGACGGGCGGATCCCCTGTTTTGACCCGCCGACGGAAGAATAATGCAGTTTTTCTGGACAGTTGGCACGACCCTTGCGTCATAAACAACGTAAGCACAACGTATTACATAGCTTTGAGCACTCCGTTTTCGGGGTATGTCGCTCTGGGGGCAGGCAGAAAAGCGCTGATAAATAAACAAAAGAGGAGAGCCATTCCATGCAGAGAGCTATAAAATTATCTGTAAAGCCGACCTGGAATGAGATCGAAAAGGCCAGGATTGAAAGTTTGCAATTTCTACAATCACATGGGTTTTCAGGGGACAGCATTCATTCCCTAACCATGGTGATCACGGAACTTATCGAGAATAGCATCAAATATGGCTACTTCGATTTACGAAAAGACCGTGTCAAGGTGAACATATCCTTGGATGAAACGAATGTGACGATAGAGGTTTCCAACCCGGTTACGGAGACAACCACCGACCATTTGAGGAGATTGGATAAAACAATTCAATGGATCAGGGGGTATCAGGATCCGTTCGAAGCGTATATTGAAAGGCTCAAAGAGGTGGCAAAGAAACCTCTCAAGGACGAAGAAAGCGGATTGGGACTTGTCAGGATTGCATATGAAGGGAACGGAATTCTTGATTTTTTTGTAAGCGATGACGATCTGTTAAATGTTTCCACGGTGTCAAATATACGAGAATTAAGAGGGGAGCATCATGCGCAAAAAGGAATCACATACCAGTAACCTGTTACGAATCGATGTAACGGAGAATAAGCGAACGATTGATGTGGAGTGGAGCTGGAGAAGTATTGATCGCAC
>Ga0272441_10004059_pt1 | contig 27073 bp, 28 predicted proteins | sample SSMProp6N_FD_193582 | JGI IMG/M metagenome (GOLD analysis project Ga0272441, IMG submission 193582) | Marine sediment archaeal communities from Little Sippewissett salt marsh, Falmouth, MA, United States - SSM-Prop-6N | ecosystem: Environmental > Aquatic > Marine > Wetlands > Sediment ... | reverse complement strand
CCTGTGAATCCATTCACTTGCCTCTGTACAAAGGGATCGGCACAGAAGGGGCAATTCCATAAGGGAAACGCAGACACCAGGCCGTTTCGGCCTTTCCGCGACCGGCTGGCTCTGCCGTCCCGGGCGCGCACCCCCCCCCGTAGTAAGTAAGGACATCTCAAGTGCCCAAATGGGTAACCAATCCGTCCGGTTTCCCATTTTTCTTGGCGTGAGGCCGATCTGCGGCCGCCGCGAACGAGCCCGGGTACGGGCGGCTGCCGGTTCCGTGTTGGTCGTCCAGCCGACGTATTCGGCCGCACTGTGGCAAGGAGGCGGCAATCGGCGGAACGGGAAGGCTCTGGCCGCCGGCGGGGACGCCGGGTAGAATGACGAACGTGGTTTGTTTTCGGAAGGAGTGCTTGCGTGGTTTCTGAGCGCGACAAGGCGAAGTTGTTGGGAATTGGCTTGGACGGGGAGGACGGTCACGTCCGGGTCACGAGGGGGAAGAACTTCGAGCTGCACGGCGGCTCGCAGGACACGCACGAGGCGATGCAGGAGAAGTGCATCAAGTTCAACGAGAAGCTCGATGAGCGGGGCAAGGAGTTGGGCGCATTGGAGCGGCGGGAGTTTCTCGACCTCGCCGCCGAGTGCAGGATGAACGTGGCGATCCCCCGCGAGCCGAAGGGGTGAGTCGCGAGCGACGGCGACCCGGGCGTCGGGGGCGGCTTGTTCGTAAGCGATGGCCGGTGTTTCGTTTCGAGTGAGATGCGGGGCGAATCGGGCGCGCGTAAAAACTCTGTTTTTGCCCTTGTCACGGTGCGTCGGAAAGGGGAGAATAAGAATACATATCACCACGTTGTCGGGCAGGAGGTCCGGCGTTCAACCTATGTGTTCCTTGGGAGGGAACCGACAGGTCAACGATGGAGGCGGCTGTATGCGTGCCTTTCGGCCAAGTCGCTTTGCGCCGGCGGAAGAGTACGAGGAGGACTATCAGAGTGATAAGGCCGCGAATATCCAGGTCTACGCGAAACGGGCGGAGTTGGGCGTGCCCCTCTTCGACCCGATGCCCGGCCTGGGCGAGGCGGCCCTTCGTCCTTCCGACCTAAGCGCGCGCGACTGATTCGCGTCTATGTGGAGTGGCGCACGGCCCCGTGAGGGGGTCGGAGCATGCCGCGAAAGCGGACCCGCGTAGAGGAGGGTGTTCCCTGCCTGTGCGCGCCGGCGCCGCGATCGACGGGGCAGTTCTGTCCCACCAGGTCCTCCTTGACGGGAGCGGGGGGTGTCCGTAACAATGATCGAGTACTTCGTACTACCCGTCCCGGCAGGCCGCGCGCTCGCGTTGCGGGCGGCCGCGACGGACGGGGCCCGAACGACGAGGAGACTCGATGATGCCCCGTACCCGCTTGCGTCGTACGCTGGCTCTGGCCCTTCCCGCCGCCGTTGTCGTCGGCCTGCTGGCGGTCTCGGCGCGGTCTCATTTCCAGGTGCTCGTGCCCTCGCAGGACAACGTCTCGGGGGGCAATCGGACGGTCGACCTGGAGGTGCTGTTCACGCACCCGATGGCCGGCGGGCCGGTGATGGACATGGCCCGGCCGCGGCAGTTCGGCGTGCTGGTCCGGGGGCGCAAGACGGACCTGCTGGGCTCGCTGCGGCGGCGCACGGTCGGCGGAAAGGCCGCGTACGCCGCGTCGTACGAGGTCCGCCGGCCGGGGGACCACGTGTTCTACCTCGAGCCCGCCCCGTACTGGGAGCCCGCCGAGGGCAAGACGATCGTCCACTACACGAAGGTCGTGGTCAACGGCATGGACCTGGGGGAGGGCTGGGACGCGATGGTCGGCTTTCCCGTGGAGATCGAGCCGCTGGTTCGCCCGTACGGGCTGTGGACGGGCAACGTGTTCCGGGGCATCGTGCGGAAGGGGGGCCAGCCCGTGCCGTTCGCCGAGATCGAGGTGGAGTACCGCAACGTCGGCGGGCGGGTCACGCCGCCGGGCGACGCCTTCGTCACGCAGGTCATCAAGGCCGACGCCAACGGCACGTTCTGCTACGGCTTGCCGAAGGCGGGGTGGTGGGCGTTCGCGGCCCTGATCGACGGCGACGAGAAGCGGCCCGCCCCGGACGGCAAGCCGGCCGACGTCGAGCTCGGCGCGCTGATGTGGGTCCGCGCGGTGGACATGAAGTAGGGCGGACCGTGCAAGGCCACCGCGGCGCGGGCTTTGCCCGCAGGCCGGGACGTGGTCCGTTGAGGAACCAGGAATCGGGAACCGGGTACCGTAGCGGGTATCGGGAATCAGGTACCGGGCACCGGGAATCGGGAATCAGGTGTCGGGTATCGGGAACAGGGAACCGAGCGTCTGGCGCTTGGAATCGGGAATCAGTCATCGGCAGGGCGTCGCTCGTAGACGCCCATCGCTTCGGGTGGTTCCGTAGCCCCGAGGGCGTTTGCTGGTAGCTTCGGGTGAAGCCGGGAGCACCGCGACCGGCGCAACCCGTGAAAACCAGTCCGCCCTCCAACAACAGCCCCGGAACGGGGCGACTGGACGGTAGCCCCGGGCGCGAGCCCGGGGTGGGATGACGCGACATACCAACAAGAGCCCCCGAAGGGGGCGACTGAACGGTAGCCCCGGGCGCGAGCCCGGGGTGGGGCGACGCGACATACCAAGAAGAGCCCCGGAACGGGGGCGATTGAACGGTAGCCCCGTGCGCGAGCCCGGGGTGGGATGACGCGGTATACCAACAACAGCCCCCGAAGGAGGCGACTGGGCGGTAGCCCCGGGCGCGAGCCCGGGGTGGGGCAACGCGGCATACCAAGAGAGCCCCGGAACGGGGCGACTGGGCGGTAGCCCCGTGCGCGAGCCCGGGGGTGGGGCGGCAAGATGCGCGGCGAGGCCCTGACGGGCCACAAAACAACCGAAGATGCGTTTATCGCTTTGGGCCTTCCGGCGGCAGGACGGGCGTGGTTGGGTTGCTTCGATCCCGGCAGGCAGGTAAGCTGTCTGCGCCGGGCCGGAGGGTCGGGCAACGCAGGCGTGCGGCCCGAGCGCCGGCGCGGTGCCTATACGGCGGCAGGGCCGGAGGCGACTCGGGCCCTTGCCCTTGCTCCTGGCCCGCCGCGGACGGCCCAGGAGCAGCAAACAGGTAGCCCTCGGGCGCGAAGAAGGCTTGACAGGCCAATAACGCTCATAGAAGCAATCAGGAATCAGGTATCGGGTATCGGGAAGATCGGCAGACAAGGGCTCCCGGCGAGTCCCGGAGAGGCGGAAGGGCACAGACGCAGGCGTGAGCCGCCGGTTGACGCCCCGTTTTGTGCGGCAAGTGGCCTGAATCAGGGCCCGAGGAGGCCGGACGGTGCATATTTCCGAGGGCGTCCTGTCGGCGGGGGTGCTGATCGCGGGCGGCGTGCCCGCCGCGGCGGGGGTGTCCGTCGGCCTGTGGCGGCTGGACGACGAGTCGATCCCGCGCGTGGCGGTCCTGTCGGCGGCGTTTTTCGTGGCCTCGCTGATTCACGTGCCGGTCGGGCCGACGAGCGCCCACCTGGTGCTGAACGGCCTGGCGGGGGTGGTGCTGGGCTGGGCGGCGTTTCCGGCGATCCTGGTGGCGCTGCTGCTGCAGGCGGTCCTGTTCGGCTTCGGCGGGCTGACGACGCTGGGGGTGAACACGACGGTCATGGCGGCCCCGGCGGTGGCGTGTCACTACCTGTTCGCGTGGGGCGTGCGGCGGTCGGGCCCGGCCGTGGCGTTCGCGTGCGGCGCGCTGGCGGGCGGCGGGGCGGTGCTGGCCAGCGGGCTGCTGGCCTCGGCGGCGCTGGTGACGACGGGGCGGGCGTTCTCGGCCGTCGCGGGGCTGCTGCTGGCGGCCCACGTGCCGATCGCGGTCGTCGAGGGCCTGATCACCGGCTGCATCGCCGGCTTCCTGCGGCGGGTCAAGCCGGAGCTGCTGGACCTTCGGCTCGCCGCGCCGGCGCGGGAGGTTCGCGCCCATGGTTGAGAGACGGTGTCACGTCGGCGTGGCGGCGGCGCTGGCGGCGGCCGTGTGGCTGGGCGCCCCGGCCGGGGCCCGCGCCCACGGGCTGAGCCTGTTCGCCTGGACCGAGGGCACGACGATCCGCGGCGAGGCGTACTTCATCGGCGGCGGGCGGGTACGGAACGCGAAGGTGGAGGTCCGCGACGCGTCGGGCCGGCGGATCGGCGAGGCCACGACGGACACGGAGGGCCGGTTCCAGTTCGTCGCGTCGCGGCGGGCGGAGCATCGGTTCGTGCTGGCCACGGCGGACGGGCACCGGGCGGAGTGCATCGTCCGGGCGGCCGACCTGCCGGCCTCGCTGCCGGGCCCGGCGGTGAGGGCAAAGCCCACGACCCCGCCCCCGATCCCGGCGACCCGGCCGATGACCCAGCCGGCGTCGGCGCCGGTGGCGGGGCGCGGCGAGTTCCCGGCGGCCTTGCGCAGGGAGATCCGCCAGGCCGTCCGCCGCGAGCTGACGGCCCACGAACAGCGCACGCGGCTGCGGGACGTGATCGGCGGGATCGGGTGGATCCTCGGCCTGGCGGGCCTGGCGGCGCTGCTTCGCCGGCGGCGGGCGGGCCAGGGCGGACGGGAGGGCCCCTAGGTGGTCTGCGAGACGTTCTCCAGAGGTGGGTCGTTCGTGCACGGGCTGGACCCGCGGGTCCGGGTCCTGGCGGCGGGGGCGCTGTCGGTGGGGGTCGCGCTGACGGGGCGGTGGTCCGCCGCGTTCCTGGGCCTGGCGGCCGGGGCGGGGCTCGTAACGGTGGCGCGCGTGCCGACGCGGGCCGTGGCGCGGCGCCTGGTCTCGCTGAACGCCTTCATGCTCCTGCTGGTCGCGCTGCTGCCGCTGGCCGTGCCGGGCGAACCCGTGCTCCGGTTCGGGGGACTGTCGGTCAGCCGCGAGGGACTGGGCCAGGCGGGGGCGATCGCGCTGAAGGCCAACGCCATCGTCCTGCTGCTGACGGCCCTGCTGAGCACGCTGGAGCTGATGACGTTCGGGCGGGCGTTGACGGCCCTGCACGTGCCGAACAAGCTGATCCACCTGTACGTCTTCACGGTGCGGTACATCGACGTGCTGCACCACGAATACGAGCGGCTGCGGCGGGCGATGCGGGTGCGGTGCTTCCGCCCGCGGGTCAGCATGCACACGTATCGCAGCGTCGGGTACCTGGTGGGCATGCTGCTGGTCAAGAGCTTCGACCGTTCCGAGCGGATCGTCGCGGCGATGAAGTGCCGCGGCTTCGCCGGGCGGTTCGTCCTGGTGGACCGTTTCGCACTTGCCCGGCGGGACGCGGCCTTCGCGGCGGGCGCGGCGGCGGTGCTTTGCGGAATGGGGCTGCTGCAATGGCTGTAGACGACGCGCTGCTTCGCCTGGCCGACGTGCGGTTCTCGTACGACGGGGCGCGGCGCGTGCTGGACGGGCTGGACTTGGCGATCCGGGCCGGCGAGCGCGTCGCGCTGCTCGGCGCCAACGGCAGCGGCAAGACGACGCTGCTGCACCTGATCGTCGGCCTGCTTCGCCCGGAGGCGGGGCGGATCGAGGCCTTCGGGCGCGAGCGTTGCGTCGAGGCCGACTTCCACGAGGTCCGCCGCCGCGCGGGCCTCGTCTTCCAGGACCCCGAGGACCAGCTCTTCTGCCCCACCGTCCTGGAGGACGTCGCGTTCGGGCCCGTCAACCTCGGGCACCCCCGCGCCGAGGCCGTCGAGATCGCCGAGCAGACCCTCGCCGAACTGGGCCTGGACGGCTACGCCGAGCGGATTACCTACAGACTTTCCGGCGGCGAGAAACGCCTGGTCTCCCTGGCGGCCGTGCTGGCGATGCGGCCGGACGTGCTCCTGCTCGACGAGCCGACGGCCAACCTCGACGCCCGCGCCCGCCGGCGCCTGCTGGACGTGCTCGGAAGCCGTCGCGAGGCGATGCTGCTGGTCGACCACGACCGGGAGATCGTCTCCGAGCTGGCCACGCGGGCCTGCGTGCTGGCCGGCGGGCGGATCGTCGCGGACCGCCCGGCGGGAGAGCTGCTGGCGGACGAGGCCCTGCTGGCTGCCCACGGGTTGCATCGCGGCGGCGGACGGGGATGATAGGGGCATGATGGACGAGCGCCTCACGGCCGAGCCCTTGCCCCCGCGCCCGCGCTTCGAAATGCTGGATGGCGGGGGGCTTCGCGTCGCCGCCCCGGCGAAGATCAACCTCGACCTGCTCGTCGGCCCGCGCCGCCCGGACGGGTTCCACACGCTGGATTCGCTGGTTGCGAAGGTCACGCTGTACGACGAGATCGTGCTCCGGCCCCGCCCCGACGGGCGATTGGCCCTGATCTGCGGCGGCGCGGACTGCGGCCCGGCCGCCGACAACCTCGCGCTGCGGGCGGCGCGCCGCCTGGCCGACGCGGCGGGCGAGGCCGCTCGCGGCGCGGACGTCGTGCTGTCCAAGCGCATCCCGCCCGGCGCGGGGCTGGGCGGGGGCTCGTCGGACGCCGCCGCCGTGCTGGCGGGCCTCAACGAGATGTGGGCCGTGGGGCTCGATCCCCGGCGGCTGGCCGAGCTCGGCGCGGAGTTGGGCAGCGACGTGCCGCTGTTCCTCGGCCCGCCCGCCTGCCGCATGACCGGGCGGGGTGAGCGGATCGAGCCCGTCGCCGTCCGCCCCTTCCTGGCCGTCCTCCACCTGCCGCCCCTCGCCTGCCCGACGGGCGAGGTCTACCGCGCGTTCGACGAAGGACTACCCGGCGCCGCGCCACGCGGCCCGAGGGCGGACCTCCCGCTCGATCGGGAGTCCCCCAGCCGGTGGCGGGACCGCCTGCGGAACGACCTGGCCGGCCCCGCGATGGCCGTCCGGCCGGAACTGCGCACCGTCTACAAGGCCCTCGACGCCGCAGTGGCGCGCCCCGTCCACGTCACCGGCAGCGGCAGCGGGCTGTTCGTCCTCTGCGACGACGCCGACGAGGCCGGCGACGTCCTTCGCCGCCTGCCCGCCGACCTGCCGGGGCACATGGCCGTCGTGACGCTCAATCCCTGGTAAGCGCCGTACGCGTCGCAGCGGGGCTCTGCGCGTGGCACGGGCATCTTGCCCATGCGTCGCAGGGGCGTCTCGCCCCTGCTCCGGCTGCCGTGCAGCGGTGGGGCGGCCCGCTTGCGGCAGGGAGGGGGGAGCACAGAATGCCGGGACGGGCCGCCCATGCCAGGCTTTTCAGGGCTCCGGCGGCGCCTCGGGGTCCTCGGCACGCTTCGGTTCGTGTTCGCCTTTCGGCCCGCGGTGCTCCCTCCCGGCCTCCGCCTGGAGAACGCGGTCGTTCTCGGCCAGCATCTCGTGGAGGTGCTGAAGGACCCGGTCCGGCTGGTCGAGGTGCAGGTAGACGTCGCGGAGCATCAGGCGAATGGCGTTCCGCAGGCCGAGCGTCCGCGTGCGCTTCAGCGTCTGCTCCAGGTCGTCGGCGATGTCCTTCGGCTCGCGGGGTACGTCGTCCTTGAGGCCCGCCAGCGCGATCATGGCGGCGGCCTCGGGGCGGAAGCACGTGTGCTGCATGTGCTCGACCATTTCCATCATGCGCCCGAACTGCTCGATCTGCTCCGGGCGGAAGGGCGGCTCATGGTCCCGCCGGTCCGGGTCCTCCATGCGCTCGCGGAGCTCGCGCTCCATGCGATCTCGCTCCCGCTCCCGCCGGAGGTGCTCCTCCATGTCCCGGCGCAGGGCCTCTTCCCGCTCGCGGACCGCCCGTTCGCGCTGCGGCTCGCGGTCCCGCTGGGCGAGCAGCCACTGCTCGGTGTACCGCCGCACCGCGTCCTCGCCGAGCGCTTCGGCGCCGTCGTGGACCGTCACGCGAGGCTCCTCGGGCGGGTCCGCCTCGTCCCCGGCGCTGAGCACCGAGAGCGTCCCGACCACGCCGCCCAGCAGGACCGCTGCCAGCAGCCCGGCCATCGTGTTCTTCCGCGTCATCGTACTTCACTCCTTCCGTACGTGGGATCCTGGGTTGTTGCGGGGAGGACGGGCTCACCACAGAGGCTCAGAGAACTCAGAGATGCCGCGCGGGCTTCGCCCGCAAATACAATCTCCGTAGCCGGTAGCCCGTAGCCCGTAGCCCGTTGAGGAACCGGAAGCGGTCTCGCGCGGCCGGCTCGGCCATGCCCCGGCCGGGCGGAGCGTACCAATCTGTCGTCTTCTCTCTGTGCCCTCTGAGGCTCTGTGGTGATCCTGCCTTCCCTGTGGCTAGGTCTGTTTCGGTTGCGTCGTGACCTTCCCCGCCGGGCGCTTGGGGCTCGGCCAGCTCAGCGCGGGGAAGGTGAAGCGCGGCACGGACCACGTCAGGCCGTTCGCGTCGCGCGTCGAGGGCATCGAGACCCGCGGCATCCGCCACGTGACATAAGCGGCCACCGACGGGTCGATCCGAGGCGTGACGACGCTCTCCGTCGCGCCGGTTGGCCGCTCGGCCGGCGCGGTGGCCGGGCGCTGCGCCTGGGGTGCGGGCTTCGGCGGCGACGTCCACGGAACGAGGTGAACCGCCGTCGCCGCCGCGACCAGCACGGCGGCTGCCGCCGCGGCCGGGACCAGCAGGCGGAGCACCCGGCCGCGGGTCGGCTCCGGCCGACCGGGCCAGGCGAGGCCCGGATACACTTCTTCACTCAGGCGCTCCGCCAAGCGTCCAAGGGGGGCGATCACCTCGGCGAACTCCTGCTCGAAGGCCGCCCGGTCCTCCGTCTCGTCGGCGGGCTGTCTTGCGTCGTTCTCGCTCATCGTGCTCGTACCGTCGTTCCGGTCGCTTGCCGCATCGCGGCCCGGAGATTCCGCAGGCCCGCGAAAACCGCCGCCTTCACCGTGCCCTCCGCACAGCCCATCGCCGCGGCCGTGTCCCGCACGCTCATCTGCCGAAGGTACCGGCAGGCGACCGCTTCCCGCTGCCGCGGCGGGAGAGCGGCGAGGTGCTCGGGCAGGCGGGCCAGCTCCGCGTCGTCCGCGCCGCCGCTCGGCTCGGGGCCGGCGAAATCGCTCAGGTCCAGCCCGCTGGGCCCGTCCCGCCGCCGCTTGCGGCGAAGCTCCCGCACCACGTTCATCGTGAAGCCGTACAGCCACGCCGTCGCGTCCGCGCCCGGCCGCCAGCGGCCCCGCCGCAGCCAGGCCCGCAGCAGGGCTTCCTGGACCGCCTCGGCGGCGTCCGCCCGGCGCAGGCCCTGGGCCAGGGCGAAGCGGAACAGCTCGTCCTGCACCTGGCGGGCCAAGTCGCCGAACGAGGCCTCCTCGCCGCCCGCCGCCCGGTCCATCAGCCTCGTGTTGTGGGCTCGGTGGTCTTCCATCGACCCGTGCTCTCTTGACGCTTCCCCGCCGGCGGTTTAGTCGGAAGCTCACCACGGAGACACAGGGGCTCAGAGAAGGAGGACGGAAGCCGGCAGGCAGCAGCCGACAGCGGACAACCAACATCGAACAGCGAGCATTCAACACCCAACAGCCAACGGCAGAGGCGGACACCCCGGCCACGCCCCGACCGCTGGCGCCTTCTTCGCGCCTTCCCGCTCTGCGTCTCTGTGCCTCTGCGGCGTATCTTCCTCGGCCGGTCTGCGGTCGCATTTCTTCATGGTGCGCCTTGACCGGCCGTTGGGGGAATGATACAAGAAGGACTCGGAAGTTGCCGAAGACAATTGAGATCACCCGCCGGCCCCGTCGGCGGGGCATCCCATGGGGCTGTAGCTCAGTTGGGAGAGCGCATGCATGGCATGCATGAGGTCAGGGGTTCGAGCCCCCTCAGCTCCATTCGACTCGCGGGGGCATGCGCCCCCCTCGCTCATGGCAAGCCCTTCGACAAGGACCGGGAACGCCCTGTTGCGCGCCGGGACCCGCGAGTGGAATGGCAAGGGCCGCGCCGCCGCGTGTTCCTGGCAGGATAGGCCTTTGAGCAAGCACCGCGAGCTGCAAGCCAGAACCTGGGGCCATCCAATGCCGTCTTCCGGCTCATTCTACGTTTACTCAAACTGACCGGTCTTGGAGGCCCGGGGGGCCGGAAGGCAATCGACGGGGGCGTCAGCCCCCGGGAACACACGACTAGGCCAAGAGCCCTGACGGGGCGAAAGGAACGCAACCTGCGGAGGCGCCTGGGGGCGGATTCCTTTCGCCCCGCCGGGGCTCAGGAATGAGAATGCCGGTCAACCGGCGGCTGACGCCGCCGGCTATTCCCTCCCGCCGCTCCGCGGCTTCTGGAAACCGCTCCGTTTGAGTGTCTTCCTGATACCCGATTCCCGATTCCCGGTTCCTGATTCTCTTCGAGCCGGAGCCTCGGTGGTGATCCGGCCGTCGGAAACGGCGGTCAGGGGGTGTTGACGTGCATACCGGCGGCGGCGACGGCGGTGGCCGCCCAGGCCAGCAGGCCGGCGAGGGCGCCGAGGGGCAGGCCGAGCGCCGCCGCGGCGCCCAGGCCGGCCAGGACGGCGGGGCGGCTCCACTGGCCGTTGCAGACCATCAGCCCACCGATCAGGACGCCCGCCGCCAGCAGCCCCGCGCCGTGGCCGGCCAGCGCGCCCCAGGCGACGATCCGCGGCGAGGCCCGGCCGGTGCGGCGAAGCCGGCGGATCGCCAGGGGCAGGATGGCCGTACACCACGCCCCGGCGCCGACCAGCCCGCCGAGCAGCCCCAGCAGCGGCCCCATCGCGCGGAAGCGAAGCGTGGAGGAGACGCCCCAGTGCATCTGGAACATCATGGCCGCCACGCCCCCGAGCCATCCGCCGAAGCCGCCCGACAGCGGGCACAGCGCGATGGCCAGCCAGAGGAACGCCCCGGTGCGCAGGCGCGGAGCGGTCACGGCTGTACCTCGGCGTCGGGTCGCGGCCGGCGCGTCGCCGCGGAGAGCGGAATGCCCGTCGGCCTCTTCACCAATCCATACCTCCCTGCGTCCATTCTCTCACAGCGCCGCCCCCGAGCCAAGCCCGGCGTCGTCGTCGGGTTTGCTTCGCGTGCATTCATTTCGCACCTTTCCTAGTGGCCGCACGCAGGGCAGTTGCCGTCCGGGTCGCTTCGCGTGCGAACAGGTCGTTGCCGCGCCGTCGCGGCGACGCTAGAATGAGAACGACATGAGGTTGGAAGCATCACAACAACTTCGTCTCCAGCAGCAGATGAAGCTGGCTCCGAGGATCATCCAGGCGATGGAGATCCTCCAGCTTCCGATGCTCGCGCTGCAGGAGCGGATCGACGCGGAGTTGGAGGCCAATCCCGTCCTGGAGCTCAAGAACCCCGAGGTGGACGAACAGGCCCCGCCGGCGGACGAGGAGTTTCCCGACGACCGCGGCGAGCACGACCTCGTCGTCGACGAGACCAACGGCAACGAGGGCGACTTCCAGCGGCTCGACGAGTTCGAGCGCGAGTTCGGACCGGAGGCCGTCGAGCCGGACGCCCCGTACCGCCCGCCCTCGTCGTACAGCGGCGAGCGCGACGCGAAGATGGACGCGATGGCGAACGCCCCGGCCCCGTCGGAGTCGCTCAACGAGCACCTGCTGCGGCAGTGGTCGTTCGTCGAGGCCGACGAGGCCGTCAAGGCCGCCGGGCGCCTGATCCTCAATTACGTCGAGGACGACGGCTACCTCCGCACGCCGCTGGACGATCTGCCGAACCGCACGAACGACCCCGTCACGGTCGAGGACCTGAACACCGCCCTGCGCCTCGTCCAGCGCCTGGACCCGACCGGCGTGGGCGCGCGCGACCTGGTCGAGTGCCTGCTGCTCCAACTCGCCGCCGAGGCCGAGGCCGGGCACGACGTGACGCTCGAGACCGAGATCGTTACCCGCTTTCTGCGGGACGTGGAGATGAACCGCCTGCCGCAGATCGCCAAGCGGACCGGGCGGACGCTGGAGGACATCAAGGCCGCCATCGAGAACATCTCGCACCTGAACCCGTTCCCGGGGCACCTGATCGGCGACCGGAGCGTGCCGGTCATCCACCCCGACGCGATCGTGGAGATCGACGACGACGGCGAGATCTACGTGACGATGTCGGACGGCAACAGTCCGCGGCTGCATATCTCCAGCTCCTACCGGCGCCTGGCGAAGAACCGCCAGACCGAGCGGGACGCGAAGCGGTTTCTCCAGAAGAACATTCGCTCGGCGCAGTGGCTGATCGGGGCGATCAACCAGCGGCGGGACACCGTCCGTCGCGTGGTGGGGGAGGTGTTCCTCGTGCAGCGGGATTTCCTGGACAAGGGCCGAGAGGCCCTCAGACCGCTGCCGATGGCCGACGTGGCCCGAAAGGTGGGGGTCCACGTGGCGACGGTCAGCCGGGCGGTGGCGGGCAAGTACGTCCAGACGCCGCGCGGCATCTTCCCGCTCCGCATGTTCTTCTCGGGGGGCACGACGACGAAGGAAGGCAAGGACATGTCGTGGGACGCCGTCAAGGCCAAGCTCAAGGAGGTCGTCGACAACGAGGACAAGGCCAGGCCCCTCAACGACGACCAACTGGCCGCGGCCCTGAAGGAACACGGCATCGACATCGCCCGCCGCACCGTCGCCAAGTACCGCAACCTGATGGACATCCCGCCCGCCCGGAAGCGCAAGGAGTTCTGAGCCGCCGCCGTGCCCCTGCTCCCCCCGTCCCTTCGCCCCGAGTCTTCTTGCGCGCATAGAATGCGTCGGACCCGGTTCCGCGGCACGTGTATGAGAACCGCTCTGTGCGTGGCACGGGCATCTTGCCCGTGCGTCGCAGGGGCGTCTCGCCCATGCCCCGGGTCGGAAGCCCGTTCGCAGAGCGAAGGAGATGACATGCCCGAATTGTGTGACCTGTCGTGCGCCGCGTGCCGGGGCGATCTGCCGGCGCTGAAGGGCGATGCGCTGGCCTCGTACGCCGAGCGGGTTCCGGACTGGCGGGTCGTCGACGAGCACCACCTCTCGCGAACGTTTGCGTTCCCGGACTTCGCCGGCGCCCTGGCGTTCGTCAACCGGGTCGGCGCGCTGGCCGAGGCGGAGGGGCACCATCCGCAGATCACCTTCACGTGGGGCAAGGCGGTCGTCGACCTCTGGACGCACAAGGTGGACGGCCTGACCGAGAGCGACTTCATCCTCGCGGCGAAGATCGACCGACTGTAACGCGAAGGCCTGCTTGCGGGTGCTGCCCTTCGCAACGGACTGCGGGTTCCGGCTGGTGTCATGTCCGGGGCCTGATACGCAGTTTCAGTGCGGCCCAAGCCCCTGGGGTGATGAAGGCCGGTGGACCACGTGAGAAATTCAGTCGCCCCTTCCAGGGGCTCTGCTTGGGTGTGGCGTTCCCCCACGGGCTCGCGCCCGAGGCTATCCACAGACGCCCTGCGGGCTACCGGACAAACGGGCCATCTGGTTGAGACACACCACCAGCGGGTAGAGGCGCCATCCCGGCCGGGGGCTACTCCTCCAGCGATTCGCGGATGCGGAGATAGCTCTCGAAGCGCCGCAGGGGGATCTCGCCGTCCTCGACGGCCGCCTGCACGGCGCAGTCGGGCTCGTGCGTGTGCGTGCAGTCGTTGAAGCGGCAGTGCGGCGAGAACCGCTCAAACTCGGGGAAGTACCAAGGAAGCTCTTCGAGGTCCAGCGCCAGCCCGAGCTCTCGCACCCCGGCCGTGTCTACGAGAATCCCACCCGGGCCGACGCCGACCAGGCCGTCGGACGACTCGGCCGCAGGCCCGTCGGCTTCGCTCAGGACGGGCAGGTCGTAGATGCTGGCGGCGGCCGTGGTGTGCCGGCCCCGCTTGTCCTTCATGCGAATGGCTCGCGTGGCGGCGTCGGCGTGGGGGATCAGGGCGTTGACCAGGGCGCTCTTGCCGACGCCGGAGGCCCCCGCCAGGACGCTCTTGTGTCCGGCGAGGCGTCGGCGCAGCGCGTCCAGCCCGTCGCCGCGGACCGCCGAGCAGCAGACCACCTCCAGTCCCAGCTCGCGGAAGCCGTCGATCAGGGCCGCGGGCGGCGTTTCCAGGTCGATCTTGTTGATGGCCAGCACGGGCTGCATCTCGCCGCGCTCGGCGACGATGAGGAACCGCTCGACCAGCCGCGGGCGCAGCTTCGGCTGGCGAATGGAGGCGACGATCAGCAGGAGGTCCATGTTCGCGGCGATGACCTGCTCGAACGTCTCGCCCTGGTGGGGGTCGATGCGCCGCGCGGACGTGGGGCGGGGGCGGGCCAGGGCCGTCTCCCTCGGCCGGCGGGAGACGATCATGCCCTGGGTCCGGTCCTTGTCGATCTCCAACTGCCCGTCGACGTGGTGCTCCTGCGTGATGGCCACCGTGACGACGTCGCCGACGGCCAGGGCGCTCGTGCCCTCCGGCGCGCGGTACGTCTTGGCGAGCGCGCAGAGCCGCTCCTCGCCCTCGATGCGGACCAGCGTGCCGCGTCGGTAGACGGCCACGACGAGGCCCTCCTTCTTGGGCAGCTCGTCGAGGTTTTCGTCGGGCGTTTCCAGGCGGTGGGGGGGCAGCTTGACGCCGCGGACCAGGTGCTTGCGCCCGCGGTGACCGAGCGCGTCGGCCTCCTCGCCGGCCTGGTAGCGGGCGTGCCAGTGCTTGATCCGCCGCCCGGCCTTTCCTTTTCCTTTCCGCTTGGCCATGGGTTGTCGGACGCTCCGAAGAAAGAGTAACCGCAGAGGCCGCAGAGGTCGCAGAGAAGAAAAGGAAAAAGGGAACACCCGACCCCGCTGGATACCGGCAAACACTCACCGGCGAGGCCTGATCGTGACCCGGACTGGGCCGACAGCTTCCCCCCCGTCGCTCTTGGTTGTTCTTCGTCTCCCGCTCTTCTCTGCGCTCTCTGCACAACAAAGGGCACAAAAAACACGCAACGGCGTGTATCCTCGGAACGTCCCTTTCGCCCCGCCGGGGCTGGGGTTCTGTTCGTATCCGATGCCGGCGGCTCACGCCGCCGGCTATTGCCTTCCGCCCCTCCGGGGCTTGCCGGGAAGCGTTGCCTGCGGGTCTTCCTGCTCCCTGCTCCCCTGATACCTGCTTCCTGCTTCCTGCTTCCTGATACCCGATACCCGGTTCCTCTTTCTCTTCGGTTCTCTTCTGACTTTCCCCTGGCCTATCCCGCGGTCATGCGGCGGGCGATGTCGGCGGCGACGAGAACGGTCGCCAGGAGGACGACCACGGCGAAGTACTGCCGCAGCCTTCGGGCGTGGAGGCGGTCGCAGATCCGCGCGCCGACCTGCACGCCGATCACGCTGCCGACCAGCGGAGGCATGGCGATCCACAGGCTGACGTTGCCCGCCAGGCCGTGCTCGGTGGTCCCGACCATCGAGCCGAACAGGATCACCCCCAGCCCCGTTCCCACCGCCTGGTGGGCCGTCAGTCCGACCACCAGGAGCATCAGCGGCATCAGGAGGACCCCGCCGCCGATGCCCAGCAGCCCGCTGACCGTGCCGATCAGCACCCCCACCGCCAAGAGCCCGGGCAGACTGACGGTCGTGAGGCCCGCGTGGGGGAGGTCGATGCGCGGCGGGAGCGGAAGGCGCTGGAGCAGCGACTTGCCCCCGTGCTTCTCCGACGGCTTCCTCGCCACCAGCCACGCCGTCCCCAGGAGCATGAACAGGTAGCACCACAGGATCGTCAGCTTGAAGGACCCCGCCTCCATGGCGGCGCGCAGCGACTCGTGCAGGCGCGTGCCCAGGACCGCGCCCAACGCCGCCCCCAGCGCCACGAACAGCAGCGTCCGCACGTCCACGTTCTTCAGCCGCAGGTGCCTCGACAGCCCCGACGAGGCCGTCCCGATCGTGAAGCACAGGCTGCTGCCCACCACGAGCGACTGGTCGATTCCCAGGGCGACGATCAGCACCGGGTTCATCAGGAACGCGCCGCCCACGCCGAACAGACCCGTCAGCACGCCGATGCCCAAGCCGATGCCCGCCAGCGCGGCCAGCAGGGCGGCGCCGGTGAGGTTGGCGTCGATCTGGTCCAGGCCGCTCACTCGACAACCTCGTGCTCGGCCGCCTCCGCGTCCGTCTGCGCCCCCCGCCGCCTGCGCCGGACGCGCTCGAAGACGTAATCCACCAGGAGTCCCCACGCGAGGGGGATGAGGACAAACATCGCGATCTGGATGATCTTCGGCACGTGCGTCGCCTTCCGATACGCCCGCAGGCAGGATAGCCACCCGGCCGCGTCCATGCAAGCCGGCGCGAACCCCGCACTTGACACGCGCACGCGATTGACCTACTGAAGCGGTGCCTCCGGCGGGTCCCGGGGGCGCAGTCAGCCCGAACAGAAAGGAGCCTCCATGCTCGACAACCTGCCCCGCATCCTCGGCCGGAAGACGCTGCGATGCAGCTCCTGGGACACGACCGGCCGCAACAACGACGCGTGGGACATTGCCCCGGGCGAGGCCCGCGTGCTGGCGGACATTCGGGGCCCCGCGCGGATCACGCACCTCTGGATGACCCAGCCCAACCACTACCGCGAATGCCTGCTGCGGATCACGTGGGACAACGCGAAGCGGCCCTCGGTGCTCGTGCCGCTGGGCGACTTCTTCGGGTTGGGGCACGGCATCGTCAACTCCTACCAGTCGCTGCTGTTCAGCGCGTCGACCTCCCGCAACAACCGCTTCAACCAGGGCTGCGCGCTGAACTGCTACGTGCCCATGCCCTTCCGCGAGCGGGCCGTCGTCGAGCTGCTCAACGAGAGCGTCGAGCCGCACCGGCAGTACTTCTACGTGGACTACGAGACGCTCGACGAGCCGCCCGCCCCGGACGTGGGCTACTTCCACGCCGAGTTCCGCCGGGCCAATCCCTTCGGCGGCTGGGGCCACGAGGTCCGCGTCAACACACCCGAGGCCGACGTGGTCAACAAGGAGCGCACCGCCTGGGAGAACAACTACGTGATCCTCGACACGAAGGGACGGGGGCAGTACGTCGGCTGCAGCCTCTCGGTGACCAATTTCCAGGGCACGTGGTGGGGCGAGGGCGACGACATGATCTGGGTAGACGGCTACCACTGGCCGCCCGACCTGCACGGCACGGGCAGCGAGGACTACCTCAACCAGGCCTGGGGTATGCAAGACAACGCCTTCCTGCGGAACGGATCGAGCATCCACGAGTCCAACACGGGCGGCTACCAGACGAGCTACGTCCATCACCTCGAGAACCCCGTTCGGTTCACCCGGTCGATCCGCGTGACCATCGAGCACGGGCACGGCAACCACCTGGCCAACGAGATGAGCAGCGTTGCCTACTGGTACGCCGACCGGCCCACGCGCGTCGCCAAGCCTCCCGCCGTGGCCAAACGCATGCCCGTCCTGAGAGACAACCAGGGCAACTGGCTTGACGAGAAACGCAGCCGGACCACCCCGTTCACGATCGAGCCCAACGCCGAGATGAAGAAGAAGAAGCGCCAGTGGGCGAAACGCAGCAAGTGATCCCCGGCCCGCGGGGCCGGGCGTCAGGAATCAGCTATCAGGAAGCAGGAATCGGGGACCGGCGTGACGGAGCAAACGGCATTCGATGCACTGGCCGGCGAGGCGGAGCAGATCGTTGCGGCCCGCCGAGGCGAGGAGGCGCTGCGGGCGATCTGCGAGCTGCTGAAGCAGCGCGTGGCCCATTACGACTGGGTGGGCTTCTACCTCGCGGCCCCCGCCACGCGAACGCTCACGCTGGGGCCGTTCGCCGGCGCGCCGACCGAGCATGGGACAATCCCCTTCGGCCGGGGCGTTTGCGGGCAGGCCGCCGAGCGCGGCGAAACCCTCTGCGTCCAGGACGTCTCGAAGGAGGAGAACTACCTCTCGTGCAGCCTGGCCGTTCGCAGCGAGATCGTCGTGCCGATCCTGCGGGACGGCGAGCTCGTCGCCGAGCTGGATATCGACTCCCACGCGCTGGCCCCGTTCACCGACGAGGACCGGGCGTTCCTGGACCGCATTGCCGCGCTCGTCTCCCCGTGGATCTGACGGCCGTGGGCTGTCAGGGCGATGCCCGCAGCGCCTCCAGGGCCTTCTGACAGGCGCCAAACACGTCGGACCCGAAGCAGACGAAGGTCACTTCCTCGATCTCCGACCCGGCCGCAAGATAGTCCCGCACCGTCCGGACGGCGATGTGGCAGGCCTGGTCGATCGGGTATCCGTAGACGCCGCAACTGACGGCCGGGAAGGCCACCGTCTTGAGGCCGTGTGACTCGGCGACCTCCAGGCTGCGTCGGTAGCAGGAGGCCAGCAGGTCCGGCTCGCCGCCCGTCCCGCCGCGCCAGACGGGCCCGACGGTGTGGATCACGTGTCGGGCCGGCAGGCGGTAGCCGCCGGTGATCTTGGCGTCGCCGGTGGCACAGCCGCCGAGGGTGCGGCACTCGGCGAGCAGGTCGGGTCCCGCGGCCCGATGGATGGCCCCGTCGACCCCGCCCCCGCCGAGCAGGCTGCTGTTGGCGGCGTTGACGATCGCGTCGACCGCCCGCGTCGTGATGTCCCCCCGGACGACCTTCATTCTCCCGACCGCATCGCTCGGTTCGGCCATCGTTTGACGCTCCTTCGGGGCGGGCGCCGGCCCGTCCGGCCTGCCGGCTAGTCCGCGGGCTTGGCCGGGGGCTTCTTGTCCTTGGCGGACGGCTGGCGCTTCCTGGCCGGTTTCGGCCGGGGCCACTTGACCTTCGCCCATGCCTCGGGCTTCGCGCCGCCGCCGGCGGCCAGAAGCTCCTTGATCGCCGCCTCGGCCTGGGGCGGCCTCCCGCCGTTCGGCGCGCCGCGGTTCCAGTACGCGATCTTGCCGTCGATGTCGATCACGCACGTGCCCGCGGGCATGCCGCTGTAGGTCCTTGCGTACCGGTTGTCCATCGCGTCCAGCAGGATGGGCAGCGTGAGCTTCAGGCCCTTCATGCACTTGTCGGCCGCGATGACGCGGTCCGCCATGTTCCTGTGCTGTTCGATCGCGACGTTGCCGCGCCGGCCGCCGCGCTGGGGCTGGCCCGGCCTGGGGGTGCGGGACGGATGAATCTCACGCGTGTATACCAGGAAGAACTGCACCTTGTCCTTGTACGCCTTGTACAAGGTCTCCACCGCGGGGGCGACGCGGCGGAAGGGGGGTCAGGTGTAGCTCGACGAGAAGATGCAGATCGGCGCTTTGCCCTGGAAGTCCGACAGCTTGACCTTCTCCGTGCCGATCCGGCCGACCATCTCGCCCTTCTCGTCCGGGGCGAACCGCAGCGGGCTGAGCTCCACGTCGGGGGCCGGCTGGCCCGGCTGGATCTGCGGGGCACGGGCTCGCCGCGCCGAACCTTCTCTTCGCTGCGCTGGGACCGGGGCGGCCAGAAGCATCGCCGCAGCCATCGCAGTCAGTCCACAAACCGTCCTGTCATTCACCGTCGATTCTCCTTCCCGCGGCGCGGTCCGCGCCCGGCGCTTCCCCCCAAGCATAACGGAACCGGGGCCGGGTTGGGATCGGCCGTTTTGCGGATTCTCCTGGAAGTCGGCCTCATTGGCCAGCCGCGTGTGCCGTGCCCTGAGGCGAGGGCAGCGGCGGCCGGTCTACTGGAGCGTCGCGGCGGCGGTCACGATGGCGTTGTAGGTCATGTGGGCGAGGACGGGGGCGATGAGCAGCCCGGTCGCGCGGAGGGCGAGAGCGGCGACGATGCCGAGGCAGAAGACGGCGGGGAAGGCGATCGGCGGGTGGATGGCGGCGAAGATGGCGGCGCTGGCAAGAATCGCGACCGCCGGGCGCGCCGAGCGGAGCAGCGTTCGGTACAGCAGGCCGCGGAAGAGGTACTCCTCCAGCGGCGGGGCGGCCAGGACGGCCAGGACGACGATCCACGCGTACGCGCCCTTCTCGCCGAGGCCGGGCATGGCGCTGCGCTCGGCGAGGTCGCGCAGCCAGCCGACGTTTCGGAGCAGCACCTGGTAGCCCGCGCCCAGCACGCCGACGCCCAGCCCCAGCACCGTGCCGAGCACCGCCGCCCGCGCCCAGGGCAGCCGCGGGGCGTGCTCGGCGGCCACCAGGCCGAGCTGACGCCACAGGCCCGGGACCTTCCGCCGCCAGAAGACCAGCAGGCTCAGCGAGCCGACGGCCAGGGCGGCCAGGACGTAGCTGACCGCCAGCGCGCCGACGAGCCCGAGGCGCGTGCGGTACAGGATCAGGGCCAGCAGGGACTGGACGGCGACGAAGCTGAAGACGCAGATCACCGCGTCGCTGAGGCCCAGCGAGGGGGGGGGCAGTTGCGTGGGGTCCAGCAGGTAGGGGATCCGCTCCCGCACCTTCTGCCACACCGCGCACGCCACGACGATGAACAGCGCGACGATCACCGCCTTCTGCCAGACCGTCGGCGCGTACACCGCCGAGACGTACACCCCGCCCAGCAGCATGTTCAGGTACACCACCGCCGCGGCGACCCGCGGGTTCTCCATCGTGGCCTCCGTCCCGAGCGCCGACAGGCCCGCCGAAACGCAGCCGAAGATGCCCACCCCCGCCAACGCGATCAACGCGTTCAGCGTGTCCATCGGCCCCGGCGGGCCGTGACGCAACGCCAGCAGCAGCCAGACCACCGTGGCGAACGCCGTGCCGAACATCGCCCACAGCGCGATCTTGCGAAACAGCAGCCGGTCCAGCCGCTCCGGCAGCGTGTACAGCAGCCACAGCCCGCGGACCTCGCCCACCAGCAGGCGTGCGCCGCTCATGAGCACCACGTACGCCCCCGTGCCGAACGCGACGGCCGTGGCGTGCTGAAGGTCCCGCGACGCCGCGTAGAACAGCGCCGGGTTCAGGACGACCTGGAGCAGGCACAGCGCGATGGGCAGGACGATGGTCTGGGCCAGGAACGAGCGGTCCCGGGCCAGCAGGAGCAGCTCCTTGCCGGCCATGCCGCGGAACACGCCCCGCCCGGTGGGCCGGCGGGGGCGGCCCCGGCGCCCCCCGTACGTGCCCGCCTGGGAGATCAGCCCGCCCTGGACGAGGCGGTGCGAGCCGGCGGCGGCCAGGACGGGCAGGCCCGCGCCCACGGCCGCCAGCACGGCGATCACGGGCCAGGGCGATGCCCCCGGCCGACAGAACCGAAGCGGCAGCAGCGTCGGCAGGTGCATCCACGCCTCGGGCAGGCGGGCGGCGGCCTTCACCAGCCACCGCGTCGCCTGGGGCGTGGCGGCCACCGCCATCGTGCCGATGAAGAACAGCATCTGGAGGATCGTGCAGACCCCGACGATGTTGTTGAGCTGCGCCCGGCTGAGGCGGCGGCGAATCCACGTCTCCCCCGACACCTGGACCGCCGCGACGGCGGCGTTGACCACGAGCGTGACCCCGCCGGCCGCGACGGGCGCCCACCAGCCGAAGCCCGCGCTGAAGTACGTCATGCCCAGCAGGGGGAAGACCGTCAGCCAACTGAAGGCGTTCAGCAGGGCCAGTTGCAGCAGGCGGGCGGCGAAGACCGCGCCGGCGGGGATCGGGAACGTGAAGAACCACTCCAGGGACCACCGCGGCGTGGCGAGGTCCAGGTTGGCGGCCGCGAAGGAGCGGAACAGGAGCATCAGGAACAGCCCCGTCAGCACGAGCCCGACGGACGCGCGCAGGACGTGCCCGGCGGCCGGGTCGGCCCAGTCCGCGGGGATGGGCAGGATCTGCTTGTGGTGGTCGGGCACGGGGTGGAAGGCGTCGATTCCCCGGTCCAGGTACGCGTTCCGCGCGCGGTACTGCTCCCGCATGCCGTCGCCGAACGGTCCGGCCAGTCGCCGGCCGATCTCGCGGAAGAGGAACCCCTGCTTGCCGAGCACGCGGCGTCGGACGGCTCGGCCGACGGGCTTGGCGGGCGCGGAGGCCGGCGACGTCTGCGCGGGACGCGACGCCGGCGGGCCGGAAGCGGCGGGGCGGGTATCGAGCGGCTCCGGCGCGGCGAGGTCGCCCTCCTCGGCGGCCAGGCGACGCTGCTCGGCGCGTTCGGCCTTGCGGAGTTGGTCGTAGACCCACTGCCCCGCGCCGATCTTGCCCGGCACGGCCGTCATGTGCATCTGCTCGGCAAGGCGGATCAGCAGCCCGGTCGCCATGCCGAACGCCCCGACGATCATCAGCAGGGCCATGACGACCTGGAGCGAGCCCAGGGCCGTCCGTTTGGGCGCGGTTGCCCGGCGGCGGGGGGGGGCGCCTTTCCGGCGGAACGCGCCCATCAGCCGCCCGAAGATGCGGTTCCGCCACCGCAGGATGCCGATCCGCACGAGCGCCCAGAGGACGCGACGCGGGCTGGGGGAACGGCCCGTCACGTCTCGGTCTCCCCGCCGGGCGCGGCCTCGCCCGGCGCGGTCACCGCGAAGAAGATCTCCTCCAGCGTCTCGCCCTCCGCGGCCCGGCCGTGCAGCTCGTCCAGCGGCCCGAGAGCCGCCAGCCGGCCCTTGTGGAGGATCCCCACGCGGTGGCAGAGCTTCTCGGCCTGGTCCAGCAGGTGCGTGCTGAGGAAGACGCTGCTGCCGTCGTCGGCGTGCCGGCGGATGATCTCGTGCAGCTTCCGCGTGGTCAGCGGGTCCAGGCCGTTGGTGGGCTCGTCCATGATCAGCAGCCGCGGGCCGGGGAACATCGCGCCGATCAACGCGAGCTTCTTCTTCATGCCCCGCGAGTAGTTGACGGCGTATTCCTCCATCGCGTCGGCGAGGTCGAGGTGCTCGACGAGCGGGCCGGCCCGCCGGTCCGTCTCCCGGCGCGTCAGCCGGTGCATCTCGCCGATGAAGTGGATGATCTCCCGCCCGCGGAGAAAATCGTAGAAGATCGGCTCGTCCGGAAGGTACCCGACGTGCCGCATGACCTCCGCACGCTGAGCGAAGCAGTCCAGCCCCGCGATGGTCGCTCGGCCCGCCGTCGGCTGGAGAATGCCCATCAGCATGCGGATCGTCGTCGTCTTGCCCGCGCCGTTGGGCCCCAGCAGCACGAACACCTCGCCGGACCGGACCTCCAGCGTCAGGTCCCTCACTGCCGTGAAGTCCCCGTAGGCCTTCACCAGCCCCTCGATCTCGACCAGGGCCCGTGGATCACTCATGGGCAACGCCTCCCGCTGCTACTGCGCGTACCTCCATCGTACGGCCGGGCCGGGCACGCTGCAACCGGAGTGGGCGCGCCGCCGCCCGCCCGGTGCGAGGACTCGATGCGCGCGCCGGCGCGGACATCACCCGCGGCGGGTGGCTGCGGCTGTCCGCTCGCGGCGCGCCTACGGCGCAATCACGATGGGGCAGGTGGTCAGGGCCTGGTCGAAGATGCGGCTCTCAAGCTGCGAGGTCAGAACGCGCCGGGCGATCTTCGGCGCGTTGGGGTCCGGCTCGTCCGTTCCCTCGGTCCGCTTGGTGACCTTGATGATGTGGAAGCCGAACTCCGTCCGGACGACGTCGGAGACCTCGCCGACCTTCATCTCGAACGCCCGCAGGGAGAAGGGGGGCACCATCTTGTGGAAGACGAACTCGCCGAGGTCGCCGCCGGCGCGCTGGCCCGACGGGCAGGCCGAGTGCGCCTTCGCCGCCTCCTCGAAAGTGGTCGTGCCGGCGGCGATGTCCGCCTTGAACTTGTCGAGCTTGGCGACCGCGGCCTTCTGGTCCTTCGACGGTGCCGTCGGCGTACAGGCGATCAGGATGTGGCTGGCCTGCACCTTCGTGCCGTTGAAGTAGCTCGGGTGGTCCTTCACCAGGGCGTCGACCTGCCCCTTGCCGGCGATCTGGTCGGTCAGCGTGTTGATCCGGGCCCGGTCGCGGAGGCTCTCCTCCGTCAGGCCGCCCGCCTTCATCCACTCGGCGGGGGTCTGCTGGCGCTGGGCGGCCTGGGCGGCGACCTGCTGCTTGATCTGGGCCATCTCGTTCGGATCGCAGGCGACCTGCTTGGCCTCCACGTAGGCATGCAGCAACTCGCCGAAGATCATCTGGGTCAGGACGCGGTTGCGCACGGCGGCCACGTGTTGCGGCGGCAAGTTGGCCGGCATGTCCTTGAGCATCGCGTCGATCTGCTCGTTCAAGATTTTCGCCGCGCCCACGGTCGCCGCGACGGCCGGCCGCGCGGGAGCGGTGGCGGCGGGGCCCGCGGACAGGCCGGTGGGCTGCGGCGGCTGGTTGGCGGGCTCCTGCCCGCTGCCGCAGGCGAGGGAGGACGTGACGCATACAACCGTCAGGAGCAGGGTCTTCCAGTTCATGGGGCTTTCCTGTTGAGAAAAAGACGGCGGGTCGAAGCAGCCATCGAGCCGCCTCGACTCGCCGCAGAAAACACGGTCGCCAAACCTCCACGTAAGGCCCGGTGCGAGATGCTCGCACAATCGCCGCCGCGCTGTCAATCCAAATCGCGGCCCGGGCGTCGCGCCCCTCCTTGAAAAGGCGGGGCGGGGGGGGGAGAATACCGCGCGTCGGGCCGGGCCCCTCGGTGGGCGCCGCCGCCCGGAAAGCACGAGACGGACATGGACCGCGACGACCTGCTCCAGCGAATCAAGCACGACCTGGCCGAGGCCTACGGCCCGCGGCTTCGGGGCGTGGTGCTGTTCGGCTCCGAGGCCCGCGGCGACGCCGAGCCCGACAGCGACATCGACGTCCTCGTGCTGTTGGACGGCCCGGTGGCGTACGGTAGGGAGCTGCGCACCTGCATCCACGCCCTCTATGCGCTCGTCCTGGAATTGAACGGCCGGCCCATCGACGTCTTCCCTGTCGACGTCGAGGAGTACGAGGCCCAGGAATACGCGCTGTACCGCAACGCCAAGGCCGAGGGGGTCCCGGCATGAACGCGCAGGCCGAGTCCTTCTGGGACCGGGCGAACGATTCCGTCGAGGCCGCGGAGTTGCTGCTTCCGGATCACCCCGATGCGGCCGCATCGCGGGCCTACTACGCGGCGTTCTACGCGGTCTCCGCCTTGTTTGCCCTGGCGGGCGAGACGTTCAGGAGACACACAGCCCTGGAAGCGGCCGTCCATCGAGAGCTGGTGCACACGGGGCAGTGGGACGAGCATCTGGGCCGAGCCTATTCCGAGTTGGTTCGGTTTCGGCAAAGAGGCGACTACGGCGGTCCGCTGCGCGTGACACCGGCCGAGGCGCGCGAGTCGCTTCAGTTGGCCCGCGAGATTCTGGAGTCTGTGGCGAAGGCCCGCCCGGACGAGTTCAGGAAGTAGAAGTCAATCTGAGGACCCCCTGGCTGCCATTCGGAAGCGCCTTCAAGGCGATTGCAGCCCACGCAAACAAGGAACCAAGACCATGGCGACGAAGACGATTGAGGACGTGAGCGTTGTGGGCAAGACGGTGCTGATGCGGGTGGACTTCAACGTCCCGCTGGCCGACGGGAAGGTGACGGACGACAAGCGGATCGTCGCGGCGCTGCCGTCGATTCGAAAGGTCCTCGACGGCGGGGGCAGGCTCGTCCTGATGAGCCACCTCGGCCGGCCGAAGGGCGCGGGCTTCGAGGCGGAGTTCTCGCTGCGCCCCGCGGCGGATCGGCTGGGCGAGCTGCTGGGCAAGGACGTGGTCCTCGGCCCGCCCGAGGTCGTCGGCGAGGCCGCGGAGCAGCAGGTCGCGGCCTTGCAGGCGGGCGACGTGATGCTGCTGGAGAACGTCCGCTTCTCGGCGGGCGAGACCCTGCCCGACAAGGCCAAGAAGAACCCCGACGGCGCGTTGACGGCGGAGCAGCAGGCGACCCACGACGCGCTGGTCGACGCGCTGGCGAAGCTGGGCGACGTGTACGTCAACGACGCCTTCGGCACGTGCCACCGCAAGCACGCGAGCATGTACGGCGTGGCGAAGGCCGTCCAGGCCCGGGGCGGGCAGGCCGTCGCGGGCTACCTCGTGGAGAAGGAGATCAGGTACCTCGCCGACGCCGTTGCCGACCCGGTCCGCCCGTTCGTGGCGATCCTCGGCGGGGCGAAGGTCTCCGACAAGATCAAGCTGATCGGCAGCCTGCTGGGCAAGGTGGACCGCATCCTGATCGGCGGGGCGATGGCCTACACGCTGCTGAAGGCCCGCGGCGTGTCGGTCGGCAAGAGCCTGGTGGAGGAGGACCAGGTCGACGAGATGAAGGCGCTGCTGGACCGCGCGGGCGAGAAGATCCTCCTGCCGTGCGACCACGTCGGCGCGGCGGAGTTTGCCTCGGACGAGGCGAAGGCGATCGACGGCGTCGACATCCCCGCTGACCTGATGGGCATGGACATCGGCGCGAAGACGGTCGCGGCCTTCGGGGCGGTGGTCGCCAACGCGAAGACCGTCGTCTGGAACGGGCCGATGGGCGTCTTCGAGCGCGAGGCCTACGCCGCCGGAACGAAGGCCGTCGCCGAGGCCGTCGCCGCCGCCACCGAGGGCGGGACGATCAGCGTGATCGGCGGGGGCGACTCGGCCGCGGCGGTCGAGCAGATGGGCCTCGGCGAGAGGATGACCCACGTCTCGACCGGCGGCGGGGCGTCGCTGACGTACCTGGAGGGAAAGCCCCTGCCCCCCATCGAGGTGCTGGACCAGAAGTGACCGGCCCCGCGATGGACCGCGATCCCGGTCGGTGAACCACCCAGGACCCGTTCCCTGTGAACGGGTCCTGGTTTGCTGCGCAGGCCGGGCGCCCGTGCCGTGCCACGATTCGGATGGGGTACGCGTCTCGATAGGCAAATAGGCCTTTACATGCCGGTTTTTACGAATATACTAGAGGAGCAATAGGCAATGGAGTGTCCGCGTTGATTCCGGCGTGGGCAATAGGTGCGGCTTCGTGGTGCTCGGCTTTCCTTGAAAAGTGAGGAGCAGATCAGCCGGGCCGGTGTGTACGGAGAAGGAGGTCCTCTGATGTCTCGTGTCATCGCTCGCTTTCTGTGTATCGTGACGGTGCTCCTGATGGTCGGCCTGTCGGTACATGCGGCCGGGCACCCCAAGGAATGGGTATGGGCCGGCCCGGGCATGGGCCACTGGATCGCCCCGGAGAACTGGGACCCGGCGGGCGAGCCGACGATTGCGGACTGCGTCTACATCCGCAACAACATGGCGGCCGTGATGGACAAACCGGGCTCCCATGCCGAGGTCCTGGAGCTGCACCTGGGCGACAAGGAGGGCCAGGTGGGCATCGTCTACCAGAACGTCGGGACGTTCCGGGGGGGGCTGGTCGTGCTGGGGGACGGGGAAGGGGGCAACGGCCAGTACCTCATGCACAGCTCCGAGACAGCGGGGTCCCCGCCGGCGAGCTTCGTCTGCGAAACCCTCCAGGTGGGCAACGTGGGGGGGGGCACGTTCACGCAGAGCACGGGCACGGTGGG
>Ga0272441_10004058_pt1 | contig 27074 bp, 24 predicted proteins | sample SSMProp6N_FD_193582 | JGI IMG/M metagenome (GOLD analysis project Ga0272441, IMG submission 193582) | Marine sediment archaeal communities from Little Sippewissett salt marsh, Falmouth, MA, United States - SSM-Prop-6N | ecosystem: Environmental > Aquatic > Marine > Wetlands > Sediment ... | reverse complement strand
CACCTGCACCATCTGGGGCGCCGACGCTGGAAACAGTGTGACCAAGACCGTCAGCACCGAGGTACGGCCACTTCTGCTGGGCGATTTGGATGAAGACGGCGACGTAGATCTGGGCGACTTTGAGCGGTTCGTGGCCGCGATGGCTGGCCCCGGTGCAACCACCAGCAATTTGGCTGCCGATCTTGACGGCGATATGGACTGTGACTTGGCCGACTTCGCCGTCTTTGCGAGCAACGTCGGCACGCCGTAGGGCTGCAGCTTGTCAGCTTAGCTCGCGGGATAGCGAAGCGAGAATCAGGAATTCGGCGAACGATCACAGCGGTCGAATTCTGGGGAATGCAGTCCTCCGTTGACCTTCGGGGTCAAACCCCGAAGGGCTCCGATCTCGCCCCGCGGAGCCACCCAAGCGTTGGGCCCGATTGACTTGCTCGTCGCGAGACTCGGAGCCGCTGCAAGGTGCCACCATCGTAGACGCCTCCCACGCTGGCACGGTTGGCACGGCACGGAGCGTGTGCTCTAGAGCTTTGCACATAAGATTGTGTCATGTTGAGACGTTTCCCGCCTGCCCATTTCGCGGATGAATGGGCCCGGTATCTCCGGGGCCAAGGCCACCGTGTGAGAACAAGCGCCGCCGGGCCGGAGGTCGTTTGCTCGCGCAACGGGCGGGGAAGGCGATACCGCTGGCTGCTCGTCGCTAGCCGAACGCCTGTGCGCCGGCTCACTGCGGCGGAGCACGAAGCGGTGCTGCGGCAGATCGACCAGGGACGAGCCAGGGGTGAGCAGGTGTTTGTGGTGGTGAAGTTTGACCCGCCGATCAACAAGGTCGTTGCACTCTCGGCGAGCAGAGCCGCCAAAGCCAGTCACCTGCGCGCCAGCAAGGGCGGGATCCCTTGGAATGATTAGGCCGTGCTGTTCGGCGGCCGTATATGGGGTGTGCATGACCGAAGAGAATGGTACTCGAAGGAGGCAACAATCCAGCCAGAGCAACGCCATCAACAACAATGACACGACAGTTACAGGCATCCTCGACGAACGAATCGACAACCTGCGCGAGGCCATCGCGGAGATCGACGACGCTCTGGCCGGACGCAAGAAGCTCAGTCAGCAGTTTCTCGAGCAGATCGACCGCGAAGCCGAGGAGGCGCGCCGACACCTCAAGACCCTTAAGGAGCCCTGGCAGATGGGCTTCTATCCCCAGATCGAGTTCATGCGGCTCAGCCTGCACAAGAGCCTCACCAGCAGAGCCAAGGAGCGCCGCGGTGAACAGCTCAAATATTGGGAGAACGGCGTGAACCTGGCCAAGGAGCGGCGGAAGTTCCTGGACGAGTACAAGGCCCTTATGGCCACGCGTCGGAGGCTGAGGGGCACATGAACATCGAAGAGGTGTTCCGCAAGCTGCGTCCCATCATGGGCCAGCAGCTTGATACGCTGTGGCAGGAATACCTGGTGGCCGACACCGAGATTCGCCAGACCATCGAGCGGATGCTGCGGGTAATGCTGGCCCAGCGCCTCAGCGAGACCTTCGAAAGCGAGCAGGTACTGCTCAAGCCGCCTCCGAAAGACTTGGCGGACGGGGAGTATCCCGTCGGCCTAATCCACTACGGCAAGGAAGGCTTCTATCGGTTCGGCCTGCGCGAGGACGAGTTCATCCAGCACATCGGCGTCTTCGGCCGCTCCGGTAGCGGGAAGACAAATCTGGCCTATCTGCTGCTACGGGGCTTGGTTCAGGCCGGCAAGCCGTTCCTGGTCTTTGACTGGAAGCGAAACTACCGCGACCTCGTGTCGAGCCGGCAGTTCGATGACCTGGCGATCTACACCGTGGGGCGCGACGTGGCGCCATTTCAGTTCAATCCCCTGATCCCCCCGCCGGGCACGCCGGCCACGGTCTGGCTCAAGAAGCTTATCGAGATCATGTGCCACGCCTACTTCCTCGGGGAGGGCGTGACGGTCCTGCTGATGCGGGCCATCGACGCCCTGTACCGGCAGGCTGGGCTCTATGGGAGCCAACTGCAGGGCTACCCCACCATGGCCAACGTGCGGGACTGGCTTTTGGCCTACAAGGCCAAGGGCCGGGAGGCCGGATGGATGGAGTCGGCCATGCGGGCCGTGGAGGTGCTCTGCTTCGGCGAGATGGGCAACGTGCTCAGTGGGCCCCGGCCCTTCGACATGGCCAGGCTGCTGGACCGCCGCGTGGTCCTAGAACTGGACGCCCTGACCAACGCGGACAAGACCTTTCTGATCGAGTCGCTACTTCTGTGGATCCATCACTACCGCCTGGGCCAGGAGCATCGCGAGGACTTCAAGCACGCAATAGTTGTGGAAGAGGCTCACCACATTCTGCTCCGCAAGAAGCAGGAGGTCACTGGCGAGGAGTCGGTCACTGACGTGCTGCTCCGTGAGATCCGGGAGCTCGGCGAGTCGGTCATCTGTCTGGATCAGCATCCCAGCCTGATCTCCAAGCCGGCACTTGGCAACACCTACACCACGTTCGCCTTCAATCTGAAACACCGCGGCGACATCGCCATGATCCAGGACTGCCTGCACCTCGACGGTGAGCAGGCTGGTTATCTGGGGCGGCTGGAGGTGGGCTGGGCGGTGGTCAAGCTGCAGGGCCGATGGTTCTTTCCGTTCCTGGTGAGATTTCCTTTGGTCCGAGTGGACAAGGGCAGCGTGACCGATCAGATGATTCGTCGAAGGGCAAGCGACCAATTCAATTCTACCACGGACCTCCTGTACACCCGAAACGGTGTTTCCAGAGTGATTTCGAGTAAAGAAGGCAGGTCCGTGCCAGACGGGACGGCAGACGGAGGTATTCCGGCGGCTCCGGCGGCAGGTAAACAGGAAAACAAGGGGGAAGAGAAATGCGCAATTCGGCTGACAACGCAGGAAAGGAATTTGTTGAAGGATGTTTGGCGGCATCCATCATCTGCCGTGACAGAGCGATATCAACGCCTCTCTGTTTCTAGCCGTGTTGGGAATGATTTGAAGAATTCACTTCTTTCTCTTGGGCTTGTTTCTTCTTTTTTTGTTTCGTTGTCAAAGGGAAGAATGAAGACATTATCGTTAACAAAAAAAGGAAGGAAAGTATTGGGAATCAGCAGCGAGGAATCGAATCGTCACGGTGGTCAGGAGCATAGATACTGGGTCGAACGTATCAGGAAACGTCTTCAGGAGAGCGGTTACCGAGTCGCCAAGGAGGTGCCTGCCGGTGGTGGGAAGACCATCGACCTGGTCGCAAGCAGGAACGGCAAGCGCATCGCCTTCGAGATCGAGACCGGCAAATCGAACGCAGCGGCCAACGTTCAGAAGTGTCTGGAGGCGGGGATGCACAAGGTCGTCGTTGCGTCCACGTCAGGCGCAGCCATGGACGCGATTCGACGGACACTGCCGGACGACCCACGGGTGCTGTGTCAAACAGCCGCGGAGGTCATTTGCCGTTCCGGGCTTAGCCCATCTTCTCGTGGAACTCCTGGATCGCCTGCTCGGGAGACAGGTTCAAATAAATCTCGGTCGTCTCCAGTCGGTCGTGACCGAGGATCTTCTTGAGCGAAGCCGTGCTGACGCCCCGCTGCACGCAGTTGACCGCGAACGTGTGGCGCAGCACGTGCGGCGAAACGGGTTTGGTGATCATGGCCCGGTCAGCGACGCGCTTGACGATCCGCTGGGCGCTGCGCACGGTCAGGCCCATTCGGTCGTTTGTGACGAAGTGCAGCTCCAGCAATCGCTTAGCCGGCGCCGTCAGCGGGACGATTCGGCGCTTGCCGCGTCTGCCGAAGGGCCCGCGCTTGCCCCAGACCACCAGGCGATCTTCCTGCCACAGGATGTCCTCCCGACGTAGGCCGCAGAGCTCTCCAACGCGCAGACCGGTGTCCAGCAATGTCCAAACGACCAGCTTCTCCTCCAGGCTTCGGCAGGCGCTGATCAGCTGGTCGGTTTCATCGCGGCCCAAAGGCTCACGCACGAAGATGTATGTCATGTCGTAATCTTGTCGCGATCCTTTATAAAGGCGACGGTTCTGACGCCTTCCGTGCCCTGGCTGCGTGTGTGCGGAACTCGCCTGGACCCTCACGGCTGTCGTGAATGGGGGTGGAAGGCGACACGATTGCCCTTCCGTGTCTGAAGGAGCATAGCCACGATGTCGAGCGTAGAACGCGTCGGAACAAAGCGACCCACTCTGGGCCCTGCTGGACGGCAGATTGGGGCCACAAGGCCGCGCTCGAGTATGCGTGGCAACTCGAGTCATCGCACGGGGCCGACAGCGCCCTGTGGGCGGTGAGCCGAATATGTCACATCGCCTCGCCGGCGCGGATCGGCAGGATCAAGCCCCTCCTGCATCGGGCGGCTGGAGGGCCTACGAGCAAAAGGAAGACCCCGTGGGCCGGCCAGACCGGAGGTGGCGACCCGGCCAGCCCGAGGAGGTCTCCGTTAGAAGCACTCTACTACAGGCCCGGACTGCACGCCAGGGGTAATCTGCCAGCGCCTTTCCCCCGTGGCGTGACGTCGTGGCTGTTGCCGTCGGAGCGCCTACACACCAGGTCGGCTCATCGCTGGTCAGGGCGCGGCCGGGCACCCTGGTTCCGCCGCCGCCCCGAACCGGCCGGGGCAGCGGTAGGATCCCAGGAGTCGGCCGGGACGCCTCTGGTATGCCGACAGCAAAATCAGGTGTGAGGTGGGCGCGTGGCGTCCCATCCTGACGATCGACACGACCTGCCGGATGTTTCACCCCTTCCCAATCACCGGATACGCCCTGAGGTGAACAGCTTGAGGCTTGGCGGCTGCACTTGGCGGTCACCCAATCGGGGGCCGGAACTGGGCCACAACGGCAGCGTTCGTCTCGGGCCGGCGCCCATTTCTCCGTGGAATGGTTCTTCTTACGTTGACACTGTTCCACCACTGCCAGCCTGGACACCCCAATGCCCTCGCCCCACAATATGGACCTGGCTTTCGGGCGCCCCGGCCCGACACAAAAAGGGCATCTTCTGCCCAGAGCGACCGTCAGGAGTCGGGGCGCCTCATCACCACTCTGGACGCGCCGACCTTGTACGTCATAATCCGGGACATGGAGAAGCGATCCACCAAGAACCTGATCCCTCAGGAGCGGGACGAGCGGAAGATTCTGCTGGTTCGCGGCCAGAACATGATGCTGGACCATTACTTGACCGCGGTGTGCGGGGCAGAGCAACGGGCTCTCGTCGAGGCCGTCAAGCGAGACCGGAACCGCTTCTCCGATGCCTTTGTGTTGCAGCCTGCCAGCCAGGAGTCCGACAACTTGAGATCACAAAGTGTGACCTCACGTTTGCGCCGCGGTGGGCGTCGGCACTCGCCCTACGCACTCACTTAAGAAGGCGTTGCCATGTTTGCCGAGCCTCCTGGGCGGCGAGCCGGCCATTCAGGTCAATGTGGAGATCATGCGGGCCCCTGTGCGTCCGCGGAATCTGCGGCGGACGCATGTCAACCTAGCCCGCAAGTGGGACGAAACCGAACAGGAATACGACGACCAGAGTGATGTCGTATTCAACGCGATTCGGACCCCGATGAAACCGCCGGCATCGGGCCGTGGAAAGCCCGGCGGCTGTCTGACGGAGATAGGCGACACGTCATGAGACGAGCCATACTTATTGCGCTTGCAGGTTTCGCAATGGGTTTCGCAGCGGGGTACACGTTTGCCGTGCTCACCAGTTACGAGTTCTACTCGCGGGGCTCCTCGGCAGACTTGTACCGCTATAACTATGTGACGGGACGGGCATGGAGGGCAATCGCCTTGCCCGACCACTCTGAATGGTCTGAGATCAAGGAAGTCGAGTAGGCCCCGCTGCAACCGTCTGCTTGCGCAGGTTCATCCTGGCCCGGGTGGCACAGAAGTCGTTCAGTGCAACGCCTCCCTGGCCGCGGCGGGCCTGGCAGCGGGTATTCGCAAAAGGCCAGGCAGGGGTCCATTCGCCGGCGGCGAGCAGCCCTCGTAGCCAAGTGGTCGAAAGCGGCTCCGACTTGTCGGCCACTGTGCCGGTCAAGTTATTACCCACCACGGTCGCAGCTCCTCGCGATGGGTAGAGAACTACGTGTTACAGAATCGCTTCTACCCAACAGCAGGAGGCTTCTCTATGGCACCCCCTTGAGAACGGGTAATCGCGCGGGCGGCCACATTGATTCCGGGACGCAGGTGGGGTATACTGGTCAACGAAGAGAGCTCGTCAACCCAGCTGCCCTGGTTGATGGGTAATCACGGGGACAAAGCACGGAGCGCGCCGTCCTTTCCAGAGTCGTATCCGCACGAAGCGGCAAGCAGTACAAAGTGGGTTGAGCATATCTGGCGGAGGTAACGCATGTTTACGTACGCAATGCGTGGCTATTGGTCACGTGCGCAACGTGGGCAGAGTCACCTGCCAGACAGGTGGCAGGTCGGCCTGGTCCTGGTGCGTGGCGTGTTGGTCTTGGCCCTGGTGGCGTTCAGTTGCTCGCCCCCGGTAGGAGGTATGCCCGACGGGCTGCCCCTGCCCGGCCAGCAGCCGCCGGCCGCTCAGGAGGTACCCACAGTGCGTGCGCCCCACGCGGCCTCGGTGAGCGTCCTACTTACAAACACAACCGAGGCGCCTGCGGATGTCCGGGTCCGTTACCTCATCGAGGACGAGACGGTCCACGAAGGCAACCGGCTGCTAGGACCGTCGGGTGAACCGGACGAGCAGGATACCGTGGGCCCCGATGAAGCCGACACGATCATCGTCGACGGTGTTTTCCTGGATGCGCCCATCCGAAGTGCGCGCACCACCCTCGACGTAGTACTTTTCAGTCCGCGGGTGTTTCACGCGGGCATCCACTTCAACGACGGCGACGTGCTGGTCGTGGCCGTCGAGCCGGATAACCAACCGCCCGTCGCATATGACAGCAGCGCCACCACACAGGTCGAGACGCCCGTGCAGATCGTCATGCAAGCCGAAGACCCGGACCAGGATCCGCTGACTTTTGCCATCGTGACCGGTCCGCAGCACGGCGCGCTTGCCGACGATGACGGCGATGATCGGGTCATTTATACGCCGGATCCGAATTACGTGGGTCCGGATGAGTTCACGTTCACGGCGGCCGACGCTCTGGGCGAGTCGAACACCGCGCGGGTCACCATCGAGGTCACGACCCTGCCCAACACCGCGCCGGTGGCCGTCTGTCAGGACGTCACCGCCCCGGCCGACGGCAATTGCCAGGCGGCGGTCTCGCCGGAGGAGTTCGACGGCGGATCGTACGATCCGGACGGCGATCCGCTGTTCTTCGAGGCGGATCCGCCCGGCCCCTACCCGCTCGGCACGACCACGATCACCCTGACCGTAGCCGATGACAAGGGTCTGCCGGATACGTGCACCGCGGACGTAACCGTGGAGGATACGGCCGCGCCGGATATCACATGCCCGCCGGACACGACGGTGGAGTGCGACGCGTCGACCGACCCGAACGACACGGGGGTGGCTACGGCGGAGGACAACTGCGACCCCTCGCCGGTGGTGGACTACTCCGACAGCGTCACGGCGGGTGCGAACGATCAGGAATGGGCGATCACCCGTACGTGGACGGCGACGGACGCGTCGGGCAACAGCGACTCATGCGATCAGATCATTACGGTGGAGGATACGACGGCGCCGGAGGTCACATGCCCGCCGGACAGGACGGCGGAGTGCGACGCGTCGACCGATCCGAACGACACGGGCGTGGCGACGGCGGAGGACAACTGTGATCCGGCACCGAGCGTGAGCTACTCCGACAGCGTTACACCGGGTGCGAACGATCAGGAGTGGACGATCACGCGTACGTGGAGGGCGACGGACGCGTCGGGCAACAGCGACTCGTGCGACCAGATCATCACGGTGGAGGATACGACGGCGCCGGAGGTCACGTGCCCGCCTGACGTAACCATCTGGCCATGTGAACCGAGCGATCCGTCCCACACGGGCGAAGCCACCGGAACAGACAACTGCGACCCGGCACCCCTAATTGAGTTTGCGGACGATGTATTGACGTCGCCTGCGCAATCCTCATGCCCGCCCGACATCGTGATTGAGCGAACATGGACGGCTACGGACGCGTCGGGCAACGCGTCTTCGTGTATCCAAAAAATCACTGTGCGGAGATGAGACTACGAGGACTTCGTCGACACGTCGACTAAGCCCAAAGCTGACGATCTCGTTGCGATTTGGCAATTAGCGCTCTCGGATCGGGTATCCTGGCGGCATTCATCATAGCCGATGCGCAGAACGGGGGGCGCCAGCCCTTTGGTGTCGAGTTGTATCCACCGTTGTGGCCGCTTCCACGGCACTCCCGAGTTCGTCACGCGGTCCTATCCCTGATGCTATTCCTCACGATACGTCACCATCCGATTCCATCCCGTCTCGCGGCAACGGCTGTTCGATCTGTTCCTCTCGCTGCGGGGGGTGAGAAGTCGGGGATGCGGGGACATCGCGCCCAGGACGAGTTGGGCCAAATACCGCTGACCGTCCGATAGCATCGGAACGGGTGGCGGTTTTTATGCAGGTTTTGCGCTGAGCTCAAGCTGCCGACACATTCGCCGATAATATATCAAAGTTTTGCACGGTGTTTTGCGGTCGGGCCGAGTCAGTCGTAATGAGTGGACAAACGACAGTCAATTCACCGGACGCCGCTCGCGTTGTGGCTGAGTGGGTGGCCGACGCGGCGGGCCAGAAGCCGGGAAGCAGACCCTCCGGCCGCCGTAAGAGCACACGGTACGTCTGGCCTGCGCCAATGGAGGTGTTGGTCAATCCAGGCACGGCTTTCGAGCGCTGCGTTCCTGCCACGAGTCTGGACGTTGGCGAAGAGGGGATCGGACTGCTGATGCGGCATGACCCTTCGACCGGGGATAGGATACTTCTGCGCCTGGTCGACGACAGTGACAAGGGTCCGTGGGTCCCGGCACGGGTAATGTACTCGAAGCGATCGGTCAGCAGGTACCGCGTCGGCGTCAAGTTCCAACTGGACTCAATAAGCTGAGCCCATCATCTCTGGGACTTGGCCTGCTCGGCAACCCGCTGCTGAGCAGCATGGTAGCATTTGTATGACTTGTAGCAAAGGAAGTGTTGTGATGGGACGTCTCCGGCGAGCCATCCGCATCAAAAGCGGTCTCGATGACACCGCTCTCCACCAGTTGCTTGATCAGCTTGATGGCGCGGGTAGACCCTACGATCGGCTCTACGGCCTGTTGCGGTCGCGTCGCACCCATGGCCGGCGCCGTTATCGGGCGCGCGGCGTGACCGTCACGTTCGCCCAACACGGCGAGAAGGTGACGTTGCTGGTACCCGCCAGGAACCTCAGTGCGGGCGGCATCGCCTTCCTCTGCCCGACCCCGGTTCCACCTGGGATCACATGCCAAGTATCCCTTGTCGCAAGAGACGACCAGCGTTACCCCGTAGCCGGCGTGATACGGCACTGCCGCCGTGTCGGAAGCGGGTGGTACGAGGTGGGCGTCGAGTTCGACCAGCAAGTCGAGCCTGAAGCGTTCACAGGCAGCGATGGCAGTCCATCTGGCTAGTCCATTCGCCCTTGCCCTGTGGACCGCTCTGCGGCCGCGCGGCGATGCGGCGATATGCCGAAGTCGAGCTCAGCAACGCCACCATAGCACACGTGATCAGACTATCGGACCCAGATGGCTCCGCACAGAGGAGTGCTGCTTTCGCTCGTCGTTGGCGAGATGCGCCGGTCATGGGCGGTGCCCAGAGCTCTGCGCCACCAACCGGCAGGCGCTCCAAACCCTTGGCTCTGCCTAAGAGCGGGTTTCGTACGAGCCGATATCTTACCAGCCGGGCCGATCTGAACGCGGATTCGTGGTCGAGACCTGCCGGCCGCGCGTGTTCTCGTGGGGTCATGAGAATGAACGCAAGTGAGCCCATACCCGCCGAAGCGGTTGAAGTGGTGGCTGACTGGGTAGCTGACGCAGCAGCGCAGGACGGCAAAGACAAGTTCCTCGGAAAGCGCCAGACCCTGCGGTACGTCTGGCCGGCGACGATGGAGGTTCTGGTTAACGCACGAACGTCACGTCAACAGCGCGTCCTTGCCACCGGGATTGACGTCAGCGAAGACGGTATGGCTCTGCGGGCGCGGCACGGACTGCCAGTCGGTGAGATCGTTTTCGTACGCTATGCCGACGATACGGAGCGGGAATATTGGGTGCCTGCTGAGGTGAGGTACTCCAAACGATCGATTAACGGGTATCGCATAGGCCTCAGGTTCAGGCCTTCCCACGCGACGTAATGGGCCTGACAATAGCGCGGCCACAGCCGCCTGTCCACGCTCACAACTCCGTCGGCATGTTGGTGTGAGGTGCTCTGGCCCGATACGTTAAGCGGCGGTGCCACGAAGGAGGGTCCCACGCGACACCGCCGCCAGTACGGGACATCACGCAAGCCGCGGAGACGGAAGCGATGCCCCGCGAGTAATTCTATGCGCAACCGCTTCACTCGGCCCCACGCCCGGCCGATATATCAGCGTTCCCCTTACTCCCCAGCGCATGTGGCCCCCATCTGGGCTTGCCTCGCCGGCCCGGGGGCCGTTTTTATGGGCCGCCTGAGCGCGCCCCCGTTGGGGATCGTCTCTCCGCTGGGCTGAACGAGCGCGAACTCCAGTGGGCGGATTGCCGCCGCAGATGGTACTTCGGCGATCTGTCGCCAAAGCGAGATATTAGCCAAGACTACAACGCCCAAGTCAAGACCGGATGCATACCTTGCGAGTTGGGTACCCAATCGCAGTGGCCCTTCAACCGCGCAGCCGTCGCCGAGCGGACCTACTGGCCGTGTCCGCCCAGCTCGGTAAGACCAGGCCCTTCTGCGAAGCCCGGACGGCTCGCTCAGCGCGTCAGGCGCGGCGGCGCATAGACCAGGTAGCTGGCTCCGGCGCCCCCGCGGGTGATCACCGCATCGTCGACCACGCAGGCCGGTTGGGCAATCACGTACTTGCTGCTCATCGAGCCCGTGAGCTTGACGTCCATGATGCGGATCCCGGCGAAGCCCACGATGGTGTATTCGGCGTTGTTTCCGTTGCCGGAGACCTCGGAGAACAAAGGGACCGCCCGTGGCTGCCCGATGATCGACTCCAGGGCATCCTTGAAGCCCGCGCTGAGACCCGGGTCGCCCCCAAGCGTAAGCGTGCCGTCGGGCCCGAGCTTAAGCTCACCGCCGTGATAGGCCAGATCCTCGGCACTGACGCCTTCGAGGATCTGCCTTCTGACGTCGGGCACTCCATTACTGGGGCTGCCGATGTCAACGGTACCGAAATTGCCCGGCGGCAACTGGCCGGCGCCGCCACCCGGATAGAAGTTGATCTCGACCACCCCGTCGGTCCCCGGCTCAACGTCGCCGGTGTCCGGATCATAGCTGTACTGATCGCCGATCGGCGATACGCCCGCCATCAGTGCGCTCCACGCGTCGACGTGCAGGGCAAACGGCATCAGCCCGGCATTGCCGCTGGTGGGCGTGACCCGGTAGCCCACCACATCATCTTCAATGGTGGCGGTGGCCTCGGCGCCCACGTTGGCCGTGTACCACCCAATGATCCTTGCAAAGAAGAGGCCGACCGGCTCGTTGCGCTCGGTGTCGCGACGAACGCGGACGTAAACGGAGTTGTAAGAATTGGGGTTGGCCGTCGACAGGGCCTCATGGTAGTTGCTCAGGTCGCTCAGCGTGCCCAGAACAATATCGCCGTCGACGCTGTTGGACACATTCAAGTCCACCGTGACCCCCTCGCCCAGGACGTGATTGCGGGTTACATACTCGCGGGCGGTAGAGCGAACGGTCATTTCGATCTCGAGGGTCGTCCCGCCGTTCTCTCTCAGGCGCCGCTCGTCGACCAGCGTCGCCGCCCCGGCCAGGGCGGCCGCGTCGGCGGACCGCTGCAGCTCTGCCTTCGCGCTGTACAACACCCCGATATCCGCCGACAGCGCTGCAAAGGCGAGCAGTACGGGGCACATGACGGCTAATAGCGGCAGCACGCTGCCGCGACGTTCGAACCTCTTGCTGCGTGCGTATCGCGGGGCCATGGTTATCATCTCCGTGTGTATCTACTCGTCCAGAGGCCTTCTCTGTTCCGGCGAGCCCCAGCTGCCTGCGGCTCGCGTCGAACAGCTTGTCTTACCTACTTATCGGGTCCCCAGGGGCCTTTCCCGCGGTCAAACCGGCGGCCGGGCAAGCGTCAGTTGACCTTCCCCTCGAAGATGCACCAGCACGGTTTCCCGTCACTTATCGGAACCGCTGGGGCGCCTCCGGCACACGGCCGCCCGGAGCCCCGAGATTCCCTACTATCGGCGGACTCAACGCCTTGCATCTGTGGGTGATTTGCAGTCTGGACTCGCCAGACTCTCCCCACCCATGTCCACCAGAGTTTTCATAAGATCGAATCCGACGCACGTCAAATCGGCTGGTTAGAAGAAACGCGCATCGGATCAACAAGTCGGTAAGCTGGGAAATCCTTCGTGCTATCGGACCGCGCTATGTCACGCGTTCGCGCTGCCCGGCGCGATCGTTATCGACCGTATTGCGAAGGGCGAATCGCCCTGCCGGGTGTTGGCCGGCAGCGGGGACGAATTGAGTTCACGCGTTCACTTGATACGCCGATATGAGGGGGTACACCAAGTGGTCCATACCGCGGCCCCGGCATTGCCCTTGCGACCTCCGCAACTCAGTCGGGGCCGCTTTTGTGCCCGCCTTCGGCTGATCTGTGTTGACCGTCAGGACCATGCTGCGTCCTGAAAGTTCTACTGCCCCCTGGACTCGATTGGGTCTCGACTGCCGGTTGCGCCCGGGTCTCATAACCGCGACGCTGTCGCCTACGATGATTCTGAACGGTTGCCCGGATTCGAGAATTCAGGTTCGATTTGCCCGGACCGGATTTGATTCGTATGTTTCCAGAGAGAGATTGGAAGCTTTACATCTCGCAAAGGCAAACCACGGGCGACCGTGGGACGCAAAGCGTTGATTCCTCCTTGGGCGAGGAAGGTCGCGCTGCCTGGTACCGCATGACACGGTGCCAGTAGAGATGCCGCGCAGGCTCGAGGCCTGCAAGGAGCGTCCCATGGTCAACACAACGTACTACAACCAGCGATACCGGCGTCGCGGCGCGATCGCGCCTCTGGTGGCCATCACTTCGGTGTTGATGCTGGGGTTCGCGGCGTTGAGCGTCGACGTCGGCCATCTGTACGACGTGCGGGCCGAGGCCCAGCAAACGGCCGACGCGGCCGCACTGGCCGCCGCTTCGCGACTGGGGCTGGGCACGGTCAACGAGGCGTGTGCCCTGGCCAGGGCGGAGGCCGCCACGTACGCCAGTCTCAACAGGGTCGCCGGCAGACCGGCCCAGCTGGATATGGAGCGAGACGTAGAGTTTGGCATGGCCGAATGCGATCCGGCCACCGGCAAGTATGGGTTCGGCCCAGCCGTCGGCAGGCCCACGGCAGTGCGGGTAACCGTCCGCAAGACCGCAGACTCGCCCAACGGACCGGTAGATCTGTTCTTTGCCCGCGTTCTCGGTCGCCACTACGCCGACGTATCCGCCTCCGCCACCGCCATGATCATTCCACGCGACGTCGCCCTGGTGATCGACCTGACCGGCTCCATGAACGACGACAGCGAGCTACAGCACCTGCGAGACACCGTGATCAACAACTATGATGTCTGGGCCAACCTGCCGCCCAACGGCGGCGTGGCCTGGCCCAACCCTCTGGTTTCTGCTGCCGACGTGGGCACCCTCGCGGGCCCGGCCTGGGGATTCATGCCCAACCTCGGCTGGGGCACTCAGCACATGGATCCCGCGCGGTATACCCCGCTCGACGACCCGGGGTTGGCCTACCTGCCACCACAACAAGACTGGAACGTCGACACGTTGGCGCAGGCGATGCTGGCGAGCGGATACTCTGCCCAGGAGGTCGATCAGTTTACTCGCAACAACTACCACGACTGGGCAAGTCGTGTCGCTGTCGGCCTGGGGTTGGCCGTCTGGCGCAGCGGCATCAGCGGCGGCCTATGGCAGAGCGCGGGCCTGCCGAGGGGCGACGGCGACACTCGGATCGAGTCCAACGAGTTGACATGGGTCGAGCCATACCCGTACCCCCGCGGCTCGTGGAGCGACTACTTCAACTATGTGGGAAGCTCGCGATCAACGATGCTCCAGGGCGATGCCAACTTCCGCTACCGGTTTGGGCTCAAGACCTTCGTGGATTACCTGCTCGTCAATCAGAACACCTATGATGCCACACCCGCGCTGGCGGGCACGCCCGCCCAGCCGATGGAGGCGGTCAAGGCCGCCGTGCGGCACATGGTCGACGTGATTTCGTCGCTGGACAGTGACGATCGGGTCTCGCTGGAGGTGTACGCCCAGTACGGCTATCACGAGGTGGACCTGGGGGAGGACTACGAGGCGATCCGGGATCGTTTGGATCAGATGCAGGCCGGCCACTACACCCAGGTGACCAACATCGCGGCCGGCATTGAAGCCGGGATCGCGGAATTGACCGGCCAGCGGGCCAGGCCCGAGGCGATCAAGATGATGGTGCTACTGACCGACGGCATCGCCAACGTGGATGAGTTCGGCCGGTACAGCGCTGACGGCACCGCCGGCGGCGAGTATGCGGTGGAACGGGCCGAGGCGGCGGCGGCCCTGGGCATCCGCGTTTACACCGTCAGCGTGGGCAGCGCCGCCGACCGCGACCTGATGCGGAAGATCGCCCAAGTCGGCAGCGGCCAGGAATTCTTCGCCGGTGGACCGGTAGAAACCTATACTGCAGAGCTGCAATCGATCTTCGCCACACTGGGCGGCAAGACGTTAACCCGGCTGATCCAGTAGGCAGATCGACCCGAAGAGCCGATTCCACACAGTCTGTGGCGTGTACCATGGACCCTCCTGAAGGAGCGACCCGTCGCAGGGCGGGTCGCTCCGGCCCTTTTTTTCCTCTGCCGTCCACCGACTCGCCAGGCGCCCGAACAGCCAAGCGGTGTGTAGATCGCAGACGTACGAAGGGCAGCTCCCACCCGGATGCGGCTGGCTGCATTCGCGCGGGGCCGTTGTACCACGGCGAAAAGCCGACGCCAGCCGGCTCTGATCCGGGCGCAGGCGCCCATCGTCCCCGAGCGAACCCCGTGATCCGCCCCGCTGATACCTCGCAGAGATGCCGGGGTCAGGCCGTCGGATCCGACTGGAACCTGACAGCCACGCGCCACCCACTGACCGATCGCTTGGAGTACACGACGCTGGCGGGCACCCAAGGGACCTCCTGATCGTCGTCGGCATAGCGCAGGAACACGGAAGCGCCGGCCGGCAGCTTTCGCCGACTCAGCAGCGCCATGCCCACCGCACTCACGTCTACGCCCGTCGCGAAGAAGCGCTTGTCTAAGGACGCGTGTGCGTCCACCCGCACTGCCATAGGCCCCGGCCAGACATACCGCAGGCTTCTGCGTCGTCCCAAGTACGAGCCCGTATCCGTCTGAGACGCCGCGTCGGCCACCCATTCGGCGACGACCCGGGACGCGTCAGGCACCCTGCTTGTGGTTTGCTCTTCCATCGATGTCTCGCGCGAGAAGACCACGACGGCGCATACAGGCTCCCCGTACGTCATCGGCTCGCATCCCTGGTCTCTGAATCTGCCAGAGCGAGCCCCACTACACGTAGGGACCGAGTCCGATACTATCGGTTGTCGAACGGCATTTGATCCGAATGACTCGGGACGCGTGTCGCCAGCGGACCTAAGCGCCCGGCGGCAGGCGGGGCAGCGCCACGCAGCAAGCTGCCCGTTCGACCGCTTCATTCGGCGCCGCGCTGAGCCGATATGTCTGTGCATCGTCTTTGTCTTGGCCAATGCGATGGAGCCCAGGGCTCGTGCGGTACGCCGGAATCTTCGTCTCGATCGGGCTGGTCTTGAGCGCAGGGATCTCGGTAGCGTCCGAGGTGCCTCGAACCTACGTCGTTTTCCGCATGGATGACTACTCGCAGAAAAGCGAGTGGGAAACCGAAAAGCGGGTGATAGAGCTATTCCACAGCCGGTCGCTTCCCATCTGCGTTGCGGCCATTCCGTTCGAAGCAGAAAGACCCCTGGCAGGCGAGCGCGCCGAGTATCTCCGGCGCATGGTCGAGGCAGGGATAGTGGAACCGGCACTCCATGGACGGACCCACGCCGACACGAGCGATCCCGGAGTTAGCCCATCGGAGCTGCGAGGGCTTTCCTACGACACTCAGCTCGGTCAATTGCAGCAGGCAAAGTTTCATCTTCAACAGGAGGTCCTCTCAGGACATCCGCTGCGCATCTTTGTGCCGCCCTTCAACACGTACGACGAGACAACGATCTCCGTGCTGGAAGAGCTCGGGTTCGAGGTGCTTTCCGCCCGCTGCGACGGCCCTGTGCCTGAGGACTCCGAGCTTTCCTACGTTCCCTTTACGGCTCTGCTCCACGAGGTACAGGAAGCGGTCAGGGTGGCGCGCAGCACGGGGCGTGCGGCCGCGATCGTCGTCCTGCTGCATGACTACGAATTCACCGATCGCTCGCCGCGACAAGATGCCCTCTATGGCGCCACAGCATCTTTCACGTTCTCGCAGCTGCGAGGGTTGCTCGACTGGCTGATGGTGCAGCCGGATGTCGAAGTGACGAGCCTTACCGGACTTCTCGGTTGCCCCATTCAGTTTGATGCCCGCGCGTTTGCCCGCGAGGTGGGAAGGCGAGCCCAATACCTCAAGCAACACCGGGGGTACTTCATGTTGCGCCGCAGGCTGACGCCGACGTGGGCAGCGCGCCCCCTCCGCGATCCGATCGGGCACTCACTCGTCTATCCGCTGCCCGACGAACATCCAGGCACTCTGGCCATACTGGGAGTCTTCCTGCCGGCGATTGCCTGCTATTCGGTCGCGCTGCTTGGGGGAATGGTCTTTGGTCTTGCGGCGCGACGACTGAGATGCACGCCCTCGGCTGCAATGGCGTGGTGGGGCCTCGCCGTGGGTGCTGCCGGCCTCGTCGCTATCTGGGCACTGGCTCTAGCGGTATCCGCCATCGGCTACAAGATTGTCGCTACGGCGGCATTCTGTTGTGGTTTCCTGGGGGTCGCCGCCGGCTGCGCCCTGCGGCCGGCTGATGCTATGGGTGTCTTCCACGCACGCAGGCAAACGTCTCCGTAGCTTGACGGCGACACCGATGGGAGTCCTCGCGGCCGGCATTCGCATCCACGCCATCCGCGTGGGCTCCGCCGCCGACCGCGACCTGATGACACAGATCGCCGACATCGGCAGCGGCCATGAGTTCTTCGCCGTCGGATCGACGGAGAACTACTCGGTCAAACTTCGGCAGATCTTCGCGGCCATAGGCAGAGAGCAATCGGCCAGGCTCATCGAATGGACAGGCCGATCAGGCAGTATATCAGACGTTTCACACGATTCCTCTCTCACGCTCAAGGCGAAGACTTCTCATCCCCCAACCCTGAAGCAGGTCCCATATCTTGTTGGCGGCGCACACTTGCTGCTTGAGTTCGTGGGCTTCGACAAATGGGCCAGTGCGGGAGTTGACCGGGGCAACCTTTCCGGCCTATCGTTCAACAAAGGGGGCATCCCAGCGGAGGGGATCTCACAAAGGGCAAACCGCGAGTGATCGCGGGACGCAAAGCGCCGAGTCCGTCGCGGAGGGGATAGTCGCGCTGCCCGAGACACATCGTCTTTCGTCTCGGTAGGGGTTCCCGGCGACTTGTAGATCGACTGAAGACGTCTGGCCTGCCTCGCCGGGCAGGTCGGCGGAGGAACTCCCATGTCACCGAGAGTGAGTGCGTCTGACGCTGCCGACAGACGCGGCGTGGTGCTGCCGTTGATGGTGGTCGTGATGGTGATCCTGCTGGGCTTCGCGTCTCTGACCATCGATGTCGGCTATTTATTCAAAGTCAAGGCCGAAGCGCAGCGAGCGGCGGACGCCGCGTCGCTGGCCGCCGCCTCTCTGCTTGGAACCGGAACAGCCGGCAACGCGGTCAGCCTGGCGCGACAGGCCGCCATCGAGTACGCCGGCCTGAACATGGTTGCCGAGAGACCTGCTCTGCTGGACCCAAAGACCGACATCGAGTTCGGCACGGCCGAGTACGATGAGGACACAGGCAAGTTCAGCTTCGGCCCGGTGAACGGACGGCCGACGGCGGTGCGCGTGACCGTCCGCAAGACGCACGATTCACCGAACGGGCCGGCGAGGTTGTTTTTCGCGAGCATCCTCGGACGGCAAGTTGCGGACGTGTCAGCCCGGGCTGCGGCCAAGGTCAAGCCACGAGACATCGCCCTGGTTATCGACCTGACCGGCTCCATGAACGACGACAGTGAGCTGCAGCACGTCCACGTCACCCCGATCAACAACTGGCAGGTCTGGGCGAATCTGCCGGTCCCCAAGGGCAATTCCGGCGTCGGCAACGGGATCGATCCGCCGCCCCCCGGCCACCCCAACAACGAAAACGATCAACCCGGTTCCCAGCCGGGCAGCCCCGCCAACAAAGGGGGTAACCCCGACCCGGGGGCGGATCCGCAGATGGCCGGGCCCGCTTGGGGATTCCTGGGGACACTTGGGTGGGGGGACGTTGACCTGGATCCGGGCGCCTACGACCCCCGTGGTGACACGGGGTTGGCCTACCTGCCGTCCGGGCGCGATTGGGACAGCCAGACCTTGCGAGAGGCTATGGGGTATCAGGGGTATAGTCAGCAGGAGATCGACACGGTCATGGCCTGGACGGGGCATCATGAGGACAGCCGTACCGCGGTAGCGTTGGGACTGGCTGTGTGGTCGAGCGGTTTGGGCGGTGGACTCTGGGCAACGCGGGGCCTGAATCCGGGCGATGGCGACATGCGCGTCGCACCCGCGGAGATCAGCTGGGCCTATGAGTATCCCTATGCCGGCGGCTCATGGACCGATTACTTCCGCTACGTTCGCAGTGGCAACACCACGATGCTCGCCGGTGACCAGGCATTTCGGTACCGATTTGGACTCAAGACTTTTGTGGACTACCTGTTAGTCGAGCAGAACAGTTCGACGCAGACCCCGGAATTGGCGCAAACACCGTCCCAGCCGACGCAGGCGGTCAAAGACGCGGTTGCCCACATGATCGATGTCATCTCCGAGGCGGCCACACCCGATTGGGTGTCGTTGGAGGTGTACTCCCGTTACGGACACCACGAAGTGGATCTGACCGACGACTACTGGGCCGTCCCGCAACGGCTGGATGAGATGCAGGCCGGCCACTACGAACAGGTCACCAACATCGGCGAGGGCATTCAGGCAGGCATCGCAGAACTGACCGGGCCGCGGGCCCGGCCCGAGGCCATCAAGGTGATGGTGCTGCTGACCGACGGGAACGCCAACGTCGGTGCCGACGACGTGTATCGCAGTGACGGGCGTCTGGGCGGGCAGTACGCCGTCGCAATGGCCCAGGCCGCCGCGGCGCTGGGAATCCGTATTGACACCGTCAGCGTCGGCGCGGCAGCGGACCGCTCATTGATGCAGACGATTGCCCAGATCGGCAGTGGACGCGAGTTCTTCGCAGGCGGCCCCATGGAAACCTATGCGGCCCAGTTGCAGCAGATCTTCGCCACGCTGGGACGCGAATACTCAGCCATTCTGATCGAGTAGCGCTGCCGGCCAGCCGCTGCAGAATACGCGTAGATGCAGCAGCCAGGCGGACGTGTCACGTTGGAGTGGCCCGACACAGGCCGCGGCAGGCTTGATCGCGCTTTCTTATTCCGATAATCATGTATCCACAGCTGCTGAGGGGCGACCGTCGTAAGTGGCCCTGTCTTGCGTTGTGCTGCGACCCCTAGCACCGGAGGTCGCACCGTCAAGCTCACCTGGACCCGCCGGCCGCTTTGGGGTATGTGGACGGCGGAATAATCGTACTTTTTGTCGCATATTCACAGTTGCCACTTGACTTCTCGAGCTACTGAATTGCACATTGAGGGTGTAGAGAGGGCAAACACCTCAGCGTTCGCGACGCGACAGACCGTGGACATCCGTGCCAAACGAGACGCGGCGCCCGCCCCGGGCGGGTGGGCGTTTGCCATGCGCACGGAAATGGGCTCAACTCGCCGACGGCAGGACTTACCCGGGGCACGGCCGCGCCTGGGAAGGCTCGACGAGAGAAACGGACATTTTTTAGCGACGAGTTGACGGGTCGGTCTGATCCGCCCTGGGCTCGTCGGCGGAGGGCACAGTCATGCGAACGGGAATAAGAGGCGAGAAACGTCGTGGCGCGGCACTCATCCAAGTAGCGTTGATGACCACCATTCTGCTCGGCGCCGCATCACTCACGGTCGATATCGGACTGATGTATGTCAGCCAGGCCGAACTGCAGAACGCCGCCGACGCCGCCGCCCGCGCCGGAGCGGCCCGCCTGGCCGAGTACACCGCGGGCGATCCGCAGCTCAATGCTGCTGCCGAAGCCATGCACTACGCGGAGCTCAATACCGTTTTGGGTGACGGAGCGACGCTGTCCGCCGGCGACGTGATCTTCGGCCACGGCGTGCTCCAGTCGGGCAACAAGTACGTCTTCCAGACGGGCGGAGCCATTCCGGACGCGGTGCGCGTCACGGTGCGTCGCACGAGCGGCTCCCCGGACGGGCCGATCCCTCTGATCTTTGCGAGGATCTGGGGCATCGCCAGCAAGGACATGCAGGCCACGGCGACGGCGATGCTGATCCCCAGGGACGTCGCCATTGTGGCCGACCTGTCCGGCTCGCACAGCTATGACAGTCAGTTGCGCCACTGCCGTATGACGACCATCAACAATCATGACGTATGGAACGCGCTGCCGGACGGCCTGGATGAATTCGATCCGCAGCACAGCGGGCCGAGTTGGGGCCACATGACCGACCTCGGCTGGGGCGACGTGGTGATGGATCCGGACACCTACGACCCAAGGGCGGATGCCGGACTGGCTCACTTACCATCCTCCCAAAACTGGGACAATGCAGCGTTGAGCGAAGCCTTGGCGGCCAGGGGCTACTCGGCAGAAGAGGTCAGTCTGATCATGTCGGACCGGGACCACTACTACAAGTCGCGGGTGGCCGTGGCCCTGGGCCTGGCCATCTGGCGCAGTGGACGGCCCGGTGGATACGGCGACCAGATGGGCCTGAGCGGCGGCGACGGCGACAGTCGCATCGAGTCCGGTGAGATCACATGGACCGTCGACTACCCCTACAACGGCGGATCGTGGTCGGACTACATGGACTATGTCCGCAGCAGCGCCAGCCCGATGTGCGAGGGCGACTCCAACTTCAAATACAAGTACGGTCTGAAGACGTTTGTGGACTACCTCCTTATGGAGCAGCGATCGAACGCAGCCACACCGCAGCTGGCATCCACACCGGCTCAGCCGATGCAGGCGGTCAAGGATGCCGTCGGGCTGATGATGGGTATCCTCGATTCGTTCGAAAGCGACGATCGTGTGTCGCTGGAGATCTATGCGACCCGCGGGCGACACGAGGTGGACCTCACGGAGGAATACTCCGCCATCAGCGCCCGCCTGAACGCGCTGCAGGCCGCCCATTACGACGGCTGGACCAACATCGGGGACGGGATCCGGCGCGGGATCGAGGAGCTGACCAGCGAGCGGGTGCGCCCGAGTGCCAAGAAGACGATGCTCCTGCTGACCGACGGGAATGCCAACACGGACGAACACTACCAGTGGAACCTGCAGGGCGCCTACGACTACGCCGTCCAGCAGGCCCAGCAGGCGACGGCCCTGGGCATCCGGATCTATTGCATTACGGTGGGCGCCGATGCGGACCAGGGTCTGATGACCCAGATCGCCACGATCAGCGGGACGCAGAACGCGATGTTCCACGCGGGCGGCGACATCGCGCAAACCTCTGCACAGTTGCAGGAGGTTTTCGCGCAGTTGGGTGGGCTGCGGCCGGTGTTGCTGATCGACTAGAGGCCTGCAAGAACACAGTCAGACGGCAAGAGCCTCGGGGACTGGCAGTCTGGGCGCGATTCCACAAGGCGGCCGGCGGCAAGGATGCCGCCTTTTGCATGAAGAGGCCCGGTGGAAATACCTGGCTTCCTCGCTATAGGTACCCGCGATGAACGCACACACAACGATCGATGGGGCCGTCCTATAAAAAACGGGCGGCACCGCGCGGGGTGGGGGAAACCACAGGGCGGTGCCGCCTCACATGCGAGCAGGCACGACGGTCGGAAAGAACGCGCCCGTCTCGCACCCATTATTATACCAACCACAGACAGCCAGCTGAACAGGAATCAGGTCAGACAGGCCGCTGCGTAGGCCGATATAGTAGCGCATGATTTTCCTCGTGCACGCGGTCCCCGATTTGTGTCACACGCACCTGCCCGGGGGCCGCTTTTTTTCTTGTGAGTTGTTGCCTGAGACCCACCCACTGAGCAGGGCCAAGAGGGGGGCCGCAGCTCCGCCTTGGAGGCCGCGGCTCACGCCGCGTTGACAACGTAAGTCTGGGCCTCCAGTCTGTTCCAGAGCCGCGCGTCTGCCTGAACGTCGATTGCTTGCCAAGGTGCCGTCGGAGCGGTCACCGCGTGAGGCGCGGCGCACGGTAGACCATGTAGCTCGCCGTTGAACCGGGGTCGGTAATGACCGCATCATCGACCACGTAGGCCGGCTGGATAATCACGTACTTCTTGGTCATCGAGCCGGTCAGTTTGACGTCCATGATGCGGATACCGGCAAAGCCCACGATGGTAAACTCGGCATTGTTGCCCGACCCAACAACACTGGTGAACAGCGGAATGGCCCTGGGTTGCCCGATGATCGACTCCAGGGCGTCCTTGAACCCCGCGCTCAGGCCCGTGTCACCTTCGAGGGTCAGCGTGCCGTCACTTCCGAGTTTCAGCTCGCCGCCATGGTAGGCCAGGTCCTCGGCGCTGACGCCGTAACGGATTTGCCGCTCGATATCGGCCGTACTGTTGTTGCTGCCGCCGATGTCGACGGTACCGAAGTTGCCTGGGGTCAACTGATCGATCCCACTACCGGGATACATATTGATCTCCAGGATGGTATCGCTGCCGGAGTCGACCTCGCCGGTGTCCGGATCGTAAGCGTACTGGTCGCCGATCGGGGTGGTGCCGGCCAGCAGGGCATTCCACACATCGACGTGCACAGCGAATGGAATCAGATCGGCACTACTGGTGTTCGGATTGACCTGGAAGCCGACCACGCCGTCCTCGATGGAGGCGGTGGCCGTAGCTCCGACGTTGGCGGTGTAGCGCCCCATGATCCGTGCAAAGAACAGGCCGATCGGGCCGTTGCTTTCGCTGTCGCGGCGGACGCGAACCTGGACCGAGTTGAACTCGTCCGGATTGGCGATCGACAGCAACTCGTGGTAGTTGGTCTGGTCGCTCAGCGTGCCCAGGACGATGTCGCCATTGATGCTGTTGGATGTGTTCAACTGCACCGTCGGCGAGGCGCCGAGCACGTGGTTGAGCTGAACGTATTTCTGGGCGGTATGACGGACGGCGAAGTCGATCTCGAGGCTCATCCCGCCGTCGTTGCGGAGGCGCCGTTCATCGATCAGCGCACCGGCTCCGGCCAGGGCGGCCGCGTCGGCGGACCGCTGCAGCTCTGCCTTCGCGCTGTACAACATTCCGATGTCCACCGACAAGGCTGCAAACGCAAGCAGCACCGGACATATCACGGCCACCAGCGGCATGGCGCTGGCGCGCCTGCTGTAGTTCATTTTTCCCACACGAGGTGTAGACATGGCTCCTTGGCCCTCCTGCCAGTCTTGACTTGCTGGCCGCCCGTGCGTCACGACGACCCATGTGTCGCCGCCTAGTGAGCGTGGTCTACTCTTGTCAGACTTGTGTCCCCGGTCCCCTTTATTGGATTCATACGCGCATACTATGCCGACGTCAAACGGCCAGAAGGAAAAATGTCGCATCAAGAAGAGAATACATGATTTAAAAAGTCTGTGTTACACTATGGGACCCTACACCCTTTGCTATCGGTCTAGGGGGTGCATCGGCGATCCGACCAGAGCCGGGTCACAAAGGGTTGGGCTTTGACACCGCCCGGCGTCGTGGCGTCTGACAGGGCCTGCGTGGCAGAGGTGGGGGGCTGACCCGCTTCGGTCAGCCCCCCCCGTTTCCGGGCTTGCTAACTGCCCGCGGTGTCCAAGGCGCTACTGACGGTACCGAAGATGCTGTTGACGCGGCCGCCCAGCGTGCCGATGGCGCCGATGCACACCACGATGATCAGCGCCAGCATCACCGCGTACTCGGTGGCGGTGGGGCCGTCTTCGCTGCCCAGAAACTCCCCGAACTTCTTGGCCAGAAAACTCATTGCTTCTTCTCCTCACAATTGGGGTGACATTCACCCTCTTTCTGCGTCTGTCCGGCATCCCTGCCAGTCGACGCCCTCGAAGTCTCGTCCGGCCGACACCGGCCAGACCCACAGATCGGCCCATTCCGCCGACCGATCCCATCGCTCGATTGCTCTCGCGCGGGAGACGCACGCCTCATGAGCCGACACAGCCGATAACCAGGCAACCTTGAGAAGGCGCCTGACACTACCGTGCGCGGGCCGGAATCTCATCAGGCACAGAGCACGCTGGCGGAACCGCCAGGGCTTCTGTCTGCGAGTCCCCCGACGAGCTTTATCCAATCTGTAGACACGCCGATGTCGTAAGGCAAGCCCCACATTGCCTTATAGTCTGCAAATTGCGATCCGACAGCCGAGTCACGCGCACGAGAGGACATTGCGCCTTGGCTCATCCAGCCAGACGTTGCCGCGAAGTGGATATGCCGCGGTGCAGGACTTCCCAACTGGCGCTATGATCATCCTTCCCGACAACCCCCGGACTATGACGCGGCGCCGCCACGACCAGCAGCGGCTTTCCTGCGATGCCCTCGGCGCACGAAGCCAGCTATTCGGTCGCTCCCACTTACCGGACCAATCTGCACAGACGCGACTGGCATGCGTCGGCGCCGTCTGCCACATCCGGCACGCAATTGGGGCCTGCTGGCCCCAGCGCTCATTGATATGATGCACGGTTCAGGAGGTCCGAATCGCTCCAACCCCACAATGGGTGACGCACAGGCCGGTCGTCAACCGCCAGCTCACGCCTTCAGCAACCGCCCCAGTAGACCCGACTCGTGCGACTTCCGCCTCGGCTTGGGCGATTGCTCGGGCGCGTCGAGTCCCATCAGATGGTGAGCCATGCTGCATATCGCTAGGCGGACGAGGCTGGCGGGCGCATCGAACAGGAGAGGATGCGAGGCGTCGGTGGAGGCCCGTACGAGTTCGTAATCGCTTGGGATCGTGGCGAAGATCTCTTGAGCAAAGCTGCTCTGCACATCCTCGAGCGTCATCGCGGCGAACTCCTCCTGGTAACGGTTGAGGACCAGATATATCCGGCCCTTGGGAATGCTCCGTTCCAGTAGGTGATCGTAGAGGCTCCGCGCCTTGCGGACACACGACTCGGTCAACTGCATTACGATAAGGATAGCCTGAGCTTGGTCGACAGCTGCCCAACTGGCCGGTGTAGGCATCCGAGGCGTATCGACGATCACCGCGTCGTGGAACCTGGATAGCGTCCAGAGCAGATGGCTCACCGCCTTGCCGCCAAGCCGCGGCGGCCGCGAGAGGCTCTGCGGGGCCGGCAAGACGGACACCCCACATGGCAGCGCCGTAGCCACCTGCCTGATTCGATCCTCACCGGCTCGCTGACTGGGACGGCACAGCTTGTCGATCGAGTGTTTCGAGCCAACGCCGAACTGCACGCCCACGTCACCGAACCCCATGTGCAGATCGGCAATGGCCACGCCTCGCGCGCAGATCCGAGCCGTCTCGACGGCCAAGTTGCAGGCCACGGTGGTCGCCCCTACTCCACCACTCGCGCCCATGACGCAGATACGGCGGCCGCTCGTGCCAGCAGGAACCAAGCCCACGCCGATGTTCTCGAACGCGCGGATGAGCGTCTGGCGGTCGGCTGGAAGTGGCACAAACTGGCTGCATCCTGCCAAGACCACGTCAGCGACCAACTGCGGATCGTGCTGGTCGCTCAGACCGATAATGCTTACTTCGCGATGGTCCCTTGCCAGTAGCGCGACCAGCTCGAGCGACTCGGTCCTCTCGGCGCCCAGGATCACCAGAACCGCCGCAGTGCGATTCGCCTGCAGGTGCTCGACTAGTTGATCTCGTTCGTGGCAGCAAGCCGCAATCTTCAGCGGCCACAGGTCCTTCAAGGATTCCGCCAGCGCCGCGACCGATTCGGCCTCCGCTCCGTACAGACAGACAGAATAGTGTTCCGCAGACATCGTTTTGGTCCCCTAAGCCGCGTTCCGATCCTATACTTCGGGCTCTTTGACGGATAAGATATGACTGGTTTTCTCAAATACTGTCATTGACACACCCCGTCGATACATATTTGGATAGGGTAGTCGCAGCAATCACTGTCGAACTCGCAGCCTGCACGGTCCTTCTTGACACAACACTTGCTGTTCTCGCACTTGCCGTTAGGGGGAAGGAGACAACACTCTTCCACAACCGTGCAAGAGAAGCCGAGGAGCTTGCAGCCGCCCGGACCACTGGCAGGAGCGCTCGCGTAGGCGCTGGCTGCAAAGAAGGTCGATATCAGAGGCGCCGCCAGGGCCACTTTGCCCGTGGTGCTGCGCAGGACCTCCCGGCGCGACAAGCCGCGCGACGCCTCGCTAATCGTCCGTGGAGCCACCGGTTCGTCGCCATCCATGGCGGTAACGACAGTCCCGACAGGTCCGCCTTGAAGAAGCCCCCTCGCCTCAAATCCCTCAATGGCTCGTTCCACATGCGAGGAGGCATGGTCAGTCGCGACCGAGTATTCCTCAGACAGCATCTGGGCCATCTCAGCCGTGGTGTGGTACCCATCGCAGGCGTCCCATATCCAGAGCGTTACGGCGTTGAAACGATGGACGGCCCCGCACCGGGCATCGTACAGAACTGCCTCGCCGTCCAGTTCATGGAAGTCGAGGTCGTCTCGGCGCAGAGGTCGGATGTCCTGCGTGCTTGCTTTGTCCCACGCCTTGTCGTTCAAGCTCGTCAAGACCCTCACTCCCAATGCAGGCAATGTAAGCGGTCCGATAGTCTGCCCGGGGA
>Ga0272441_10004057_pt1 | contig 27079 bp, 25 predicted proteins | sample SSMProp6N_FD_193582 | JGI IMG/M metagenome (GOLD analysis project Ga0272441, IMG submission 193582) | Marine sediment archaeal communities from Little Sippewissett salt marsh, Falmouth, MA, United States - SSM-Prop-6N | ecosystem: Environmental > Aquatic > Marine > Wetlands > Sediment ... | reverse complement strand
CCAGAACCACCGTATGTCCATCCTCAACCAAAGTAATAGTTTCAGCTTCACGGGAATCCACTATCGGCTGGGGACTGGTAATATTCGCCCCGGCCAAGGTAATTGAAATCTCACCTGTCTGAACACTGAATTTGGGATTGACGTGCAGGCGTATCATTTTATCTCTGGTGATATGGGGGGTAACCGTCAGTTCTACACCGATTTCCTTAAATTCCGTGGTACCGATATTGCCCGCTTCCGGTGTCTGAGTTAATTCCTGATAGGGAATTTCCGAAACGATCTTGATATTGGCTTTTTCATTATCCAGTACCATAATACGCGGATTGGCCAACAACTTGGCGGTAATCCCTTCCTCTTCCATTCTGACCAGACCATCGACATTAATAGAATCATTCAGGACGCCAACTCTTATGGCCGCCTCGGCTGCTTCGGTAAAGGTAGTGGGGCCGATAAAGTTAGCCACCCCAAAAGGATCAATTCGGCCCCCAATGGGGTTACCCAATTCATCAAAGGTGGTATTTCGACCGGCAGACCAATTGACTCCGATATCAATACGATCCTTAAAGGCAAAGTCGTAAATCCTTACCTCCACCAAAACCTGAGGAGTAACACGATCAATTTCCAGGATAAAATTATCAACGGCCTTAATTTTAGTTTCCGTATCGGTGACCATGATATTACTGGTACCGGCATTATAGGCCAATTCCCCTCTTTTAGTCAGGAACTTTTCCAGAGATTTGGCTACTTCTGACGCATTCGCGTAGGTGATACGGTACACCTTGGAAACAAGCTTTTCCTGCTCCAGGTCCAACTCGCTGCGCGGTACGATACGGACCATATTCTCGCTGGGGATATATGCGAATCCATAGGCGGCAAGAATATTCTCCAGTGCCTCGGCCAGCGGAACATCGGTAAATGTAGCCGTAACGTTTCCAATGACACCAGGCCCTTTCACCATGTCTAAATCAGCTTGTTTGGCCAGAGACCTTATAACATCATCGATGGGCGCGTTACTAAAATCCACGCTGACTTTTTTTTGCAAATGTTTCTCGACCGCACTTTTTGACTTTTTCTGGGCCAGCCCTTCGACATCTTCCGCCCCAGAGACTGCATCTCCGATAGAAATGGATGCCAGCACAAAAACTATAAGCCAAATAATTTGTTTTCTTAAATTTTTCATGTCATTCTGCCTTTTTTAGATCATATATGAATCTGACTGACATCAAGCAGCAATTTATACTATCTCGCTACCCTTCCTGAACCATATGCTTAATGTGTCAAATTCAATGCCTGACCTGTTGAGTCCACTTTTTGTCACCCTGTTCCAGTTCAACACTATTACGATTAATATTTAATATCTTGACTCCCATTATCTCGTCACCTTTGTACAAAATCATGTTCCCCACCAGGATCGAAGGTTTATCTTCGGTATAAACAATTCCGCTAATAATTATTTTCGGCAATTCCTTTTCGTCTTTTATTATGACAACCTGCTTCTGATTAGGTGCCGTAGTCTTTTTCAGCACCAAATGCATGGGGTCGCGTAATTGCTGGGGATAGGGAACGGGTAATTCCCAGTTCAAGGGCAATTTACTTCCTGAATCAATCTTGCTGTCGACATCTTCAAGCGTCACATCTACTTGAGCAGCCCCCACCTCAAACAATGACGGCTTAAACGCCCGAATCATGGTAAACATAAACACCAAAAATATTACTCCCACCATCCCCTTCATAAAATTTTTTCGATGCTTTCTCCTGTTATCCGCCCGTCCGGACGCCCTGGAATTTCTTAATGTTGAGACCAAAGTACCCTTTTTTTTGCTTGTACCATTCTTTTGTGTCGGGACCTGCTTCCTTAACCTTTGGTTATCCTGATCTCGGACCGACATCGAAGAAGAAGCAGAAGCACCCTTTAAAGTATTTGCTTCTTTCGATGTATGCCCTGAACTCGTATTAACCGGATCTGGCATCGATAACTCATTCCCGGGCTCGTCTGACAAGGACACATGATCTGTATTTTCTTTTCGTTCGTTATTCATGATAGATTTGCGCTCATAATTATTTTATTGCCACCTTCTCTTTTGAAGAAGGGGAGACTGCGGACAACACTACTTTGTCATCAACATCTTGTTCTGGTCCGGAGGAAGTACTTTCCCTTGTGATATCCTTGGAAATATTTTCCGTTCCTTCCCGAACCAACATACTCAAAGTCATTTCTACCTTATTACAAGTGATCCCTTTATCGGTTTGGGATACTACAAATTTATCCACATATATTACAGGCTTATATCTTTCCAAGGCGTTGAGAAAAGTGGCAAATTGAGGAAAACTGCCCCGGAAGGAAATATCTATATAACTTTCCCCGATTATTTCGCAATTAGGAATCTCGTTGAAAAACCGTTCGTTTTTGGTCTGGCTCGCAAACATGTACAAACCTGTCTTATTCGCTATCCTGCTTATTTGTAGGGACAAATTATTCGTCTGCCCAAGATTGATAACGAATTTACTGATTTGCTCCTGCAGTTGCTGCCATTCCTGCTTAAACTGGTTTTGCCTGACTTCATCCGCAACCGCGAGGGTACAATTCAATCTCTTATTCTCATTTTTTATTTGATCCTGGATAATCTTTAGTGATGTTCGCTTGGGATTAATAATCAGAAAATACCCTAATATACTGGGCAGTAACCCAATTAAAAATATAAGAGCAATTCGTATAATAAATTTCTTGTTGTGTTTCGATTTCATAATATGTTTCACTATATTGGAGTTTTTAGAACACAATCAATTTCATAGCGATTCAATCGTTGGTTGCCCACGCGATCCAACTGATGAGCTCTGAGTCGAATATCATCCATCTGGGACATAAATAACGGCTCGGAACACAGACGCTGTATTAATAGCAGAACAGCTTCATCATTGCCGGGAGACGAATGGTCGTAAACGCTTACACGCAGCGTCCTTTGGGGAACACTAATGGTAATCTTTTTCTTGGGATTGTCTTTCCTGGGTGCTTCAATATGCACCTGTCCTCGCTTCACTTCCAATTCCCGGACCACCAGAGTATCCGGTATGTTTTGGGCAATGCTTTGCAGAATCCCTGACCATTGAACGCATCGGGGTAACACTTCGGCTACTTCCTGCAAACAACGGTTAGATTCCCCTACGTGTTCCTCAAGTTTTTCCTGCTTATTACGTAATTCAGCCAACCCAGCCACCTGAACTTTAAGATGGCTCAATTGTTTGGTCCCATTGGTTAACTGCTTCCCGGTATGAAAGTAATATACAATCAACCCGGAAATAATAACCAAAGGTACGACAATGGCAGCCAGAGTAAGTGCAACTCGGCCCGGATTGCCACTATTGGGTCTTCCCTCTCCTTGTAATAAATCTATCGTAAACATATTATAAGGTCCTCATTGCCAAACCGGCGGCCACAGCAAAGGCCGGACCGGAGTGTTTCAACAATTCTTGGCCTATAGTAGCCTTCCCCCAGCGAATACGTGTAAATGGATCCCACAATTCCACCTCAGCGGTCAAATGACTGTCCAATACACGATCAAAGCCTCGGGCCAGGGAAAACCCTCCACATAACAAGACTCTATCCACACTCTTAATCTTATGCTGGATATTGTAATATCTCATGGTTTCAGTAATATCACTGATCAGCTTCTGAGACGCCTTGGAAAGATTCGCTGCAATAGAATTGTCTTCGTGATTCGATGTCTCCTGAGTAAATAGTAACTCGTCGATGGTTTCGGACGGTTCATCCAGATCACGTACTAATTCCCGGATAATCCCCCCCCCCGCATGCGGTAAGTCCCGTAAAAAGGGAGGTACACCTTTCCGGACAAAAATCAAATTAGTATAAGATCTGCCCACATTCAAAATAACTACCGTCTGATCCCCTGCGAGGGGTTCGGTCTCTAAAAAACAATTTAATAAAGCCAAACCATCTATATCAACCAGGGCACAACTCAGGGATGACTTTTTAGCTAATTGTTTTCTCTCCCGAATAAGTGTTTTGGAAGCGGCTACAATAATACCTTGCAGATCAGAGCCCCGGCCTCCTTCAGACCGTATTGCCTCCGACCGATTAGAACCAGGCAGTAAATTGTAATCAACTATACTTTGTTCGATATCGAAAGGGACCGACTGTTCCGCCTCCAACAGTACGGCCTGCTCAATTTCTTCACTGGATAAAGGGGGGAACTTAAAGCCTTTCATAAATACTTCCGGTCCGCAGACACTGCAGACAGCATACTTGGTTTGTATTTGAGATATGCTCATACCTGACTTGATCGCTTCCAGAACCTCTCCTGCCTCTTTACGCTGTCCCTTGTCTCTATTAGGGCCGATTACACTTTGAGCAGCGCTTGTCGCTATATACCCCGATTTCTCTTTGCGGAGCTGGACGACCTTTACCGAGTAGGAACCGATATCCAGGCCGAATGTATGTTTGTTGCCGAATTCTAATAAAGCCAACTTTATCTCCTGTACCTGTTTATTATTCCTGCCAGCGTAAAATACTAAAACTCGAAGAACCTCCTGCCCCGCCCCTGGGTCCGCCGGCCAAATCTCCAACATCCGGATCATAAAAAAATCCACTAAGACTACCAAGCAAAACACTGTTACCCATAAAAGCCCCTACAAAAGCACTAAAACTGTTCAAATCCAGATCCGCATTGGGAGCATAAACAGCCGCTTGAGCTGAGGATAGGGTTTTTAACGCGATGTCGCCGCAGGTGCTGGTCCCGTAAATTCTGATCTGAGTTGGATCATTGCTTTGACTTTTTATTTTTGCAAATGATTTGAGCTCAATATCACCATCCACATAAAGATCCAGAGAGCAACCATCAGCTACTTCCAACTTACTGCCGGTTTTTAATCTCACCTCCCCCTCCACATAGATGGTTACATTATCTTCAATTGAAATAGTTTTCCAATTGGACAAATCGATTTCGCTGTATCTGCCGTCTTCAGTGATGGTGGTATTACCAGTTATACTGCCTCTATCGGCCAAACCTTCGGGCGGCGAAAACGGTACAAAAGGCATGTCTTCGGTAGCGGTGGACGTGCTGCCGGTCACTCGATGTATATTATCGATTACTGTGGACGGGTTTCCTTCGGGTCCAACTACTACATCCCCACTAATGCTGGAGAAGAATCCAATCTCGATCGTATTAGACGATGTGCTGTTGGTATGAACCTGGACATTTTGCCCCAGTGGAGATGAAGCTATAATGCTCCCGTTTTTTAACTCCACTGATCCCTGGGTACATACCCCCACCCACAGGGAATCCCCTGCCTGGGCCTCCAGGATACAGGAAACGGTTTTCTCCCGGCTGCCCGACACACCGATACTTGTTACTACATAACCATCCTCGGCACTGCCACTAATGGAAAAGCCAAATGTCGCATCGCAGTTAAGTAGTGATTCATCCGTCATTGAAGGAAGATCTCCACCTTCCCATTCGTTCATCATCTGGACTGCCTGGGCCAGGCCTGCATCGGCGGAACATCTGGCAAGGATTTCATCGCAACTGCGTATCGTCAAAGTCTGACTTTGCAGACCGAGCCCCAACAAGCCGTTGCCGACAAGCAGCAAAACAACAGCTACAACTAATATCAGAGCCAAAGCCGAGCCTTGTTCCCGGCGGTGATTTGTATCACCTGTCTTTTTCATCATTACTCCTGAAATCCATTTAACCAACAATGAAATCCGCCCCTTAATTGTGAGGCAGGGCGGATGTCAATATGGTCGTATGTTCAGAATCGTTATCCAGACTAAGAATCATTTGTACGGATGAACCGGCATGCATAAAAACACAGGAAGCCACATTCGCACAAACCGTTTGCTCGCTCGTGGCTGCTTTGGGGTCCAATGTGCCGTATTCAACCTGTAATTCATCATCTACTTTAGAAAAACGAGCATAGCGGTCCAGATTTTCAGATGCGGCACTGTCATAGTACTGGACCTCCACCCAGTCGTTATCCTCGCCGAGCTGGATGTTCGTCCCACTTGCCTTGCGTATCACCGCATCAAACATAAGCCTGGCCACCTTGCCTTCTTCTTTCACATCGGAAAAGGTCCGGGAATACATCCTCTGCCAGCCCCGGTGACTGTCAACCAATACCCCCCCGATCCCCAGGATAACAATTGAGGATATCACTATGGCAATCAGCAACTCAATCAGAGTAAAACCTCGCTTACTTGTTATTATCCCAGTACGCATTTTTGAAATCTCTTTACTCATTCGCTCATATGCGGGTGTAGGTGGTCAGGTTAAATGTCTTATTGGCATCCTCATACTCTTCCGAATCGGAGTTGTTTTGATCCCAGGCTAGTTCTACATGCAGGGCCCGCAGTCCCGTCGCAATATCCTTCCATGACAACGTCGCGAAATACACCGTGTCATCTATATCCAAACGATAACTTGCCAAAGCCGTAAAACCAGAAGGTGTGGCAGGACCAGCGCCGGAGGTCTGGATGGCCAGTGCCCCGCTGAAATCCGCCACCGGATCAAAACTCCCTGATCCCTCTACCGCACACCAGCTCTCGCATAAAAGCAGGCCGGCCTGGGCGCCGGTCATATGTAACTCGCTCTTGCGAGCACAGGTGGCAGCGGCATATCGGTATGCGGAAGTTCCTATAACCACAATCGCCAATACCACAATGGCAATCATGCACTCGGCGAAGGTCAATCCTGCTGATTTTTTAGATTTACTGGCAATGTTCATTATCAACTGGTTTCTATCATTCAATTTCTTTGCCGGCGCCACGTTATCACGTTATAACAACACATTCGCAGGGACGCTCTTTGCAAGTAACCTATTATCATCAGTATCCTAAATCGGATAAATGTCGGTCGTAGTTTACTTAACTGTTGTTGTCATGATGTACTAGACGTATTCAATCCCCATTGGCTCTTCTGCAGAGCCGATTACTGAACTATATCGGGCCGGATAGAAAACAAATACTTTTATTGCTTTTGGTTCATAGGTCCTAGTATATTAGATTTATCGGGCGTATTTATCCCGCCGCCGAACCTTCATAACTGTCTCTATATTAAGAATCCCCCTCGTGATCCCACTTTTATATGGTTGTCGTACCTGGAAATTTCCATAAAAAAAGGGAGGTATAGACCTCCCTTATAGGTAAGCAACTTTATGAGCAGGCAACTTCAAACTGAAAAAGAATTATTCGAAATCGCCGTTTTGTTTCAAAGTCTTTGTGCCGGTCAGGCCCGCAGCCGTACCATCAACCTCGACGTCACAGATACCCGTGGTGGTATTGATGTTCTTTACGGTAAAGTCACTTGCTGAAAAATAAGTCCCGGTAAGATCACCCGCGTTGAATCCCAGTTCGCTCAATATGTCATCCGCAGTTTGATCCTCCAGGTCAGCTACCGCATCAGTAGTTCCATGTTCGGCCACATAGGCTCGTACTCCCACACGAATCGAACCGGCCGTGGCGGATCCTTCCGACCACTTGGCGGCATCCACCCGACCACTCATCATGGGCACAGACACGGCAGCCAAAATTCCTACGATCATAATGACCACCATCAATTCAATCAGTGTGAAACCTTTTTTTCCTATCATCTTCTCGACTCCTTAAAAATGTAATTTACACTATAGTTATGTTCTGCCTCCACCTTTCACTTCGACAAAAGTCCTTCCCCACTTTAACCTCTCTTGCCTATCTCCCCTGCTACGCCCCCTATTTCCTACCCGCCGATCTTGGAAATCGAAAAAATCGGTAAATACAGCGCCAGCACCACAGCCAGTACAATCACTCCAACCGTTACAATCAGTATCGGCTCCAGGGTACTCGTCAAAGATGAAATTGTCCCTTCGACCTTTCTTTCAAAAAAATCACTGGTGCGATCAAGTACCTTGGGCAGCGAGCCGCTTTCTTCACCTATTTGTGCCATCTTTACGGCCATACTGGGGAAAAACCCACTCGCCGCCATACTCAGAGATATATTAGCTCCTTCGACAATATGGTCTTTGGTTTGCTGGATAGCTGACTTGATAACTTCATTTTTGGTCATGCCCATCAGAATGGTAATGGCATCCAACACAGAAACTCCGCTGGATAGTAACGAGGACATGGTTCGACAGAACAATACTACAAAGGCCTGTCTGACAATTTTGCCCACCAAAGGAATAGCAAGTACTATCCTGCAAAATTGCTTATATCCCTTCTTGGTCTTGAACCATAACAAACACGCCGTTATAATCAAAACCAATGCGACCATAATGTATAAAATATTGTTCATAATTCCATCATATAAACCGATAAAAATCTCGGTGAACCTCGGTAAATCTCCGCCAAATTGGTCAAAAACCACTCTAAAACGCGGAATAATAAACGTCATTACCGCTATGACGATAAGTATGATAAATCCCAATACAAATACAGGATAAGACATGGCTGATTTTACTTTCCGGGTCAGCCTGTCTCTGTGTCCGTATTGTTCGGCCAATCCTTCCAGCGCCATCGTTAATGAACCGCTGGTCTCGCCCGCCAAAATCATCGAACAACTTAATCGATCAAAAATATTTGGATAGTCATCCAGCGTTTCAGAAAAGGTTTGTCCCTTCTGCATCTTTTCAGAAATTTCCTGAAGAGTCTTTTGCAGTTCCTTGTTCTCTATATCACCAGCCAGGGTATTAACGGCATCAATCAGCGTAACCCCACCTTCGATCATAGTGGCCAGTTGCCAGCACAACTCAGACATATCTCCGGCCTTTATCGATTTTCGTCTAAAGGGTACGAGATTTTTCTTGGTTTTGGTCGCGGCTATCTGATCTACCGAGATGGCAATAAAAGATTGCTCACGGAGCCACATCAGCACATCCTGACGCGAATCTCCGCTCTTCAGGCCTTTCACTAACTCACCTGCGGGATCTCTGGCTATGTAATTAAAACTCTTCATTTTGCCTCCCAGCGGTCATTTCTATCCGGAGAGAGATATTTGCTAATTCAACGAACCTTTACCGCGTAATTGGATACCTTATTATCGAAATAATTTATATCTATCATATCTTTTTCTATTAACTCGTTTACCGCCTGATCCATGGTACACATACCGATCTTTCTGCCCGTTTGTATCAGACTGACAATCTCATGAGAGTTACCTTTTAAGATTAGGGCACGAATACCCGGAGTTACCATCATTACCTCACAGGCCAACACCAGTCTTTCCTGATCTTTAGCGGGCAGCAATTGCTGCCAAACCACACCCGCCAGCGAAGCAGCCAACTGACTTCTCATCTGCCGGCTTTGTTCGGGGGGAAACATATCGATTAATCGGTTTACGGCAGAAATGGCCCCTCGAGTATGTAAAGTAGCCAGGGTCAGGTGACCGGTTTCCGCCAGCGTTATGGCCGCCTGCGCCGATTCCCGATCCCGGACCTCACCAATCATAATCACATCCGGAGACTGCCGTAATACCCTTCGCAAAGCCTCATGATACGATCTGGTGTCGGTTCCCACTTCACGCTGATCCACAGTGGCCAACCCATGAGTATGTACATACTCGATAGGATCTTCTATGCAAACAATATGACAGGGACGGGTCTGATTGATGAGGTCGATCATCGCCGCCAGCGTAGTACTTTTGCCGCTTCCGGTAGGACCGGTTATCAAGACTAATCCCCGCGGCATCAGTGCTAACGAACGAATCACCGGCGGCAATCCCAAATGTTCAAAGGGTGGGACATGCTCAATAACCACCCTGACTACCATCCCCACGTGGCCCTGCTGGCGAAAAAGATTGATTCGGAAACGACCGATACCATCGATCGCCAAAGCGTGATCTAACTCTTTCTCTTCCTTAAAACGTGACCACTGATCTTTGGTCAGCACCGAAGAACACAACTCTTCAGTATCCTGGCTCGTTAGTTCAGGCCCACCCAGCGAGACAAACTCCCGATATACCCTAAGCTGAGGGGATTTGCCCACCGTAATTAACAGGTCGCTCGCCCCTTCAGTTTGAGCCAGAGTCTTTAATAATACAGTAATGTCATTTTTATCCATGTCTCCGATTTTATCGTCCTAATGAAAAGCCGTCTTTATCGGTATTAAATCCCTTTTATCCCACTCAGATTATATCCTCTTCAAATGACACATTTAACACTTCTTGTGCACTGGTTAAACCGGTTATCAGACGATTGACGCCGCTTTCCATAAGACCGCTAAATCCGGCCTTACGAGACATATCACGCAACTGGGCTTCAGAGACACCCTGAACCATGGCATTGCGCATCTCATAGTTGAGCATCAAAAATTCAAAAATCGGCACCCGACCGGAATATCCCGTCCCCCCGCATAGACCACATCCGGCACCTTCATAGAAAGTTGTGTTATCGGCCGTTTCCTTGTCAATCTGCAGCCGCCCGAGCAGTTTCTCACTAATCTCAACCGGTTTTTTACATTGGTCACAAATTCTTCGGACCAACCGCTGTGCCAGCACCATATTCAGGGTTGAGGCCAGCAAATAAGGTTCGATGCCCATATGAATTAGTCGCGTGATGGCACTGGGTGCGTCATTGGTATGAAAGGTACTCAGAACCATATGGCCTGTCAGCGAAGCCTTGATGGCGATTTCCACCGTTTCTTTGTCACGAATTTCACCAACCATGATAATATCCGGGTCCTGCCGTAATATCGCCCTTAAGCACACGGCAAAATCCAGATTGATATCCGACTTGACCTGTATCTGGTTGATCCCCGCCAGACGATATTCCACCGGATCTTCTACTGTAACGATATTTTTAGTCGGGTCCTTCAAATGATTCAAGGCTGCATACAGCGTTGTACTTTTACCGCTACCGGTAGGTCCCGTAACAACCATAATGCCATGGGGCTGGTGGAGAACTCTCTTTAATTTTTCCAGATGCTGCGGCTCCAGTCCTAATAAATCAATATTATGATTGACGGCGGCCTTATCGAGAATACGCATTACCACCTTTTCGCCGTATATGGTTGGTATAGTCGAGACACGCACATCTATGTCACGTTGCACACTCTTAATCTGAAATCTACCGTCCTGAGGTAAGCGCCTCTCGGCAATATCCATCTTGGACATAATTTTTATACGCGTTATCACTGCAGCCTGCATCCCGCGTGAAGGGGGCACCATATCCCGCAAAATTCCGTCCACACGCATACGAATCGCCATGGAATTTTCCTGCGGCTCAATGTGAATATCGCTGGCCCGGCTTTTGACCGCCTGGTTCAGAAGCAAATCTACAAAACGTACCACTGGTGCCTGATTGGCATCGGTCGCATCAAGATCGCTGAAGTCACCAAACTCCTCATCGGATATCAACCCGATTTGCTCAAGATCGCTCTCATTTTGCACCAGGTCCCGCAGGCTTTGTTCGGCCGCTGCTGAACCGTGATAAACAGCTTCGATCGTCTCCTGTATCCGCTTGGCTGAACTGACAAGAACCTGGACCTGTTGTCGCAACCTCACTGTAACGGTATCCACCGCCACAATATTAAGTGGATCTGCCATGGCCACAGCTACTACATCACCCCTTCTCTCTATCGCTACCAGACAGTGACGACGAGCGACGCTTTCCGGTAACAGTCGGGCTACTTCCATATCGACCTGGTTCAAATCGTTCAGGGGGTGATATTCCATCGACAGGTAGTCGGCTAACGCCTTGGTGATCTCGTCATCATTGAGAATATTCAGATCCACCAATGCCTCACCCAAACGGCCGCCTACCTTTACCTGATATTCCAAAGCTTCGGTGAGTTGCTCCTGGCTTACCAATCCCCTTTGAATTAGCCACTCTCCGAAGAGAACCTTGGTTCCCGTCATAGTTCCTTGCTGAGTTCCCATTTTGACTGTTCTGCCTCCTCTACAAACCAAACCTGAATCTGGCCAATTCCTCCTGTTCTTTTTTGCCCAATAGCTATTCTTTGCCTAATAACTATTTTGCATTATTTACCTTCCATTTGCTTTAAATGTAATATTTATATATCTCTCAGGCAAATTTGTGCGGTAAAAATATTGCCCAAAGGTGCAAAATTAAACCCGATAACAACCTTACACCTTGCTTATGGGACATGGCATCGGCAAAGTACCACTTTGAATTTCGCCTAGGGATTGCCCTTTATCGCCGATGTTATTTGGACTTTCATCGTCGGCCCCGGATTGGCAATAATAATTCAAAATCCCCGTTATCTACCCCTAAAGAGCGACTTTATAAAAACCGACATAATAACTGAATACTCCTAAGGGAATGGGAGATTGTATGTGTATCAGACAAACTGTGGTAATACTCCTTTTACCCAAAAATTTGTCTAATATTGTAAATGAGATTTTGATGCTATCACGCTATGCATCTAACGTTTGAGGAGAACTTAAATCATGACAGAATCTCTGATTCACAGAATTTGCACCTCCGACAATCTGCCCTCCCTTCCCACCGTTGCCGTTGAGGTACTACGTCTTTCACGCAATGCCGATGCCTCGATCGACGACCTGGTCGAAGTAATCCAGAAGGATCCGGCCCTGACCGGAAAGATACTGAAAACCGTAAACTCGGCTCTTTTCGGCGTGTCTCATAAAATTGGTTCCCTCAAACAGGCCGTAGGCCTTTTGGGTTTACGCTCAGTTAAGGTTATAGCTCTGAGTTTCTCTCTGGTTGATGCCCTGAAAAATAGCGACGACGAACATCAACTCAATTTCGAAATGTATTGGCGCCGCTCCCTTACCACCGCCGCTGCCGCTCGACTCCTGGCCAAAACCATCATCCCCCAAATGTCTGAAGAGGCATTCGTGGCGGGATTACTCTCCGATCTGGGTATCATTGCCGCCTGGCGGGGTGCTCCGGATATATATCAAAAAATTCTGAACAACTGGACCAGCGGCAACCAACGTCTGGTTGAAATCGAGTCTCAGCAAATGGGTTTCTCACATGCACATCTGAATCGCGAATTGCTGCACAAATGGAACCTTCCCGAAAATTTATGCGATGTCATTGGAGCTCATCATGGAGAAGGTATTGAAAACCTGTCCGACGGCCAGACGCAAAAATTAGCCCAGGTTGTCCATGCCGCCTCTACCATCGCTGAACTCTTCTGCCAGGAAATACCCTCCAGCGAACTTGACCAGGTCAAGGCTGACTGCTGCCAGGAAACGGGCATTAGTTCTGAGCAGTTGGAGAAGATTTTAGAGGGACTGGATCAATATGTACACGAAATGTCTGATATGCTCTCCGTTAAGGTCGGCGAAACTACCAACTACGCCCAAATTCAATCGGAAGCTACTACCCAACTGACCCAACTGGCCATGATGGGAGAAATGGACAGACTGGAAACTCAACGCCAAGTAAAAGAGGCACATGAGGAAATCAACCACTTGCATGATGAAAAAAGAGCGATCCTGGAGATCGCCTCTACCGACGGGCTTACAAAAATAGCCAATCGAGCCGCTTTTGATAAACGTCTGGCAGAAGAGCTTGATCGGGCCCGCATAGAAAGTCACCCCATAGGTCTTATCTTTATGGATCTGGATCACTTTAAGAGATTTAACAACACTTACGGCCATCAAACCGGCGATGAAGTCCTTCGCCACGTTGCCAATTGTATGAATGAAGTTGTACAACCTGTTGGATTTCCCGCCCGTTATGGAGGTGAGGAATTTGTGGTTATCGTTATCCGCAAAACGGCTGAAGCTATTCGGGAAATGGCCGAGGAGATCAGAAAGACAATCGAAAATCGACCACTTAAACAGGATAATCGGGAACTGAAAATCACCGCCAGCCTCGGTGCCGCCTGTATCCCATCGCCTACAACCTCTCATACGACCAGAAAGCTTATCGAGGATGCCGACCGCTGCCTCTACCGAGCCAAATTCGGCGGCCGGAATCGTGTCGAAATGTAACAATAAAAGCTATACATGAATACGGAACAAATAAAATCACTTCTCCAGCAATGCGGCTTGAAAGAACTGCTCGAAATCGAGTGTTTCCTTGAATCACTAATCAACAATAGTGAATACGAGGAACCACTCGAGCTTGAGGGTAACGAAGAGTTGATCCGGCGGGAACCTCGCGCATTCACCAAAATTTTTGGAATCCTCACCCGTCTAACCGACATACAGCCCGGCGAAGCCGTCGAATATAATGCTCAGATACTGGATCTCTCCCGGCACGGCATGCGTCTGCGGGTAAACCATGACTTCTGTCCTTCCCGCATAATCAAAGTCAACTTTCCCGGCCCCAAACAAACCTGGAAGGAGTCCTTCCTGGAGGTCGTTCGCACCTTAAAAAAACACAACCGCAATGAACAATGGCTGGAACTTGGCTGCCGCAGCATTAGCGAAGAATCCGCCCGCCTCTGGCAATCTAAAGAGAAAAAAATAACCCGCCTCCAAAACAAATTGCAACAAAGATCATCACTACTTATCCTGGTCATAGGACTCTACAACCAAGATAACGTTAAGTTTATTGCTCACCTTAAATCCGAAGGTTACCTTGTTCAGCATCTTTATCATCTGCATCAGTTGATTCAAGGTAATAATAAATACCAAAATGCCAATTTGGCAATCTTTTGCACAGATTCCCTTCTCTCGGATCACCTTGACACCATCGAGGAAATAAAAATTAAAAGACCTTCATTAGCCACCCTGGCTATCATAAAATCCGAACAGGACCGCTCCGCCTTCTTTACCGCCGGAATAGATGAATGTATCATCGAGGAAAATTGTGAAGAACTTATCCTGCCTTCTATAGAAAGAGCTGTTATAAGCCGTCAATTACAACAGAATAACCAAAAACCAAGGTCTCAATTCCATATTCTGGTAATCAGCGACAAAAAAGCCGCCATGAATATAATCTGCCATTATCTGGAGCAACACCAATACAACTGCCAAAAAATGGATAGCACCGATAATATAAAAGATTTATCCGCGAAAGAATATGATCTTGTCCTGGCTGACTTTAATCTGAAGAATCCCGAAATTTTCGTCAGCATACAGGAACGCTTCTCCGGCAAACCTATTATCGCCTTAACAGAGGATATCAAGCACGGTCAACAGGCCCAGGCCCTAGGCGCCGAAAACTATCTCAGCATACCCCCCAACCTTAAACATCTCCAGATGATCATTGAAAACCTAAATGCCAAACGCAAGGTCTCTTCTTCCTGATCATTCTCCCAGATGTCGCACTACTCCGTATTTCCTTAATACCACCAAATCCGCCTTACCCGACTGTTCCTCTTGTACTTGGTAATGCACGTCCATGATTTCCACAAATTCCGACGTATATTCTTTCAGCACCCCGGTCAATTTATGAATATTGTCCCCTTTCAGAAATTCCATAATCACCTTGTGTCCTATATATTTTTCCAGCAGTGGCTCGTATGACGTCCCCGCTGCCCCTATGAGCTCCTGTTTCATCTGATCTACATACTTGCTCTGCGAACTCAACACCGCCCCCGCTGAAGTCTTTTTCTGAACCTGACTTACCATTAAATTAACCACCTCCGCCACTGAATCTCTGACTGTTTTAAATATATTCAGTATCTTGCGTTTCAGTCGGCGTAAAAAATTCGGATGGTAGGTTCTTTCCAGATCCTTCTGACGCTCCTGCTTATGGTGTTCACTCAAATCATCGTGATATCGGATCAATGCCTGTATCGTGGGATATTCATTTTTATATAAGATGTAACTTGCTTCCACCGGTCCGGCTTCCGTTTTCTCGGCAACAGGATATACAAACTCTAATCCCGTATTTTCCACCTGCAGATCGCCCGAAATAGTTTGCCCATTAGTCATCTCCAGTGTCACCCGGAATCGCTTGAAATCCTGCAAACACTTATCCCGTCTTACCCGACGTACAAAGGCCGCTATCAGTGTCGCCAATACTATAAAAAATATTGTTAATGCAAAGGTATTATTCTTTATAAACTCCCACATCTAATATCATTCCTCTTTTTTGCACTTACTATTTAAATAAAAAATAATCCCTGTAATAAAAACTGGGGGTAACATAAATAAGTTTGATTATCATTTATCTTGCAACAAAATGCCTTCCCTTAAGACTTGATGACGAAGCCTGAATCATTGCGGAAACGTAATGCCCTTAGGGGATATAGTCAAGGCCCCCAGAGCATGCAGACCGATTGCTACAACCCCATGAGCGTTCACTCCTACGGCCACCGCCGCCCAGACCCAATAGCCGATACCACAGCCGGCAAATACCAACAGTCCCGCCCCTACTCCACCTATAGCCACCAATCCCACGGCTATGCCGGCGATACTTACCACTCCCAATGAAATACCTCCCAGCACCACAAACCCAACCGCCAGCCCTCCCATGGATACCAAACCAATGGCAATATCTCCTATGGCTATGATGCCCTTGGCAATACCCGGTGAATCCGCTCCTCCGCGACAGACGTGTAGCAGGGGCAGTCCGAAAATTGACAATTTACTTCGATATTCATAACCTACCAATTGCCGATTGACGGCCAGACGTAATTGCGCTTGCTCCTGCACTGAGCGGGATTGGGTTATAGCTCTCATGATTTATCTTCCTTATATATGGCCCCCACCTTGAAAACGGGCCTATGCATATAAATACCATTCAGGTAAAAATGTCACTCTGGATGAGTGTAATCCGATTTTTTCTTCTGTAAATCATTATTTTTACTAATTCATACCGCAGATTTAATTTCATTGACCAAATTGGGACGCTGTGGTAACTTATTTTCTTTGTTGTGTCTGGACTGCCCGATTACAGCTAGTCCGGGAATTTTTACTGGAAACATTTAATATCTGGATAAAGGTAAAGATGAATAAATGTGTGGTGGGTTTACAGTGGGGGGACGAAGGAAAAGGCAAAATCGTTGATCGACTCAGCGAGTCGGCGGATATAGTGGTACGCTACAGCGGCGGTGCCAATGCGGGCCATACCGTGGTGCGCAAGGATAGCGAGGAATCGTTTAAGTTACATCTGCTGCCCAGCGGTATCCTGCGTGACGGCGTGCTCTGTGTTATTACTAATGGGGTGGCCCTGGATGCAGAGGTCCTGCTGGAGGAGATTGCAGGTCTGCGTAAACGCTCGATTGATATTAAGGATAACCTGCGCATCTCAGACCGAGCCCACCTGGTGATGGAGTATCACAAGAAACAGGACCGGCTCAGTGAAGAAGCCCTTGGTAAAGCCAAACTGGGCACCACGATTCGAGGTATCGGGCCCTGTTACAGCGATAAGATCATGCGGACCACGGCTCTGCGGTTAGCCGACCTGCTGGAACCCGAAAACCTGCGGGAAAAATTAAATTACATTTTAGATTACAAAAATAAAATATTCGGCGCGCTCTATCAGGACTCTAAAGCCTTGAATGTCGAAGAGATTCTCCAAAAATGTCTATATTGGGCCGAACAACTCAGCCCTTGTATTACTGATACCACCGCACTGCTACACAAAGCGTGGGAACAGGGCAAATCAATGCTATTCGAGGGCGCCCAGGGAACACTGCTGGACCTTGACCACGGAACTTTCCCCTACGTCACCAGCAGTAACTCCAGTGCTGTAGGCCTTTCGGCGGCAACGGGACTGCCGGCCAAGGCCATCGATAAATATATTGGTATCGCCAAGGCTTACGCTACTCGCGTGGGTGCGGGCCCATTTCCTTCGGAGCAGGACAACGAAATTGGAAATTATATCCGGGAAAAGGGACACGAATATGGAACCACTACCGGCAGACCCCGCCGTTGTGGCTGGTTTGACGCAGTAGCGGTGAATTATTCGATTCGTATCGGCGGAATCGATGAAATGGTAATGCAGCACCTGGACACTCTCAGCGGTCTAAAAGAGCTGCAAATTTGCACGGCATATCGATATAAGGGCAAAAAACTGGAGTTTTTTCCACCCGAAGAAAACATACTCAAGCATGTCGAATGTGAATATGAAACGTTAGAGGGATTTGATCAGAATCTTCAATCGGCTCGCTCCTTTGCTGATTTACCCTCAGCGGCCCAGAAATATGTGCAACGGGTACAGAAAATATTACAGATCCCCATAACAATGGTAGGTATAGGGCCTGGCCGCGAACAAGTATTGCAGGCGAATAGTTAATATTGAAAAACAGGATTTATTGTGGAGAAGGTTGAATCGGAAATTCATCCCATTTTGGGTATCCCCCTAGACAGGTTGCCGCGCCATATTGCGATAATAATGGACGGTAACGGACGTTGGGCCCAGCAAAAGGGACTGGCCCGACTTGAAGGGCATCAGCGCGGCAGTGCCAACGTCCGCAGTATTGTCACTGAAGTAACCAGGTTGGGCGTTGAGTGCCTGACCTTGTATTCCTTCAGCACGGAAAATTGGAAACGGCCCCTGGAAGAAGTGAAGGGATTGATGAATCTCTATGAGGAATACCTGATAAAGGAACGCCCAACTATCATGAAGTATAACGTTCGCGTGCGACATCTGGGTATTGACTCAGAGCTGCCGGAAAATGTCCGTCGGGAACTGCATGAGACCGTACGTATCAGTAAGGATAATACCGGTATGACCCTGTGCCTGGCTTTGAATTATTCCGGTCGCAAGGAGTTGATCAACGCCATCCGGACGATGATCCGGGACGGGATTGACGGACGTATCAAGCCTGGCGACACAAATGAATCTCTTATCAGTTCATATCTGGATACGGCGGGTCTGCCGGACCCGGATTTACTAATTCGCACGGCTGGCGAGATGCGAATCAGCAATTTTTTACTGTGGCAAATCTCTTATGCAGAGCTCTATGTAACCGATATACATTGGCCCGATTTCGATCAGGACATCTTACACGAAGCAATCAGAAACTTTGCTCAGCGTAAGCGTCGGTTTGGGGGTTTAAGTTCTAAGATTATATAAGTGCACTTACAGCTTAAATAGCCTTTATATGCCAGTCTCAGACGGGAGTTTTTATAACGTTTTTTTTATAAGGGAGATTTTCCGATGGGTATAACCGCACGGCAGCGCCTTAAGGCTGTATTACAACACAAACCTGTAGACAGGGTATGTGTAGACTTTGGTGGTACCGCTGTCACGGGCATTCATGTATCATGCGTAGCGGCGCTCAGGGAGCATTTTGGCCTGGAGAAGCGTCTCGTCAAGGCCTTTGAACCCTATCAGATGCTCGGCTGGATTGATGCTGATCTCAAGGATGCTTTGGGCGTGGATGTGGACGGCATTATGCCGCTTTATAACATGTTTGGCTTTCCCAACGAAAACTGGAAAGAATTTCGCCTGCCCTGGGGCCAGACTGTCCTGGTTTCGGAGCATTTTAAAACCACCACCAATTCTGATGGCGATCTGCTTATTTATCCCCAAGGCGACACTGCTGCCCCTCCCAGCGGGCGTATGCCCAAGAGCAGCTTCTTTTTTGATTCGATAATCCGCCAGGAACCCATTCAGGAAGAAAACTTAGACCCTCTGGACAATCTGGAGGAATTCGCCCCTATATCCGACCAGGACTTGCAACATTACCAGAACGAGATAGCCAAACTTGCCCATTCGCCCCGGGCCCGGATCGCCTCCTTCGCCGGCACAGCCTTCGGAGATATTGCCCTGGTCCCGGCTCCGTTTCTAAAACACCCCAAGGGAATAAGAGACGTAAGTGAATGGTATATGTCAACCGCCCTGCGCCAGGAATATATCCATACAGTATTTCAACGTCAAAGTGAAATAGCTCTGGAAAATTTAAAAAAGATTCACGCCGTCTTGGCGGATGATATCGATGTGGTATTTATCTGCGGCACGGATTTCGGAACCCAGACCTCCAGCTTCTGCTCAACTGCTACCTTCGATTCCTTATACGCACCTTATTACAAGAAGCTCAATGACTGGATTCACGCCAACACCCCCTGGAAGACATTCAAGCACTCCTGCGGCGCGGTCGAGCCGTTCATGTCACATTTTATAGAGGCGGGCTTTGATATAATCAATCCGGTTCAATGTTCGGCCACCGGGATGGACCCGCAAAAACTGAAGGATAATTATGGTAAAAAACTTACCTTTTGGGGTGGTGGTGTTGACACCCAAAAGGTTCTGCCCTTTGGCACCCCGCAGGAAGTCTATGACGAGGTCCGGCAACGAATAGCAATTTTTAATAAAGACGGAGGTTTCGTCTTTAATACTATCCATAACATCCAGGCCAACACCCCCGTAGAGAATTTAGCCGCCCTGTTCAAGGCAATCAGTGATAGTTCTAGATAGAAGACAAACAATACATAATTTAAATCCATACTTCCAATAAACCAGGAGTGAACAGCAATACAATCGACTATGGCAAAACGGATTATTTTTGGCTTGATGATGATTGTTGCCCTGACGGCATTATTGTTGCTGGATGGATACTTATCTACTCATATTTTACCAACCAGGTTTCAGGGCATCGGTTTCGCTCTGCTGGTGATAGTAGTTTTAATTGTTGCCTTGGCAGAGATATCTCGGCTGGCTCAGGCCAAGCAGATAAAGTTGCATCTCTGGTTGATTATTCCTGTACTTATGTTGTTGGTGACTCAGCCCTTTTGGTCCGGTAAGTCGGCCGCTGCACCTGTCCTGGCGGGAATATTATTAATAAGTGTGCTTATCATGGCCCTGCTGGCAGGCATCACCCGGGGCACCGAAAATATTATGAGTCTTTTGGGTATGGGTGCATTTACGCTAATTTATCTGGGGCTGGGGGGCTGGTTTTTAATGTCTTTGCGAATGCTCGGGCAAACCGATGATTGCATCTGGGGGCAGATAGGCAAAGTGGTATTGTTTTTGGCGTGTGTAAAGTCCTGTGATATAGGGGCTTACTTCACAGGAAAATTTCTCGGCCGCCACAAGTTGATCCCCTCCATAAGCCCGGGTAAAACTTGGGAGGGACTTTCAGGTGGTGTCATCTTAACGGTAATTGTTGCATCGCTTTTTGCCTATTGGTCTGATATAATAGTATATTCTAGAGCTGTCTTTTTTGGCTTGGCAATCGCTGTAAGCGGACAGATGGGAGATTTGTTGGAATCTATGCTCAAGCGCGATGCCCAAAGCAAGGACTCCGGAGCTCTTGTGCCGGAATTTGGCGGTATGTTGGATTTATTGGACTCTCCCCTGCTGGCAGCACCAGTGGCATATTTACTTTTTACAATATGATCTCAACCTCATATATAATAATGGTCTTAAGAAAACACGTTTCAAGCGATAATCGCGGTTGATTTATCTGCTGTAACCTGCCGTGGCGTATTGACGCTGACGTCTGATATGGAATTAAATCTAACACTCGAAAATCCGGAAAAAAGGATACAACTGTTCGGTACCGCCGACACTCATCTGCGGACTATTCGCGAACTCTGTAAAGTGCGTATCACCGCTCGTGACAGCCAGGTGAAACTCTCCGGCAGCAAAGACTCCGTCGCTCAGGCCGCCCAATTATTGGAATCGATGCAGCAGCATCTGAAAAAGCACGAACATATTTCCCAGGACGATATGGTCCAATTGATTCGTCAGGTTGCATCCCCGGTTATTAGCAAATCAGCCCTGCAGATTGAGGTTTATTCTAAGAGACGCATAATTGAACCGCGTACCTCCGGACAGGAAAAATATATTACCGCCCTGGAGAAAAATGACATGGTTTTCTGTGCCGGGCCCGCCGGTACCGGTAAAACATATCTGGCGGTGGCCCTGGCGGTTTCTCTGCTCAAAGAAAATCGTATTCGCCGGATAATACTGGCCCGGCCCGCCGTGGAAGCCGGTGAAAAGTTGGGTTTCCTACCCGGGGACATGCAGGCCAAGGTTAATCCCTATTTGCGTCCACTCTTTGACGCTCTGGGTGATATGATGGAATACACCCAGATCAAGCAGTTTATGCAAAACGATGTGATCGAAATTGTACCGCTGGCATTTATGCGGGGCCGGACCCTCAACGATGCCGTGGTAATTCTGGATGAAGCGCAGAACACCACCAAGTCGCAGATGCTCATGTTTTTAACCCGTCTAGGCTACGACTCCAAAATGATCATCACTGGCGACGACAGCCAGATTGACCTGGAGGGTAGGCAAACCTCCGGCCTGGTTGACGCCATGCAGAGGTTAAAGGGCATCAAGCACATTGCCTTTATACGACTGACTCAGGCCGACATCGTCCGCCACCGCCTTGTCCAAAATATCGTCAAGGCTTATGATAAGAATAAAAATAGGGAATCGCCAAATTCCCACCCCCAAATTGAGCAAATCACCGACTAAATAATACCGATATGAGTGTATAAGAGTTGTAATGAAGAGTACTGCGAAAAAAAGAATTAAGCGTATCGACAGCCGTCGGTCAACCGACAGCCATTGGGCCGTCCGACGCCAGAATTTCTATGACTCCGGAGCACCCGCTTCGATTCTGCTGTTGATCATATTTATTATTATATCCAGCATAGCACTCTCGATAAAATTCCCTCTGATTCCCGAGGAAGGTTTTTGGCCGGAATTCCAATCTCTGCTGATATTGATGGCCATTATGTCTTTCATCAGTTTGGCTCTGGGACTGTATGTAGCCGCCTACGAGCCGCAGATTCTCAAAAATCATCTCCGCGGTGGCGTACTCCTGACTTCTTTACTGATCATGATAGGAATTGTCCGGTTGTGCATGTTACAGGGGTGGACAACGTATCTGCTGGTAGTACCGGTAATGATCACCGCTATTATGATGACGATTGCCTATTCCCAGCGCTTTGCCCTTGGGGTCAGCGCCTTTCTGGGCATGGCCGGCGTGATGGCCCTGGCCAATCAGGAAGCAATATCATTCAAACAGGGTATGGGTGTTCTGCTCGTAACCGGCGGTGGTACCGGTCTGGCTATCCTGTCCCTGCGGGAAATTCGCACTCGGACCAAACTAATCGAGGTCTGCTGCTTCGCCTCCATTGTTGTTTTTATCATGATCGTTGTCGTAGGAATCTGGCAGAAAGACTCCTTCAGTTCAATACTACTCCATGGTGCCTGGGGTGCCGGCGGCGCCCTGGCGGTAGGTTTTTTGATGCAGGGTTTATTACCGCTCATCGAAAAAGTGTTTCGTACCGCCACCAATATGACCCTTTTGGATTATGGTGAAGCGACCAAACCCCTGCTCAAACGCCTCGCTGTGGAAGCGCCCGGTACGTTTAATCACAGTTGGCAAATAGGAATGCTCTCTGAGGCCGCCGCAGAATCGATAAATGCTAACGGCCTGCTTTGCCGGGTAGGCAGCTATTATCATGACGTTGGTAAATTATTGAAACCGCTTTATTTTGTGGAAAACCAGGCGGAAAATTTCAATCAACATAAGGAACTTTCTCCCACCATGAGCCGGATGATTATCATCGGGCACGTAAAAGACGGTATGGAGTTAATGAAGGAATACCGTATACCAAAAGTGTTACGCCAGTTCACGGAGTCTCATCACGGAACTACCCTGGTAGAATACTTTTATCACGAAGCTACTAAGAAAGAAGCCGAAAACGGCCGGGCCGTTCCCGAAACCGAATTTCGTTATCCGGGTCCCAAGCCACCTTCCAAGGAAGCGGCTATTGTTATGTTGGCCGATGCTGTCGAAGGAGCAACCCGAGCCATGCAGGAGCCCACACCCAGCCGCATCGAAAACGTCGTCCATAATATGGCCATGAACCGCCTTCAGGACGGCCAATTCGATAACTGCGATCTGACTATGCGGGAACTGCACGTCCTCGAAGAAAGTCTGGTTAAAAGTTTATGCGGAATGTATCACGCCCGAATTGCCTACCCCAAGCAGGAAAAACTCTCTCAATCCTCTTTGGAAACCGTTAAATCGGGCAGCTCGGCCAAATAATTGCCTCCGGATATATGTTTTGCTGAAAAGAAAAAGTCTGAATTTATAATTGAACAAAGAATCTTGAGCGGGATCGAAATAACCATTAGCGATAATCAAAATGTTCTATCTGTTGACCGCCTCCAGGTGGAACAAACTGTCAGGCACGTTTTGCAAAAAATGAACGTAAGCAAAGCAGAAGTCAGCCTGGCACTCGTCGATGATGAAGTCATGCGAAAGCTTAATGAAAAATACTTGCAGGATGCTACTCCGACTGATGTAATCAGCTTTGATCTGGGGGACACAGATGCCTCCCAGATAAACAAACTGGATTGTGAAGTTATTGTCAACGCCCAATGTGCTCTGCGTGTTACCCGGGAACACACCGGTAATCCCCAGGCCGAATTAAATCTTTATATTGTCCATGGCCTTCTGCATCATTTGGGTTATAATGATCAAACTAAAAAACAGGCAAAAACAATGCATGAAATGGAAAACCAGCTTCTGGAGGAGTTGGGTTTTGGTAACGTGTTTGGGGGAACAGGATAAAAAAAGTGGACGATCCTGGATCGTGGTGCTTGCTGGGTGCAGGCGCTTGTGTGATAATGACCTTGTTTTTCTCGGCGAGTAACTTGGCTCTCCGTCATATCTCTTGGGTTAAGCTCGAAGACGCCTGTACTGCTAAGGGCCGTCTCGACCGGGCACAAACATTAAGACAACAACACCCGATGTTCCTTTCGAGCACGGCTTTGTGGAGGCTTTTGGCCAATCTGGGAGTATTATTGTGCATAGTAGGTTATTTCACAATCCGGTATGAAGCGGGGCATACGCAGATATTCAAACCTTTATTTATGGCTTTTTTTCTCTCTGCTCTGATTTTAACCGTCTTTTCGGTCGCCATACCCCATGCCTGGTCCCAGCACGCCGGGACAACCTTGCTCGTTTACGGTTATCCGTTTCTGAAAGCTTTTACCTGCATAAGTTGGCCTTTTAACACCGTGTTTTCCTGGATAGATCCGTTGGTGCGCCGGCTGGCCGGCGTCTCCGCCGAATACGAAAACAATCGCCTTGACGAAAAACAGGAAGAACTCCTGAGTGTGGTGGAAGAGCAGGAAAAAGAAGGGGTGGTTGATGAACAAGAAAGAGAAATGATCGCCTCCGTGTTGGAATTTCGTGACACCACCGCTGGCGAAATTATGACCCCTCGTACCGAAGTAATAGCCCTGGAAGCCAATATCTCCCTCGCCCAGGCGGTGGAAATTGTTATCCGTGAAGGTCACTCACGCTATCCGGTATTTGAAGAAAACATCGACAATATTTGCGGGCTTCTCTATGCCAAGGACCTCTTGAGGTACTTGAGTAATCCGGATGATTCTGCAGATATCCGCCCCCTGCTGCGTAAACCATTTTTTGTGCCGGAGAGCAAGAAGCTGCGGAACCTTCTGCACAATTTTCAAAACCAGAAAGTTCACCTGGCGGTGGTTCTTGATGAGTATGGTGGTACCGCCGGTGTAGTAACCATCGAAGATATCCTCGAAGAACTCGTGGGCGAGATTATTGATGAATATGAAGCTCCTCAGGCGGAATCTCTTAAAAAAATCGACGAAAATACCTTTGAAGTGGACGCCCGTTATGAAGTTGACGAGTTGAATGACGAACTAAATTTAGAAATTCCCGAAGACCAGGATTACGAAACCATCGGGGGATTCACCTTTACCAAACTTGGGCATATACCGGTCACGGGCGAGACTTTCGAACATGAAAATCTCACCTTTACCGTTATTGATGCCGGGGAACGTAAAATCCACCGCCTCCGAATTGTCATCACTCCCTTCGACCAAAAAACGCAGGGGCAATAACCATGCCTCAAATTCAAGATCAGGCCGTATGTATCCGCAGTCGCGATTATTCGGAAACCAGTCAGATTGTCACCCTTTTCGGCCGTCAAACCGGCAAGCTCCACGCCCTCGCCAAGGGCTCTCGCCGCCCAAACAGTAAATTCGGCGGCGGGATTGATCTTCTTACCGCTGGGGAAATCTTCTTCGTCCCGTCTCGTGGCGAAAGCAACCTGGCCACCTTAACCGAATTTGAACTGCAGCAGGCTTACCCCCATTTAAGGCGTAACCTGCTCTCACTCCATTGCAGTGAATATATTGCAGCTTTGTTGGCCGAGTTTACCGAAGATTGCGATCCACACGTAAGACTCTTTGAGGCCCTGACCGATACCCTGCAGCAACTCAGCCAAACAAACCGCCCGGAACTGACTCTGCTTAATTTTGAGTTGATTTTACTGCGGGAGATTGGTTTGGCGCCCGTTTGGGACAGGTGCAGTTGCTGCAGCAGACCCATATCGTCCGACCCGAATCTGTATTTCAGTAGCCAAAACAGTGGCATGATTTGCCGGGATTGTGAGCCGGCCATCATGGAAAAACGGCTCCTCGAACCACAGGTGCTGACCATATTACAAAAGCCCACCCTGGCCCAAAAAGCTCCGCGTAATATTGTTATCAAGGCTCACGAGTTGCTCAGTTATCATCAGCGGGAACTGGCTGGTAAGGATTCTGTGGTCACAAACTTCGTCAACCAGCTATTGCGTAAAAGTCTGTAATCGCCTTCTGCAATCCATACAAATTACTTGATTATCGGATAAATCAATGAACATACAAGAAGATGACAATATCTGGGAAGAAGACGATGAACTGGAGGAATTTGACAAACCGGTACGGTTCCAGGATCACCTTACCCACTGCCCTAATTGCCAAAAGCCTATTACCCCGGAGATGGACAGCTGCCCCTATTGCGGGGATATACTATTTCGCTACTTAAAGGATGGTGTCTTTATCCCTCGCAAAGGCCCTCTTAGCAAAATCGTCGCGGTTTTGATCATCCTGATTATTATTCTGGGAATCCTGGCCTTCCTGCTTACGGTCCTGGGTATCATCTAACCTCTGATATACCCCTTTCAGCAAGCTTAACTTTCACAGTTTTTATTACGCTTATCGCCTGTTAAAGGGCCTTCTTGCGGTCGTTTATATTTTTTGCTGATTGCCGGCACACCACCGGAACTTATTAATAATTCAGTTATTAGCTTCTATAGGCCCTGTCCTGCAATTATGTGAGAATATCAAACAGGTAAAAACGCGAAAGCACTCAATAAAAAAATTACGGGAAATTAAGCCACAAGGATTATACAGTCGATAATGGTAACGACAAGGCTGTGGGTCTCCCAGCTTATGCTGGGACAGCCTGGCTTGGAGGGTCCGGGTT
>Ga0272441_10004056_pt1 | contig 27080 bp, 20 predicted proteins | sample SSMProp6N_FD_193582 | JGI IMG/M metagenome (GOLD analysis project Ga0272441, IMG submission 193582) | Marine sediment archaeal communities from Little Sippewissett salt marsh, Falmouth, MA, United States - SSM-Prop-6N | ecosystem: Environmental > Aquatic > Marine > Wetlands > Sediment ... | reverse complement strand
AACGCCTGATCGATGTCAGCTATGATATCGTCAATGTGCTCCAATCCTACCGCTACGCGCACAAATTCCGGAGTCACTCCCGCGGCCAATTGCGCTTCGGCGCTCATCTGCCGGTGGCTGGTGGAGGCCGGGTGCAAAACCAGCGTCTTGGCGTCACCTACGTTGGCCAGATGGCTGCAGAGTTTAACCGAGTTTATAAATTTTTCGCCGGCACTGTATCCGCCCTTGACGCCAAATCCAAGCACGGCCCCAAAGCCACCGTGTAAATATTTTTTCGCCATCTCATAAGTCGGATGATCTTCCAGGCCTGTGTATTGCACCCATGCTACCTGCTTATGTTTTTGAAGATACCGGGCCAGCTCCAGCGCATTGACACACTGTCGTTCTATCCGTACCGGCAGTGTCTCCAGTCCCTGCAGGAACAGAAACGCGTTAAAGGGGCTCGGGCACAGACCAATGTTGCGCATCCCCTGCACACGGGCCTTGATAATAAAGGCGATATTACCCATCCCCGGAAAATCGCCGAACGTTTCCCAGTATTTCAGGCCGTGATAACTTTCGTCCGGCTCGGTAAAGCCTTTATATCCCCCCTTCGACCAGTCGAAATTACCCCCGTCCACTATGACCCCGCCGATACTGGTACCATGGCCGCCGATCCACTTGGTGCACGAATGAATAACGATATTGGCACCATGCTCTAGCGGGCGGCACAAGATGGGGGCAAAGGTATTATCGACAATCACCGGCACCCCCTGCTTGTGGGCCACCCGGCAGATACCTTCCAGATCAGGTACATCCCCGCGGGGATTGCCTACGGTCTCCAGATAAACCGCCCTGGTATTGTCCTTCAGGGCCGCGGCTATTTTTTCATCCGTGGATTCCGCTACAAAGGTAGTATCGATCCCTATCTGAGGTAAGGTATATCTGAACAACGTCTCCGTTCCGCCATACAGACTTGCCGAGGAGACGATATGATCGCCTACCCCGGCGATATTATGAATCGCCAGGAAGATAGCGGCCATCCCGCTGGAAGTCCCCAGCGCCCCCGTCCCGCCTTCCAGAGCGGCTATCCGCTTTTCCCACACGTCCGTGGTGGGATTCATCAAGCGGGTATAGATATTACCGAATTCCTTCAGGTCAAACAGATTGCCTGCATGCTCGGTATTCTTAAAGACGTAGCTGGTGGTCTGATAGATCGGTACGGCCCGGGCCCCGGTGGTGGGGTCCACCTGCTGGCCGGCATGAACAGCCAAGGTCTCCGGCTGCGGGTGTTTTTCATTCTGGTTCATTGTAACGCTCCTTTAGATAAGCCTGACGGGGCGGTTTCTTGTTATTATTTTTATTTCCTATTATTTTGGTAGTATTAGAGCCTGTTTTTCAACCCCATGAATTTTTGTGTTTAAGATAGTAAATTTTATTACCGAGATTTTTTACCCGATGAAGATGCCCCTTGCAGCCTTGTTTCCCTGGCTGCCAGCTGCTGCAGGTTCTTGGAGCTCAAAACTTTCTTGATAGACTGGATCAGCTCCAACCACAATTCACGGGTTGCACAACCTTTAATGCGCTCGCAGCCCGGGTCCTCACAGTCGATGGGATCTCCGGCGACGTCCAGCACATTATAGATATCCAGCACGGTTATTTCCCCCGCTGGACGGGCCAGGCGATATCCTCCTTCGGCGCCGCGTACACTTTCTATCAGGCCGGCTATCTTCAGGGAAGCTGCCATCTGCTCCAGATACTTGCTGGATATCCCCTGACTTTCCGCTAGCTGCCGCAATGGCACCGGTTTGTTATCTTTCTGCTTGGCCAGTTCCACCATGGCCCGCACGCCGTATCTAACCCGTGTGGATAATTTCATCTTCTATGTCCTCATAAATAATATACACTATTTAGGTAGGTATTCTATGTATATTATTACCCCCGGTCAACCCCAGGGGCAATATTTTCCGGAAATTTTCATTGGGGAAAAGAATTTTTCGGTAAGGGTAACTACAGCTTTCTACTTCTGTGTGCCAAAGTTTTGATAATGCTAAGGTTCCTTCCCGACGGCGGCAATACTATAGTGACATTTATAAAAAGGCCGATATAATTATCTCCGCAGGCGAAAATTATTGTAACAAAAGCCTCCTTTTTCTGACTATAACCAATATAATAGGACATAATTGAGAGAAAAGCGGTGCCGACAATTTACAGGATAATAACTCAAAATGTCGTTACTCTGAATAACAAAATCGCCGATAAACGTATTGTAATTATTTAAACAAGGAGAATTTATGAAAAACACGCGTAAATCTTTAATGGTATTCCTGGTTGTACTCTCAGCTCTCACCGCCGCTCCCCAGATCACCTCCGCTGCCGATATCCCAGCCGTCCTTAGCGAAATGCCCTCTGAGGCGATGGTTGTGGTAGCGTGTCGGTCTTTGAGTGCGCTTAGTACCAAGGTGGATTTATTTGCCCACCAGATGGGTTTTATGACTGCCGAGCAGAGCCTGAATATGGAGCAGATAATTGGTGTCCAGACAGGTCTGATAAACCAGATAAACGGGGCAGGTAGTATTGGGCTGTGTGTTATTAATCTGATGAATGCGAAAAAAACCGTCATAGCCTATCTTCCCGCCCGCGACGGTCAGGCCGCCATCGAAGCGACCGGGGCATCGGCTGTCAATGGGACTACTAATATATTTAAGCATCCCAATGGCCCCTTTATGATCTCGTCAGGTAAATATCTCATAATGGCGGGCAATGCGGAGGTATTGTCTTCGCTGGAAACTTTGGCCAAGGGGATCAAACTATCCGCAAAAGACCAGGAGCTGTTTCAGAAATTCGATGTGGCCGGCATTGTCAACCTCACCGCTGTCACGCCGCTCGCCCGGCAGATGATTGTAGGTGCCCTGGCTTCCAAACAAGAAATCCAACAACATCCCTCGCTGGTGCAAATTATAACCATGGCTGCCGACCGACTGGCGGAACTGCAACAAGTGTCATTCGGGGGGATGCTGGGCCAGAACGGGATGCAATTTAAGTTCGATATGACAACCCAGCCGGGAAGTAAGCTGGCAAACTTTCTGAGCAGCCACCCTACCATGGATATCTCCTCATTGAATGTCCTGCCGGGTCAAAACGCCATTCTCTCAGAAGTAGTCAGCTTTAACAGCGACCATATGCAGGGTATATGCGATGTGGTCCTCGATGCCATTGCCGCAGATACCACTCTGGCCGACAAGGTAAAGCCCGAGGATATACAAGAGTTAAAAGCCATTCTGCCCCAGATTATGAGCATCAAGGGTTGTATGGCCATGTATCCCGGTGGCGGGGCAGGTCCCGATGGTCCCGGAACCCCCGGGGCGATGGGCGGTATGCAGATGGTAAACATCTGTAAGTTCGAAAATGTAGATCAGGCGATGAAATCCTATGATAAGATGTGTTCTCTGGTAACCCGGATCAGCACTCAAATAGGCTTTCCGATCAATATGAGCTATAAAAAAGGCGTCGGCAACGTAGAAGGGGTCAGTATTGATGAGATGAGTTTTGATCTCTCGGAGGCGCCTCTGCCTGACGATGCCAAGATGGGGTTGGCCATGGCCTACGGGGGCAAACCGGGCCTTACCTATCAGCTTGCTCCTATGGGTAACGACACCTTGGTAATAGGCGTGGGGCAGGGTAGTGTGAATCAAGGGATTAATCTGCTTAAAAATTCAACCGCTTCGCTTGCCCAAGACCAATCCCTGTTGGCTACGGCCCGAAATCTGCCTTCTCAGGCTAATGTTTATTTATTCATCGATGCCGGAAAATACATTCAATGGATCTGTGGGATGATGCAGAGTCAGATGCAGGCCATGATGCAGGCCCAGTCTCAACAAGGCCAGGAGCAGCCTCCAATGAATCCGATGATGGGTATGATGGGCATGATGGGGGGGATGTTCGGCAATGTCAAAGGCACCGTGGGCGTAAGCTCAACTCTGGCCGAGGGTGGTGCCTCGACAGAGGTATTTATACCCAATGAGCTTATCAAGAGTGTGGCTGATGTAATTAATATGTTCAAGGGAATGATGGGACCCCAGGGCCCCGGAGCCCAGCCGGGCCAACAGCCCTCATCCACATTTTAATTATCGTAGAATTAAATATTTACCCTAAATCGATAAAGCCTCTGCTGAGAAGTGGAGGCTTTTTCTATATCTCTATATATTTGTAGCACAAAACAAGGTTGCCTGGTTAGTCATTTGATAGTATTAAACGAGTAACAAATTGACTTACCCGGCATTTTCCTGGAAATGCAGATAGAAAGAACTCGTGGATAATCAAGAACTACCGGAAAAGAGCAAGACGGTTTTATATTTGAGCCGTTCCTACCTGCCTTCAACCAACGCGGCCGGCATACGGGCCGGGCGCTGCGTGGAGGGATTCTTGAAACATGGATATTACGTTTGTGTGGTTAGCGGCTCGGAAAAGGCCGGCTGGGAAAGACCAACACCGGAGCTGGAAATCTGCCGAGTCGGTCCGAACGGGGAGCTTCCTAAGCAAGTAAGAGAGGATCGAACTGCGGCGGGGTGGCCCTGGTGGAAACCAATGCCTGGACCAGATCCCGATCGCAATTGTACGGGGGCATTGTTCAGGGCGGCGCAGGTGATGATCAGGCAAAACAAACCTGATTTGATTTATGTGATGGGACCGCCTTTTTCTCTGCTGGTAGTGGCCCGGCAGTTATCGCTCAAATATCAGCTACCATTTATCGCGGAGCTGGATGATGCGTGGTACACTGGTATGCCCTGGCCGTATCGCAATTTTCTGCAGCGAAATCTGGCCCAAAAGTGGGAACAAAGGTGCCTTAGCGAGGCGGCCGGTATTGTTACCGTTACCCGCACCCATCAAAAAATTCTGGCGGAGAAATATCTTGACGAAGTGGCCGCTAAAATTTCCACCATCCCCCACAGTTTCGACCGCGGGCAGACAAAATCATCTAAACCTACTGAACCGGATAAGTCAAAAACACACAATAAGGAAAAGTTCACCCTTGCTTATGTCGGTCAGGTGCATGGGATTGATGTCACAAGTAGTTCCCCTCTAAAAAAGATATTGCAAGGATTGAATCAGAGGGGGAGGCGCATATTACTGGGGGCCAATTTTTGTGAGAAGCTGCGGCTGGACTGGATGTCGCCCTATCATCTGCTGGCAGCGACAGCTCAGGCGGCCCGGCAAGATGATGAATTTTCCCAGGGGGTGCAAATAAATTTTGTGGGAACGAAATATCCTCAAATCGATAACTGGGCCCGTAAAATGAACCTGGGGCATATGGTATCTCAGCAGGGCCCGAGGCTGCCGGAGCAGGCTGCGCGATTTGTCGAGCAGGCGGATCTGTTGTTAGTTAATCTGTATGGTATTGTCGGTATGGATTATCACTGGTGCGTACCGACGAAAACTTATACCTATCTTGGTTCGGGCAAACCGATTTTGGCTTTATTACCTCCCGGCGAAGCTGCTGATATTATCCGAAGGGCCGGCACCGGATTTTTCGCGCCGCCCGCTGAGGTAAATTCGATCAGTGAACTTTTATTGAAGCTCTTTCATCAGCACAAAAGCGGGGCGATACTCGTCAAGCCAAATTGGGAATATATAAATCAATTTGACCTGGAAAATCAACAACAGCACTTTGCCCAAGTAGTTCGCAATGTGCTAAAAGAAAAAAACAAAGAGGTTTAAGCTGGCCCGAAAAGTTACAATGAAGACGCGCTTGTGAATGCTATCTGCAATATTTGCTTTGAGTAATAAAAAAGGGCCGCTGATCTGGGACCAGCGGCCTTTGGATGTTAATGGTATATTTGTTTTACAGGGTTCGGCGTCTGCGAAGCCAACCGACCAGAGCACAGCCGATGCCGCCGAGGAACACAGCGCCGGGGGCGGGGACGGCACAAGCCTCGGGAGTCCACATAACCGCATGACTTTTTCCATTTAAAATGGCTGAGCCTATAATAATTCCCGACTCATCAATTCCATACGCAGTCGAAGATTCGTATCCATCAGGCAGGAACGTATGTAAGTCAATATATGTATCGGCTGAACCAAACCACAGCATAGCGTGTGGATCGTTCACAGAAGTAGCCAGATATCCATTACCTACCTGCATACCGTTTGCCGCATCATATGCGGCAGCGCTGACAAATCCGGTAGGATTAAGGTCAATAAAACTAGCCACCGAGCCTGACCACAACATAGCGTGATATTTTGAATCTGTTGAGTTCCTGCCTGTACCTACCTGTTGGTCGCCGGAGGTGCCGTAGCACCGCGAAAAATCGTAGTCGGCAGGGTGGAGGTCCACAGCACTAGCGGCCGTGCCCTGCCAGAGCAGGGCGTGATATGCATTATTTGCTATATTATGTCCATAGCCTACTTGCTGGTTTCCGGAGATGTCATGGGCTACTGAAGTAGAAAAGCCGGTAGGATGAAGATCAGCATAACTGGCTGCAGAACCGGACCAGATCAGGGCGTGACCGTTACCTTCGCCAACTTGCTGGCTGCCGGAAGTGGCATAGGCCTGCGAACTATTGAATCCCGCGGGATTGAGGTCCACATAGCTTGCCGCTGAGCCCGACCATGCCAGGGCGTGTACTTGTTGGCTGCCCGTAGGAGTACCATAGCCTACTTGTTGACCACCAGAGGTCCCCATGGCATAGGAATAGCTAAAACCGGCAGGATTAAGGTCCACTACACTGGCGGCTGAACCAGACCAGGACAAGGCATGGACTTCGCTGGTGGACGTTTCAGTGCCAGCACCTGCCTGCTGGGTGGCGTCAATACTGCGACCATAGGACCGAGTGTAGCCGTCGGGGTGCAGGATAACCGCCTGATAAGTGGTGGCAGCCGGGGCGGACGCGGTTAGGAATAGACATACCAAGACTGAAGTGATTGCGAGTTTTCTCATCAAAAGTCCTCCATTAATTAAAAAAATAGCTCCTATTAGTGAAAAATTATTCCTGTCTGAAAATGATCTGAGATAACAAAGAAATGTATCTCATCTCTCCTGCGATCCTTGCAATATCTATTATGCCTGTCTTTCGACAGCGATATAGGAGAGAACAAAATAACGCAGAAGTCAAGTGATGTCAATCAAATTTTATGATTAAATGAGCAGTATGTGTCTTATATTTGAAATTTTTTAAGCAAAGATTGGGAACCGCCGGTTTTTCTGGTCACCTGTTTTTCCTGGTTTTTCTATTTTGACATTTGTTCAGCCGCTTGCTTGTAAGCTGTGCCAAAAGGCCAACCAGAAGGGCAGGGTAATACCACAAAGGAAATAATGGACCAACATAAGGCTGCTGATCTTCTGCTCATCACCGCCATAATTTCGGACCTGTAGAATAAGTCCGGTGGCGGGGGGAGAAGCGGCCTGTAAGACCAGAAAATCCGCTATCAGGGGAAAGGAACTGCCCCAGTCCAGGGCATATAATATCCAGATTGTGATCAGGGGTAATATAATCAACTTAACGGCGACGGTTCGTATGGCATCAAAGAGGTATGGTCTTAATCGAAAAGCAATACTGCCCAGGATGGCGCCCAGGACAAACGTGGCCAGGGGCACCGTAGCCTGTCCCAAAAGATCGATTGATTTGAAAAGGGTATGAGTGATTACATATCGCCCTTGTTCGTTGGGGTTGGTAAAAACTACATTAAGCTTAGTGAATACTAAAACCAGCCCCGCTATATTGGCAATAAAGGGAGGTGTCATGAGTCCCTTGTAGCTCAATTTTTCACCCGCGCCGGCAGTACATAAGTATTTTCCCACGCTCCATAAAATAGGACTGATGCCCAGAATAAATAGAAAACAGTACAGGGCGAATTTTTCGAATTGATCAGCATATACCACCGCCCCGATGGGCAGGATGAGATAGCCGGCGTTTTGCATGCTGGTCAGAGCGAGCATGTTTTTCTTGGCGGGAAGTTCCCGGAAAAACAGCAGGGCGCCCAGTATTAATCCCAGGCCGGTCAAGAGTCCGGACGAGAGGGGAAGCACCCACCATATTTTCAGGGAACCGGGTTCAAAGTTGGCTAGTATATTGGAAAAAATCAGGCAGGGCAAAAATACATTCACGGTGACGGCGGTGAGTGATTTGATGTGTGATTGGGTGATAATTTTTTTTCGCACCAGCAGACCGGCAACGACAATGATTATGAATACCCGCAAAAGGGCCAAAAAGGTTTCGGAAAACGCAGCGGTAAAGATTTCCATGAGTTAAATAATATCTTTCTTTTGCTTAGGTTCGTTTGAATTGTTTTTCAAGTTCCGCCAGACTCAGGCGGATAGTAGTGGGGCGGCCGTGGGGGCAGGTGCCGGCTTGGGCGACAAGATGTCGCTGGGCCAGCAGGGCACTGATCTCACTTTCACTTAAGGGATCGCCTGCCTTGACGGCGGCTTTACAGGCCATCATGTCCAATACATGATGGATTAATTCCGGACGGGTGGTCTGGCCGGCCTGTTCGATAAGCATATCCAGCAAGTCACCAACGAACTCAACCGGCGAAGCTTTGTCCAAAAGGACCGGAAAACTCTGGATGGCGATACTGCGGGGTCCGAATTGCTCCATTTCGATTCCTAATTCCCGGAGCAGTTCACTGTGATTTTCCATGGCGGCCATCTGGGCGGCGGTTACATCAATCACTTCAGGAATAAGCCGACGTTGTCGAGCCAGGCGACCCTGATTAAACTGACTGGAAAGTTTTTCATATAGAATTCGTTCATGCAGCGCGTGTTGATCGATGATGATTAAACCGTCCTTGGTCTGAGTAACAAGATACGCATTATGAATTTGTAATGCGGAATTTATATTAGACGCATTTTGCGGCTCGAACGGCTCAGTTGTCTCGTCCGGGGTCACTGCTGTTCCGGTAGCCTCTAAAGTATCAGCAGGGGGCATAAAGGTCGGTTCGGAGGTATCAGCCGGCGGGGATTGTTTGGTTAAAGGAAACGTCGTCGGCCTTTGAATATTATAGTTGGGGGTTGTGGGCGGAGCATTTTTTTCGACCGGCGGTGTCTGGGTAGGAGGCGGAATGGATTTGAAGAAATCCGCCATCGCCTGGCGTACGCGCTGCTGATGTTCCTGGGGATTTTCGCTGGTTGTAGCGGCCGGGGACTGCTGGTCCGGGGATCGAGCCATGTCACCTGCTTTGAGGGAAATGGTCAGGTCGGTGCCCAGCAAGCGGTCCCTAATGGCGGCCAGGACCTGGGAATGAACCAGGTTGGAATTGGCAAAACGTACTTCGGTTTTGGCCGGATGCACGTTGACATCAACAGTATCCGGAGGCATTTTTAAGAACAAAAAAACGACGGGCTGACGATTGATCTCAATCAGGCCGCGGTATGACTCACGGATGGCATGGCCGATGAAACGATCGCGGATATGACGGCCGTTCAGAAAAACATATTGCCACTGGGTGCCGGTCCGGGACTGATTTGGGTGAGCAATCAGGCCGGAGATTTCCAGTTGGGGGTCTTTTCTGTGAACGTCCATCATGCTCTGGGCCAACTCGGCGGTGAAGAGACTGCCGATACGTTCCTGCAGAGTTTGGCCGGCGGGCAGGTCGTGGATTTTGCGAGAGTTGTGCATCAGGCTGAATTGCGCCTCGGTGTGGGCCAGGGCGATCCGGGTAAACTGTTCGGTTATATGGCCCATCTCCGTGTTGGTGGTGCGCAGAAATTTTCTCCGGGCCGGGGTGTTAAAGAAAAGATTGCGTATAGTTACGACCGTTCCGGCAGAGGCGGCGGTCGGGGTGACAGGTGATTGCCTGCCGCCGGAGATTTCTAGCCGGGCGCCCTCAATGGAATCAGCCGGGCGAGAGACGATATCGAGGTGGCTGACCGAGGCGATACTGGCCAGGGCCTCACCGCGAAAACCCAGAGTTACAATGGAAAAAAGATCTTCGTCGGAGGTGATTTTACTGGTGGCATGAGAAGCGCAGGCCAGGGCGAGATCGTCAGGATTCATACCACAACCGTTATCGCTGATACGGATCAGTTTCTTGCCGCCGTCTTCGATTTCGACGTTAATACGGATGGCCCCGGCGTCCAGGCTGTTCTCCATCAGCTCCTTGACAACACTGGCGGGACGCTCGACCACTTCGCCGGCGGCGATCTTGTTGATAAGCTGGGTTGAAAGTACTTTAATTTGAGCCATTGTTATATCTTGAGGTTAAAAGCTCTAATCGGTAAGTAAGAATATTTTTTATGAATGCGTTAGCTTTATAAACTTAGCCCATTATAAGAGGGTGTGAGTTATTGGTCAAACCTGGATATGTCAGGCTGGTTGGGTGGATATGCCGTTGAAAAATAATAAGATATTGATAGTATGGGGGCTTAGGTATGTCCTGCAAATAGGAGATTACAATGACTAAAACGGTGAAGAAAACAATGTTTGGCGAATGGATGGTTCTGACTTTGCTAACGGTTGCCATACTGTTGGCGATAACTTCGGCTGCCCCGGCAGCGGATGATGCGATTGACACAAGGGATCGCTCACCCAACTACACGATAGCAGTTTACTATTGGCCCAACTTTCATCTGGATCCCTATCATCAGTCGAAAAAATGGAAGGGATGGACCGAATGGGTTATTGTCAAGAATGGCAAGCCTCTGTTTGAAGGTCATTATCAACCCAAGGTACCGTTGTGGGGATACCGCGACGAATCCGATCCAAAAGAGATGGCCCGTTCGATTGATGCCATGGCCGATGTCGGTATCGATGCGCTGATTTTCGACTGGTACCGGTATGATGAAAAGTTGAACAATGGTGAGATGATCGAGGGGGCGTTAAGAAACGGATTTCTAAAAGCGCCCAACCGGCAGCGCATGAAATTTGCTCTGATGTGGGCCAATCATACCTATATCAACTGCCATCCTTTTGAACCGGGGACCAGTTTTCATAACGCAGAGGTGTGGCACAAGGGAGAAGTTCCCCGGGCGGCATTTGACCGGCAAACTCAGGATGCCATAGACAGCTATTTTAAACAACCTAATTACTGGCTGATCGATGGCAAACCCTACTTTTCCATATATCAATTAAAAACCCTGATTAAAGGTCTGGGCAGTGCCGGTGAAACGCGTGCCGCCCTTGATAATTTTCGTCAGCGGACCCGGGCGGCTGGATTTAAAGATCTGCATCTTAATCTGGTGGACTGGTCATTCGATCAGTCGCTGGCAATGGTCAAAGGTGAGCCGATGCCGGGCGATTCGTCTCGGAAAATTGAAACTCAAAAAGACCTGATGGAGGCTCTGGGAGCTGACAGTTCAACCTGGTACACCTGGGTGCACCATATTCCTCCGATTGCCGGGCAAAATTCTCAGCCGCAGGATGCGAAGATAGCCGGGCCATTGTCAACGTCGCAACTTATGGAAAATGCTGTAAAAGCAGGCCTGAAAGTGCGGGATTATACCGATTGGGGTAATGCCGCCCTGGAAAGAGAGGCCCAGCGGAGAAAGACAATCGGTATTCCGTTGTTTCCGCATGTGGCCCGCGGCTGGGATGGTTCCCCGCGTAACTACCCGATGGGTATGGTGATCGGTAATACGCCTGAACGGTTTCAATACTTCCTCCAAAAAACAAAAAAACTGGTCGATCAATGGCCTGACGCCAGGGGTATCATCACCATCAACTCCTGGAACGAATGGGTTGAAGGCAGCTATCTGGAACCGGATGACAAAACCGGGATGCAGCCGCTGGAGGCTATCTACGAAGTGTTCGGTTCCAAATGATTGTGTTTGCCGTAAGTGGACAAGGTAGAATAGATGAAAAGGTGTCTTAGTTTAACAAATTTGACATCCGCAGATCAGATATATAAGGCCCTGGAGCAGGTGAAACAGTTGGGCTTTGCGCAGGTTGAAATGTTTTTAGGTGAATTTACGGCAAGTCAGGCGGAACAATTAAATGATCTGGCCGACAAAGCAGAGCAGGCTGGAATTGGAATCTCAGCGATCGGCAATAATGAGTTTAATCTTTTTAGTTTAGCTAGCCCGGATAAAAATTTGCGGGAAAGGGCGCTTGCAAACTATGAGCAAATGATAAATTGGGCCGGGCAGCGGGGAAAGTTTGGTGGCAAGGAGAAGCCGTTGGTGCTTATCCGTGCTAAAGGTGCTCAATCAGATTCTAGCGACAATACAGAAAACGGTCGCGGGGTAGTGACTTCATATGAACGAAGTTTTAATCTGCTCTTTGAAGCGTTGGAGAGGCTTACACAAGTTGCCCTAAAAGAAAGGGCGTGTCTGGCTTTTGAAAATCCGGCCGCGGGGCTGCTTTTGTCTCCGCTGGAAGCTAGGGAGCTTATCGACCAACTCAACAGCCCTTACGTGGGGATATGTTTTAATCCGCACAATGCGCAAGTTTTAGGTGATCCGCTGGATTGGCTGAAGATTCTGGGCCGACGGGTGCTAGCGGTGCGTACCGAAACGGAATCAATTAGCCCTGAGATTGTCGCAGAGTTGGAAAGAATTAATTTTCCGGGGATTCTGATTTGTAAAAAGACTTAAGAATCAACGTAACAAATTTCATTGCTTAACGAAATAGCTAAGTTCGCCATACCGTATTAGAATTTTCCCTGTAATGGTTTTATTGATTGACAAGCTTGTATTATAGTGATGAGAGTTCATAGGGCTACTTTCAGGGTAATCATCAAAGGTGATATGATCATTACTTAGTTGCCAGGTATGCCAGGTATTTGTATAAATTGTTTTATCGGGGGAACGATATTCTATTACGTAGGTTCCATTGGGATTCAGAGTAAGTTGCTTTATAGAATCCTCTTCATCATTTGGAATATATGTGCCAACCAGAATATCAATGTCAATATGATTATGCCAGTATAGAAAGATGTTAATCAATAATAATTCAGAAAGAATTATTACGCTAATTATTTTCAATCGTTTATTGCGTTTTTTAGGATTTATAGCCATAAAAAACTTTTAATTAGCCCAAAGCGTCGAGCTTATGCTAGCAAGTATTGGTATGCTCCCTAAAATGAATCCGAACATTGAGCAGATAGAAAATCGGTTATTTGTGAATAATTCGATAATAGACATATAAACAGAAAAAGTGCAAAAAAATAAACTTGTCAAAATAAAAAATAAAGCAATAAAGGTTCCTGGAAATTCAGAGAATGTCCCATAAACACTTTCGCTACATATTGTTAGAAACATATAGCATCCAATGATTGAAGAAATCAAAGATGCTACACCTTTTGGTGATAACTGGCGATGATGTTCTGCTTGGTTCACGTTCTTGATATAAATTCCACTTGTTTTACGCAGGCTCTCACCCGATAACAGCTTTATTTTTTATAATACGAAAGAATTACCATCCTTGTTCAGCGGCCCAGGGGCCGACGGGGCCTTTAGGTTTTTGGGCGGCTTCGCGGGCCTTGAGGATACCGGCCGCGATGGCCAGGTCGGTATTACTCGTAATTTTGATATTGCCGCTATCACTGGGAACGATCGTAACCGGGACTCCCTGAGCCTCGACGAGTTGGGCATCGTCGGTTATGTCCTCGTCCAGTTCGCTAAGGTTCTGATAAGCCTTACGCAGGATATCAGGTTTGAAGACCTGTGGTGTTTGCGCCTCCCAGAACTGACGGCGGTCAATGGTTTGGGTGATTATGTTGTTCTCATCGACCTGTTTGACGGTGCCGACGAGTTGATGGGCCAACAGAGCGGCACCGCTTTTGGCAGAGGCAGCGAAAACCGCGTCGATCTGTTCACTGGTAACACAGGGCCGGACCGCGTCATGCACGGCGATCAGGTCGATTTGGCTGTCGTCCACTTCGGCGAGCATCTTATTGACCGTCTCGTGGCGCTGTGTACCGCCGATGATGTATTTGACACCATAAAAGCCCAGGTTTGCGGCCCATTTGACCTGAAAGAGTTCCTCATCCTCGGCGGGGATGGCGATAATAACCTGTTTGACGTCTTCGCGGTCGGCGAAGATTTCGATCGAACGGAGAAAGACCGCCCGGCCGTTCAGATCGGTAAACTGTTTTTTTCTCTGACCTTTAAACCGTGAGCTTCCGCCGGCAGCCGGAAGTAATACCGCTACATTCAAGGACATGGTAATAACCTTACTCTAAAACAATATTTTTAACTCTTTGCCCCTTTGATTTTACCGCAGAGGTCAAGACTGTCAAGTTGGCTCTAAAGATGAGCTTGACGGATCAGAACCGAGTGGTTAAGCTTTTTAGCAGGTTTCTGGAAAGGCATAGAGGCAGATATGATAGATAAAGAATTGCTGGATATGATGGTTTGCCCTCTTACCCATGATAAGCTGCGGCTGGAAGGGGACAAGCTGGTCAACGTCAAGTGGGGGCTGAAGTATCCGATCCGCGACGGGATTCCCATCATGTTGATCGAACAGGCGGAATTACCGGAAAGTGTGGAAAGTCTGGAGGAATTAAAGGCGAAAATTGAAGCTCGGAATGACTAGCAAAGCGGGAACTGGGCTTGTTTCTAATCGACCAAAGAGACGGTACTTCTGATGAAAGCCTGGGGTTTATCGATGATTACCAGGTGTCATAGGTCTTACCATTAATACCGGTTTCATTGGTGTTGGCTATGATCCGTCCGGTGGTATAGCTATAGACCCAGCCGTCCCCGTGGGTCGGGTTAGCGGTCAGCAGGGTGTTCATATTATTGACGGATACCGTATCAGTCCCGGCGTTGGCACCTACGGGCAGTTTGGGGAATTTACCGTGAATATAAGGTCCGTAAGGAAAGGCCGGATCCTTATCGGCAGAGCATTTACCTTGGGCATCGCTGTACATGGTCAATTGATTGACCAGGGTTTCGGAGGAGCCCGCCGGATTGCCCAGACCATCGGCGGTGGCGGCGGGGAATTTCATATTGTGTTCGCCGTAATACCAATCGATGGCATTACGCAGGGTGACCAGGTTGGCCCGCAGAGAAGCCTCACCGGCATTTTTACTGCTGGAGCTGAGCCGCGGAATCGCAATGGCGGCGATGATGCCCAGAATGACCAATACGATAATCAGCTCAATGAGGGTGAAGCCCTTTCTCGTTCCCTTGCTGCTCATAATTGCATTTCCTTTGCTTAAAATCTTTTGCTCGGCGGGTATCTATAAATACCTGCATATATTGTTTATCGACGTTTTGAGTGGGTGAATTTTCTACCTGTCGATTTTTGGAACCAAATTATTCTTTACCATTTCCTTACAATCATTCCAGAACGTATAGAGCATAGAGCGGAGAGGTTTTAAGTAATTCAATTATCGGTGCCTGTACCCAAGTATCAGCCGACAACTACCTGCCGGGGCCTGCCGAATCGCTTATAATCTATATAGTGCGAAGTGCAGATTAAGCTCCCTTTTCAAATACCCGATAAATACACTGACAGTGTATGAGCGAGCCTGATTTTATGTTTTATCGGAACTGTGAACTAGTAATATGAAGATACTTCTGGCCGATGATGATTCCAAAATTCACCTCATTGTGCAGCTTTGGTTGCGGCGCAATGGTCATGACGTAGTCAGTGTCTATAACGGCAGAGATGCCCTGGCCAAATTGCGCGAAGGTTACTTCGATGGATTAATAACTGATGTGAATATGCCCTTGTTAAAAGGCGTGGACCTGGTTAAAAAAACTCTGCTCCTGCCTTTCGTGCCGAAAATGATCGTAATCCTGACTTCCCGCTGCGATCTGACTCAGCTGAAGCAGGATCTGGATGATCCTCGTGTACATATTTTTAGCAAACCGTTTAGTCCGTCGGCGTTAATGGAACTTATCGAAAGCCTAAGCCGGAAAGCCCGCACAGACAATGAATGCGACAAAGAAAAATCTTTTACACATCCTGCTTGACTTGATTAAGTCCCAGGATGGCCCAGCGGCCGGTCTCCCGCCCGCCCCACGCTGTGCTGAGATTGCCGGGGGTGATTTACGTTTTTCTGCGCCAGAGGCGGTCGATAATCCTCAGGAGCCACTTGAGTTTGCGTGTCTTCCCGAAGCGGTCACGGAAAAATTTGATGAAGTGGTTCAGGTATTCGAACAGCTCCAAAGCGATAAAGAGGATTTGGCCGAGGAACTGTTGAATTGTTATCATCACATAAACGTTGCCTTTTCGGCAACCGTGGCGGTGGCTCAGAATCGAAATGTCCAGTTTTCCCTGCAGACGCTTATTGATGAAGTAGCCCATGCTATAGACAGCCCCTATAGTTATTATTTAGGTTCTCTGGTAAAAGATTTTCATCTGAGCGAGGAGGAAAAGCTGCCCGAGGTCGAAGGGAAACTCTCGGTGCGGAAGTCCGACGATCTGGACCGGGCCCGGGATTTTTTTAATAGACACAGCGCCGAATTGCAGCATCTGGCGCTTGAAGTTGATGATATTCAGGTCGTTATGGCCGGCTCTGATAGTATGGAAGATCTGGATTATGAGGGCCGAGGGAATGTCATTATTCTGCAGCTTAAGGAGCACCAAGAGAAAATCAACAGCAAAGATACGAATGCCCCCCTCTGGGAACTGGAAAATCTGGGTACCCTGATTTTTGTCCGCGAGCCCCACCAACAGCCCTTTATAGCGGTGGAGATGAACCTGGCCCAAACCCTGGCCCGGATGGGTTCAGCCGTTTTGGGTAATATCATCTATGCCCACCGCATCAATCAGTTTTATCTCCAGACCATAGCTTCGCTGGTGCGGGCGATGGAAGCCAAGGACGAATATACCAGTGGTCACTCTACCCGGGTGGCAGATATGGCCTGTCAGTTGGGACGTTACATCGGAATAGATGACAAGCAACTCGAACAACTCCACTGGACCGGGCTACTCCATGATATAGGTAAAATCGGAATTCGGGATGAAGTGTTACGAAAACCCGGTAAGTTGACCCAAAAAGAAATGGCTCATATCAGAACCCACCCCGTTATAAGCTATAAAGTGCTGGAGCCCCTGGAAGCCCTGCAGGATATCCTGGCCGGAGTCCGCCATCACCATGAACATTTTAATGGAAAAGGATATCCCGATGGCCTGGCGGGAGAAGAAATTCCTCTCCACGCCCGGATATTACAAATAGCCGATATCTGGGACGCCCTTACCTCCACCCGCTCCTACCGGGATGCCCTTACGCCCCGGCAGGCTATGCAGGTTATGAGAAACGAAGCCGGCACTACCATGGATCCCCACCTAGTTGCCAGTTTCCTCGAAATGCTCCAGAACAGAAAGCTTCTGGGCTAACTTGTCCGGTTCATACCACACATTGGGGCCCAGAGGGGGAATTTTCAGAAGTGTAACTTTTTTGATTGCAGGTGGTTATAAAATAATACGTTGGTAATAAATGCCTCCGGTCTGTTGATTTAGAAAGATTGCAGCCTTTCGGGCTGCCGATTCCATAAATATTTGGCTAATGCAAATCACAGATCAAAAACAGGTCTATAATATTAATTGTTAACTAACAAAGTTCACTCTGAGATCGTTTTTAGTACAAATGACACTATAAAAGTAGCATAAATGTCATTCCATATAGCTAAAGCGGAAACGTTAATCAAACTGGTAGGACCAGACCGATAATATTGTAATTACTAACAATAAGATAAAATTGAAAGGGAACTAATATACAAAAATCGGGCTTATGTTATGAACTAGCTTAGGTGTAGTTTTGCAGGAAAAAAATTGACAAAAAGTTCTAATGTGGTACTGAAAAAAGAGTGATAAAATTCATGTAATAGGCTCATTTTTTGCGTACAGCTAAAGAGAATCTGATAAAAATCAGAGGGTTTTTAAAAAGATAACTTGCTTTGAGATAATGCCCAGGTAATAATATCGTTGAGTTAATGGAGCTTTACGACGGTGAAAGTCCGTAAAAATTGGAATTTTTGAGGGTAATGGTTAACACGGAGGTTATTTTACCTCGGATAGTTCTGATTTTTTTGTAACTGGGAGGTTGAAGTATCGAAAAAAGGTAAATCTCTGAGATATGAATACAGGATGGTGAAGCGATGAAGGTTTTGATGCTGGGGTGGGAATTTCCACCGTTCATATCGGGTGGTCTGGGGACCGCCTGTTACGGACTGACCCGGGCTCTAAGCAAGTTGGGGGCGGAGATTACCTTTGTGTTACCACGGCCTGTATCATCGCATTTCACCACCCACGTGAAAATGGCCGGTCCAAATGTAGGGGCCAAGATATCAGGTCGGGAACTATACGATTCCGAAGAATTTGCCAATCTTTCCTTCCGGACCATCGATTCACTGATGCGACCCTATCAGGGGACGAAGGAATATGATGAGCTGATGCAGCAATTGCAGAAAGAGGGCGGGGAAACCGCCCAGATCCTCAAGGAATTGCTTAGCATAACTCAGGGAATAAGAACCAACAATTACGGGGAAGATCTCTATCAGGAAGTCCAGCGTTATGCACGTTTGGCTACCATAATCGCCCGCCAGGAGGAATTTGATGTAGTGCATGCCCACGACTGGATGACCTATCCGGCCGGGATTGCCATCTCCGGCATGACGGGTAAGCCCTTGGTTGTCCATATCCATTCGACCGAGTTTGATCGCAGCGGCGAGAACGTCAACCAAATGGTTTATGATATCGAAAGGCAGGGACTTCACTATGCCTCGCGGGTAATAGCGGTGAGTTACCTGACCAAAAACATTGTAGCTAGCCGCTATGCGGTCAATCCAGATAAAGTGAGTGTGGTTTATAACGCCATTGAACGGGATGGTAGTTTCATGGAAGTTGACGCCGCCCGGGCCCGCATCCGTAAGGATGAAAAGATCGTCCTGTTTTTGGGGCGAATTACCATGCAAAAGGGCCCCGAGTACTTTCTGGCTGCGGCCCGGAAGGTGCTGGAGGTTATGGATAATGTCAAGTTTGTAATGGCCGGGTCGGGGGACATGGTGCGGCCTACTATAGAAATGGCCGCGGCGATGGGAATCGGCCATAAGGTCCTTTTCACCGGCTTTTTGCGCGGTGATGATGTGGACAAAGTGTTCCGCATGGCTGATTTATTTGTTATGCCCTCGGTCTCCGAGCCCTTTGGTCTGGTGCCGCTGGAAGCCCTGCGGAACGACGTCCCGGTCTTGATCAGCAAACAGAGTGGCGTGGCTGAAGTTCTGACCCATGCCCTGAAGGTAGATTTCTGGGATATTGACGAAATGGCCAACAAGATAGTCGCCGTGTTGCGCCATCCGCCCCTGCAGATGACTCTGAGGGAGCACGGCAACTTCGAGGTACGCAAACTCAACTGGGAAAGTTCTGCCAGGCAGTGCATAGATGTGTACGATTCGGCGCTGGCTGCGGTGGTGGCGTAAAAGATTAATCCCGAAGAACGCAAAGGTAAATACCCGATAAATTATAATAAGCGTGTTTCTTCTTATGGTCGCAGGCGTGGCGGCAAAAATTTTCAGCAAAGAATAATACCGCAAGTGTAAGGAATCTATGGGAAATGGCATCAGTTTGTTTTTACTTTCAAGTGCATCAACCATATCGGTTACGTCGCTATAGTATTTTTGATACGGAAAGCAACTATTTCGACGATTATAAAAACGCCCAGATTTGCCGCAAGGTTGCCCGGAAATGTTACCTGCCTGCCAACCGGGTGATCCTGGATTTGATCCGGCAGTATGAGGGGCGGTTTAGAGTTTCCTACAGCATAACAGGTGTGCTGCTGGAACAGTTGCAGGCCTATGCGCCGGAAGTATTGAGCACTTTTCATGCCTTGGCCCAAACTGGATGCGTGGAGTTTCTCTGCGAGACCTATTACCATAGCTTGTCGTTTCTCTATTCCCGCCAGGAGTTCGCTCAGCAGGTTCGAATGCAGAGGGAACGTATAAAAGAACTCTTTGGGCAGGAACCGGTGGTTTTCCGCAATACCGAGCTGGTATATAACAACGACCTGGCTCACTTTGTCAAAGAGTTAGGTTTCGAGGGAGTACTCTGCGAAGGAGCGGATCATATTCTGGGCTATCGCAGCCCAAACTATGTCTATCGACCGGTGGGCATTAAAGGTCTGAAGATGCTCCTTAAGAACTACCGCTTGAGCGACGACATCGCTTTTCGCTTTTCCAACCGGGATTGGGCTGAATGGCCCCTGACCGCCCCGAAATTTGCCCGCTGGATATCCGATGTGAACGGCAACGGTTATGCAGTCAATCTGTTTATGGACTATGAAACCCTGGGAGAACATCAGTGGGAAGATACGGGGATCTTCGATTTTCTCCGGCATCTGCCCGAAGAGGTGTTCAAACACCCGGACAATGACTTCAAACTGCCTTCCGAAGTAATCAGAGATTATGAACCGGTGGGTGAAGTGGATGTGCCCCACGTGGTTAGTTGGGCGGATATGGAACGGGATCTCTCGGCTTGGCTCGGCAATGCCATGCAGTCCAACGCCTTACACGTTCTCTATCAAATGGAGGAAATGGTCAAGCGCACCGAAGATGTGGACATCATAAACGACTGGCGGAAACTGCAGACCTCGGATCACTTCTATTATATGTGTACCAAGTGGTTTGCCGATGGAGATGTGCACAAGTATTTCAATCCCTACGACAGTCCCTACGATTCCTATATCAACTTTATGAACGTGCTGGATAATATGCACAGCCGCTGCCGACAGGCTTGTCAGGCAACTGTGTAAATTCAGTATTTTATCGTTATAAGATAATTCAAGGCTGTGTCTTTCCGACACAGCCTTTTTTATTGGCCGGTGGCATTGGCTTTCGAAATCGGTTATATTTAGCTGTGCTGATTACGGAGTAAGCAGTTAAGTAAATATCCAGGAGAAAAACAGAAATATGTCTAAATGGAAGGTCTTGTATTCTCCGGTAATTTTATGGTTAATGATGTTGCGGGTATCGATGGGGGGGCAGATAACATTAGACGAAGCCGAGCCCGAAGTGGGGGATTGGGGGTATCGGCCGGCACAGGGGCAGATATCAAAGGTAAATCCTCCCAGTTTTGTGTGGCGCTATCAAAAGGATATGTCCTGGCAGATACAATGCGCGCAGGATAAAGAATTCCGGGAAATAACATATCAAGTGGATCAAGTGGAGTTTAACGTGCATTGTCCGCCCGAAGTTTTTTCGCCCGGCAGTTATTATTGGCGCTATCGAGGCCGGAATGGGCTGGGGCAATACACTCAATGGAGCCAGGCGCGTCAATTTAGTATAGCCGAGGACGCTGTTTCTTTTCCTATGCCGACACGCAAAGAGCTGCTGGGGCGAATTCCTAAAAAACATCCACGGCTGTTTATGCGGCCCGAGAATCTGCCGAAACTCTCGACTCTGGCCCGGGGGGAGATGAAAAAGGAATATGAGCAGTTAGTAGCCCGGTGTGAAAAGATTCTGGCCTCACCACCTCCCACCGCCGAGCCGCCTCTATATCCTCCGGACACAGCCCGCCATAGTGAACAATGGCGCGAGATATGGTGGGGTAACCGGACATACACTGTCAAAACCCTAAATAGTGCAGCCACCCTGGCGTTTACCCGGCTTATCGGGGGGCAGGAAAATTACGGGCAATTGGCCAAGCAAATTTTACTGGATTGTGCTAAGTGGGACCCAAAAGGCAGTACGGGCTATCGTTATAATGATGAGGCGGGAATGCCTTATAATTATTACTTCGCCCGGACCTATACCTTCCTGAACGATATGCTCAGCGAGGAAGAAAGAGAAATTTGCCGCCGGGTGATGAAACTGCGCGGAGACGAAATGTACCACCATCTCTGGCCGCGACATTTCTGGCAGCCCTATCACAGCCATCAAAATCGAGCGTGGCACTATTTGGGTGAGCTCGGCATCGCTTTTTTGGAAGAAATTAAAGGGGCAGACGATTGGGTGTGGTTTGCGACAAATGTATTTTTTAACGTATATCCCGTCTGGTGCGATGATGACGGCGGTTGGCACGAGGGAATGCTCTATTGGATTAGCTATTTGAATCGCTTTACCTGGTGGGCCGATGTAATGCGCGAAGCCGTTGGTATTGATGCCTATAAGAAACCCTATTTCTCTAAGGTGGGATATTATGTGATGTATCTGATGCCGCCGGGCAAGTTAGGAGGCGGTTTCGGTGATTTGACAGCCTTCTGGGAGTCGAAAAGAAACGCCTCCATCATGACTGTCTTTGCAGCCCAGGCCCAGAATCCTTACTGGCAGTGGTATGTAGAGCAGGTAGGTGGGCCGGAACCTGCACAAGGCTACGTCGGATTTATTCGAGGCGCTCTGCCTAAGGTTCAGCCCAAGTCACCAGTCGATTTACCGACTTCAAGATTGTTTCAAGGAACCGGTCAGGCTTATTTGAACAGCAATTTGTTGGATGCGACCCAGAGTGTACAGGTTGTGTTCAAGAGCAGTCCCTTCGGAACCCAGTCGCACGGCTATGAAGCCAATAATTCGTTTTTGCTTTGGGCCTACGGCAGGCGCCTGTTAATTCGAACGGGCTATCGCGACATCTACGGCAGCAAACATCACAAACAGTGGATGTGGAGCACCCATTCGGTCAATAATATTACGGTAAATGGAGAAGGTCAGGCAAAACATACAGCCACCGTGGGGGGAAAAATTACAGATTTCAAGACCACCGATTCCGTTGATATTGTAGTAGGCGAGGCAGGCGAAGCCTATGAAAATGTCGACCGTTTTACCAGGGCGATTATTTTTGTCAAACCGGAACTGGTGGTAGTCTATGATCGCTTAGTGGCAAAAGAGCCGGCCAGCTATGAATATTGGCTTCATTCCCTAAAAAAAATTGAAGTTAAGGATCAACATCATATCCAGGTGCGCAATGAGGAAGTGGTGTGCGACATTAATTTTTTAACTCCGACCGGATTACAGTTTGAACAGACGGATCAATATGATCCGAATCCCCGGCCGCGGATCAAGCTGCGGGAATGGCATCTAACCGGAAAAACTACCGAGAAGCAACAAAAGATAGAGTTTGTAACGCTGTATCGTCCCGGCCGTATAAAAGACAAAATACCAACCGGAGCCGACTTACAACAAATTCCCGGCGGCTATGTATTGCAGGTTGAATTAAGCGGTGGGAATATGACCGCGCTTTTACCTACGGACGATGAGGAGGTACTCAAGGCAGAAGAACTGGATAGTTATGGAAAAATAAAACTGCGCCTCCAGCAGCAGGGAAAAGTGGAAGTGGTCGAGCTCGAAAAGTAGCATAACTTCGCATGACGATCTTATCAAAGGGCGGGGGACTTCTTTTTATACGCTAAATATTAACAATTGCAAAAATACTCATAATTTTTATAATATTACGCGTCTTAAAAAGAGAATTGCTGAAATTCGCCTACAGCTAATAGATAAGTATATTCTTTAAGTATTTTTTTGGTGGAGCAGAGCCTAATATGTTCTCAGCAAAGCAGATATGCAATATTATGTTGGGTGATTGCCACTGGGATATGGGATAATATAAAACGCTGCTAAGGGTAGAGGTATGAAAACATTCATTACGATTATTGTAACTTTTATTGTCACAGTGATCCTGATTGGGGTGTTTTGGGGGATGTTCAAGTCGAAAAAGCAGATGGCACAAGACCAATCGACCGTGGTACGGATAGAAAAACCCGAGCTCGGGGAATTAGTTGAGATTGTAAACGCACCCGGCGAGATAGAGCCCAAACGCAAGGTGGACATAAGTGCGAAGATATCAGCTAGGATTGTAGAGATGCCTTTTAAGGAGGGGGATCGGGTGACCAAAGGAAATCCCAATGCCACCCCCCCCGTACCGCCTTCGCTGTTATTGCGCCTGGACGATAGTGATTTGCAGGCCGCTTTGAAATCGGCCCAGGCACGGCGGGCGGCTCAGGCGGCACAATATGATGTAGCCCAACAGGAAATCATTTCTAGGCAGGCCCATATTGCCGGAGTCAAGGCTTCCCTGCATGAATCACAATTACAGCTTACCCGTCAGACAACCCTGTTGAGCTCCAAAGATGTACCGCAGTCGGCGGTGGATCAGGCCCAGAGGCAGGTGGACGAACTAAAGAGTCAACTGCAGATGGCTGAAAATGATCTGAAAACGGCCATTTTGCAATTAGAAGTATTAAAACATAATTTGGCCGAGGCCGACGCCAATATTACCCGGGCCCAGGACAATCTGAGCTATACCATCATTACCTCACCAATTGACGGAGTGATCACCCGTATCAACGCCGAAGAGGGGGAGATGGTGATGACCGGTACGATGAACAATCCGGGAACGGTTATTATGGTGGTGGCGGACTTATCAAAGATGCTGGTGGTGGCCCAAGTGGATGAGGCGGATATCGCCGGGGTTAGAGAAGGACAGCAGGCAAAAGTTAGAATTCATGCCTGGCCGGACAGAGAATTTAACGGGGTCGTGCATACAGTGGCCCTAAGCCATGATCTGCGCCAAAGGACGGGGGCTAAATATTTTGAAACGGAGGTTCTTTTAGATGCTGAAGGTGAACGGGTCTTCTCGGGACTGACCGCAGATGTGGATATCCAAACCAAAAAGCATGAAAACGTCTTGAAGATTCCCAGCCAGGCGGTACTGGGACGGCCCGTGGAGGATCTGCCTCTGGAGATTCGTGAAAGTTTGTCGGAAGATGATAAAAAGAAAAGTATAGCGACGGTTGTATATCGTTATGTGAAAGATGATGACGAAAAGAAAGACTATAAGGCTGTAATAACACCGGTGCAGGTCTCGGCCAGCGATGCAACCCATACGATTATCATCTCAGGCGTAACGGCTCAAGATCAAGTTGTAGTGGGACCGTATAAGGTACTCGAGGAAATCAAACATAAGGAAAAACTCCAGGATGAAAAAGAAGTAGAAAAGGAAAAGAAAGAAAACCAGCGCAAGGAGAAAGAAGAACGAAATAAGAAAGAGAAGCCAAAAGAGAACAAGCAGGATAAAACGACTGAAGAAGATGCCAACGTCCCGACGAAAACAGAACAGGATCCCTGCAACGTAACCAAATAAGGGTGAGGCCCAGGGGTATGTTGATACGACTGAAAAATATAACCAAGGTATATAAAGTGGGGGTGGAGCGGATACGCGCGCTGGACGGAATTGACCTGGAAGTTGGGGAAAACGAGTATGTGGCCATTATGGGGCCCAGCGGCTCGGGCAAGAGCACGCTGATGAATCTGCTGGGCTGTCTGGACCGGGCAACTTCGGGTACTTATGAACTGGCAGGCAAAGATACCACCCGGCTAAGAGCGGCAGCTATGGCCCATGTGCGTAATCGGCAGATCGGTTTTGTATTCCAGTCATTTGAACTGCTGCCCCGGTTAAGTGCGCTTAAGAACGTAGAGCTACCGCTGATCTATTCTGCCAAAAGCAGTTGGTGGACGCGGAGACGCAAGGCCAAGAAGGCACTGGGAAGGGTGGAGTTGGGCGATCGGATGAAACATCGTCCGAATCAACTTTCTGGAGGAGAAAAACAACGGGTGGCGATTGCCCGGGCCCTGATTTGCGATCCCAGTATTCTTTTGGCCGATGAGCCCACCGGTAATCTGGACAGTAAAACCAGTGACGGAATTATGAACCTCTTCGATCAACTGCATCACCAGGGCCAGACAATTATTATCGTGACCCATGAGGAGCACGTAGCCCAGCACGCCCAAAGGATTATAAGAATGCGGGATGGGAAAATATGTTCTGATGAGGCATCCGGCAAGGGGGGGCAAAATGTTTAGATTATTATTAACACCTTTTGCGTTCGTAAGGTTTTTGTTACAAAGCATGCGTTTAGCCCTGGGACAAATCTGGGCGAATAAAGCCCGTGCTACCCTGACGACCATCGGGATTGTGATCGGAGTAGCTTCAGTAACGGCGGTGATAGCGGCGGTGACAGGTTTAAAGACCAGGGTGCTCGACCAATTTGAGTCTTTCGGTACGAATAAGATTTATATCAATCCCTCCTGGCCCCGAACCGGGCCTTTACGGAACGCCCCGTGGAGGATTATCCGTTTTGTCCCTGAACTTTTTGAGGATTTATTGGAGCATTGCCCATCCGTGGAATGTTTTACCAGACTTTGTGATTACGAGGACCCGGTACGGCGGGGGGAACAGGGTATTGAAGAAGTTCGGATCAATGGTATAGATCCGGCTTGGCATAAGATCGAGAACCGACATGTCATTATGGGGCGTCCCTTCTCGGTAATTGATGAACGGCATTGTCGTCAGGTTTGTCTGGTAACACCTAAAATTCGTGACAAGCTGCATTTGGATCGCGATTGTGTCGGCCAATTAATTGTCATCGGCGATAGATCATTTCGGATTGTGGGTATGGTGGAAGAACGGGTCGAGTCCTCCATGTTCGGAGGCGGAGGCAGCCGGGAGGAAATTTTTATTCCGTTTGCCACCTGCTGGAAACTGGATGAGAACTGGATGTGGGTTATAGCGAACAGCCGAAGTCCCGAATTATCCGAGGATGCCCAGGCTGAGCTGCGTTTTTTTCTGCGCAAGAAGAGACATTTGAAACCGGCCGATCCGGATACTTTTCGCCTGCAGGTTATAGAACAGTTTGTGCAGAAGTTCCGCCAGACCTCAATGATTATGACGGCAGTGGCAGGTGGGATTGTAGGTATCTCTCTCTTGGTTGGGGGAGTGGGGATTATGAATATCATGTTGGTGTCGGTGTCGGAGCGCACGCGAGAGATCGGACTGCGCAAGGCTGTGGGGGCCCGGCCCTCGGCTATCCTGTTACAGTTTTTAGTGGAAGCGATCATGCTCTGCCTGTTCGGGGGGCTGATCGGAGTGGCTATTGGTCAGCTTTTAACTCTGGGTATAGCCAATATTCCGCACGCCGAGTTTCTCAATAAGGCCCATATCCCCCTATGGGCTGTTGGCCTGGGCTTTGGATTTTCGGCCCTGGTGGGTATATGTTTTGGATTTTTCCCGGCCTTGAAGGCGGCTCAGCTCGATCCGATCGAAGCCCTGCGCCATGAATAATAAGACATAAGAAAGAAGATAGCACAAAGACCCGCCGGAATCTGGTATCTAAAACCAGCTTAGAAGTAATTATTAAAAAGAGGGGGCTCTTTGTATTTTTCTCAAATAGAGGATGGCATAATGAGTTATAACCAAAAAAAGAAAGATGGGGGATGTGATAAGTTA
>Ga0272441_10004055_pt1 | contig 27090 bp, 30 predicted proteins | sample SSMProp6N_FD_193582 | JGI IMG/M metagenome (GOLD analysis project Ga0272441, IMG submission 193582) | Marine sediment archaeal communities from Little Sippewissett salt marsh, Falmouth, MA, United States - SSM-Prop-6N | ecosystem: Environmental > Aquatic > Marine > Wetlands > Sediment ... | reverse complement strand
AAGGTTTAAAGTGATAAGGACTGGACTTTGAGTTTACCCTAAAAACTTGGGGTTCAAATCCGCAAAAAAAATGTTACTTTTGTTGCATTTAACAGGGGTAAACTTCTTAGGATAGCCGACGGAGGGATTTGAACCCCCGACCTGCTGATTACGAATCAGCCGCTCCACCGGCTAAGCTACGTCGGCAAATTCACAGATGAAATAAAGTTTTGTAATAAAAAACTGCCTGTAAAAACGCAACGTAACATCTTTTTACCTATGATTATTTACATGTTAAGATCAGAGCATGAAATGCGGTATTGATGAAGCTGGGCGAGGTCCAGTTATTGGTCCACTTGTAGTTGCAGGAGTAAATTTTGAGGATGATTCAAAGCTAATTGAATATAATGTAAGGGATTCAAAGAAAATTACTCCGAAAAGAAGGAGGATATTAACTAATATTATAATGGAAAATGCAGTAGATTACGAAATAATCATTATTTCTGCATCAGATATTGACGATATGAGAAAAATCATGACGCTAAATGAAATAGAATTAAATATCTTTGTCAAGATCATTGATAAATTAAAACCAGATGTATGTTTTATTGATGCTGTTGATGTAAACGATAAGCGTTTCGGTGAAGATGTCATGTCTAGACTTTCTTTCAAATCCGAAATTATATCAAAACATAAAGCAGATGATATTTACCCTATTGTCGGAGCTGCTTCTATTTTGGCAAAAACTATTCGTGATAAGGAAATTAAGAAGATTTCACAGAAGTTAGAAGAAAAATTGAATTTACCATTAGGTAGCGGCTATCCTTCAGATCCAATTACAAAAATATTCCTTAAAAATTGGTTAGAGAAATTTGGGAATTTGCCACCATATATTAGACATTCTTGGAAGACTACTCAGAACTTATTAAAAGAGAATAAAACAAAAAAGTTAGATGAGTTTAATTGATTTTAATATTATTTTATATATAATAAACCACAACATTATTTCCAAACATCATTAGCTCATAGTAGATTAAATATGGAAATTATTTGTAATTAAAATTATGTGAAAATCCTTTATTTAATTATTAAATTCAGTCAATATAGTTATGGTTTTATTATATTATCCCTTAACATTTCTTGAAAATAACTTTAAGGATAGATTTTCTACACTTGAAATCAATTCTTCAGGATCAAAAGGTTTGACTAAATAATCAAATATATATGGTTCAAGTCCACACATCTTTTCATGATCTTTTGTCCCTTTTCCAGTAATAACTTCTATTGCAATATTTTTAGTTAATTCTTTGTCAACTATTTTCTTAATTGTAGTCCATCCGTCCATTTTAGGCATCATTATATCTATTAAAACTACACCCTTAAAACCTCTCTTCAGTTCTTCAATGCATTCTCTCCCTGTCTCAACAGTGATAACATTATAACCATAATTCTCAAATATTAATCTTAATGCAGTCAAAATATCTGGTTCATCGTCAACTACCATAATTTTTTTATTCATATATTTTCCATCCTCCTAAACTTCCATATTGATAAATTCTATCGCATCATTGTCTGTTACAAATAATATATAAATATACCCTGTTAAAATGTCAATATGTAAAAATCTGAAGTAAGAACGTTAATTTAAAATTAAAATTATTTCTCATAAATATATTTAAACATATAACAATAAATAGATAAGAAAACATTAAGTTAAATTTTGGTGTCTTAGATTTATCTATTCATTATTTTCCTGAAATTCTTTTAGGAAGCTGGCTAAATGTTGGACACCTTCTATTGTCATTGCATTATAAATTGAAGCCCTCATTCCTCCTATAGATCTATGGCCCTTGAGGCCGATTAAACCTTTTATTAAACCTTCTGCTATACACTTTTCTTCTAATTCAGTTGTTGGAAGATTAAAGGTAACGTTCATGAGAGATCTAGAATCTTTCTTAGCATGTCCTGTATAAAATCCCTTAGATTTGTCTATTATATCATAAAGTAATTTAGCCTTATTTCTATTGATTTTCTCAATATAAGTAATTCCACCAAGTCCCTTTAGATGTTCAAGTGCAAGTTTGCACATATATATTGCCCAACATGGAGCTGTATTGAATAAAGAATCTTTTTCAGCATGGGTTTTCCACTTTAGCATAGTTGGTGTGTTTTTTGGTACTCTGTCAAGAAGATCTTCTCTCACAATTACAAGTGTAACTCCTGCAGGTCCAATATTCTTTTGTGCTCCGGCATATATGACTCCAAATTCCTTTGGATCAATAACTCTATCCATTATATGTGAAGACATATCACAAGCAAGGGGCACATTGCTTGGGACATTTGGCCATTCATAATATTCAGTTCCATGAATAGTGTTATTACCAGTAATATGAGCAAATGCTGCATCACTACTAAATTCTATGTTTTTTGGAATGTAGGAAAAGTTATCATTTTCAGAAGAAGCAACCACCTTCACATCCCCATAAAACTTACCTTCTTTAATTGCTTTTTTTGACCAAAAACCAGTATTCACATATTCCATTGGTTTCCCATCTTTTTGAAGGTTTAACGGAACCATATAGAATTGTGATGAAGCTCCTCCTTGTAACCACAATATTTTATAATCATCTGGTATAACCATTAAATCTTTAACAAGTATCGATGCGTTCTTATGCATTTTATCATATTCTTTGGATCTATGAGAAATTTCCATTAGAGATAATCCTGTGTTTTCAAAATTTAAAAGTTCTTTCTGTGCTTTCTTCAAAGCTGCAAGTGGTAATGTCGCAGGACCTGCATAGAAATTGTAAACCATTTTCTTCATTCTAATCACTTTTGAGAAGTATATATCAAATGTAAATTTAAAATATTCGTATGGGGGATGTTCTTTCTTCATAATTAATATAATATTAAAATGCAAGATTATAAGTAAAAATTGTAATTTAATTTACAAAATTTTAAGATTGATAAGTTTTTTTGATAATGAATGTAATGATACTTGACAACAATTGTACAACAAGTCCTTAATAAACAGAATTGTAAAAATGTCCTGAGGAAATAATGAAAAGATTATTTGTGAAGGCATTAATAAACAAGTTCCACATGGAACATGAAGATGCTGTTGAACTTGCTAAGACCGTTGAAAAAATTTTTAATGGTGAGAAAGAAGTTGAAGATATGTCCATCGACAAATATGCTCGATCTTTATTCTACGAATTACAAATAGAACGACTACTTAAATTAAGAAGGGAAGAATATAAAGAAAAAGGAAAAATCATGCGAAAATACTACTGGTCCTTCAATAATGAAATTATTAAAGAAGAAGCTTATAAGGAAGAAAAAGAAGAACAGTGGAAAATATATGAGAAAATACCGAAAAATGCATGGTTAGTTCGTGCTTACTATACTTAGGTCATTTGTCTAACTCTTCGGGAGCAAGTTAATTATAATAATATAATATTTTTTCTATTTTTTGTCATAATATTAATTTAACTTTAATCTATGAATTGACATAAAACAAACTACAAATAAAAATAACCACTTTTTTACAACTGAATTAAAGGTTTATTTAGAATTTGAATAATATCACCTGTAGACTTGAGAATAAATAAAGATATAGATAGAGTTTTAATTTGAAAATAAATGTAAATATTATTAATACTTTTATAATTACTTAAATATTTTTTAGTTCTTGTTTAAATTTTTGTAGTTTATAACTCGACCTGTTAATAAGTTCATTTGAAATATCTACCAATAGATAAAGAAATTCTTCATCACAAAACAATGAACCGTTCTTACCAATAGGTGCATCAAGACGCTCAGTACTGCAAATTTCAATAATAATCCTTCCAATAATAGACTTTAATCCAGAATTTTTAAATCCACAAGATATTGCAATTTTCAATAATTTATCTGCTGCATTATTTGTTTCAGCAGCAATATGTATTATTGGAGACTGTGCCAGTAACCATAACATACCATTTTTTCCCTTTTTTGCTGCTGATTCTAATTCATTATATTTTATTGGTCTATGCCACCTTCCTAAAAAATTCGCTCCTCTTTTATCACCGATCTTAGGCAGTTCGATTAATACAATTCTTCCAGCACAACTACTAGAAGTATAAAACTTATTAGATTTGTTTATCAGATTAAGTATTTGTTCTATTCCATCATCTACTTTATTTCTACTTTTGGCTTTATCCAACAAATTTATTGCCTTTTCTTTTGCTTCTAAAAAATACATATTTTGATACATACCAATCCCTTATATTTTCTTTTGATTATTTCATCTCCCTTTTGAAAAGAATGTCACGTTTCTCTAGTTCCTTAAAAAAGGGACCAGGAGGTACAATTTCTTCTGGACAAAAAACGCCTCGCTTTTTAATTGTTTCTCGTTCTAGCATCTGAGAAATAATTGAAATTGGATATCCCGTAGTTCTCATCATAGCAGTTATTTTGTTTTTTTTATCATAATAATCAATCAATGTGTAATCTAAACTCACTTTCCTTCCATCCTTTAATCCCTCACTCATAACTTTAAGTAGCACTACATCCAGTTTATTAGAAGGGAGTTTTTTCTTAAGAAAATAAATTAAAATTTTTCTAGGGACAATTTCTTGTTTCTCAATTCTAATTGCTTTTTCTCCACCCAATCCAAGATCTAAAAGAATTTTAAATTTCTTGCAATGACCAGAATATCTAATCGTCTTATAATCTAAATAGCCAATTTTATTTTTATAAGTATATGGGAGAGTAGAGCAACCACCTGAAGTAAGAAATGCTTCCATTTCTCCAAAAGGTTCTGGAAATATTATTTTTTCAATTTCTGTCATTGAACTCTTTTTTAAAATTTTACCATGATCAAGAATTATTGCGTCTTCAATATACTCATTTATAAGACCATTTAGTGAAAATACTATTTGATAATTTAATGGTGGTTTTGGATCCACTGGTAAACCACCAACCCTCAATCTTACATAATCAACAGAATCTAATCTTTCAACTATATCACGAGTTATTGTAGAAATTAGACCGGGTGCAAGTCCACAATCAGGTATTATCGTAATGTCTTGTTTTCTTGCATTTTCAAATAGATTTTTTTCCTTTTCAACAATATCGTTATTTCCCCCAAGATCTAAAAAATGGGTTCTAGTTTCTACCGCAATTTTAGATAATTCATAGTTAAATCTATATGGAACAGAGGATATGGCCACATCATAATTTTTAAAAAGATTCTTTACATAATCAATTTTTTCTATATTTATTTTCAAAAAGTTTATTTTTTCTAGATTTAGGAAATTTTTAGCAGATAACAACGATTGAATATTTTGATCTATAACAGTAATATCATTAAAACATGAATATTTACATAGATCGAATGCAATTGCACGTCCCATCATTCCAGAACCAAGAACAACAATATTTATATTTACACCTCTAAATAATTATTTTCTGATATGACTTTATTAAGATGTTTTTTAACTATATATTTTCAAATGATTTTTTCATAGTTTTCTGTTCATCCTTATTTTGCTTTATCAGAACGCTAAAGGCATATGTTAGAAGAAAAGACAATGGCAAGCCTATGAAGATTGGATCTAGCATATTTATCAAATAATTATCTATCATCGATGATCCTATTATTTGCGGTGCTGATTTAAAATATATGAGAATATACCAGAACATAGTAAATAAAAATCCTCCCAGCATACCAGCCCATGCTCCTGCTTTGCTCGTTTTTTTCCAATACAACATAAGGGTATATGGAGCAAGAAAAGTATTTGCCATTAACCCAAAGAAAAAGGCACTCATAAATGCCACGACATCTAATGGATTTAAACTGATAACTAATGTTGCCGCAATAATAACTATTGTAGCAATTCTTGTAATTTTTATTGATTTCTCATGCGAAATTCCTTTCAAAACTCCTTTCTCAAATACATCTCTTCCAATTGAAGTACCTGCAGTATGGAATAATGCACTTGCAGTAGACATAGCCGCTGCAAGAACAGCAAATAGAAAAAGAAATACAAACCATTGTGGGAAAAGCTCACTTACAATGAGCGGAACTACTTTATCTGGTGTCCCAGGATACATCAATCCATTATTTACCATTAAAACATTACATAAAGGACCTATGCTAAAGGCAGTAAATGTCATCAAAAGAATAAATATTCCTCCATAAGGTATAGCCATACGTAATGCTTTTTCATTTTTTGCTGTTAGATATCTTGTTATCAACTGAGGTTGGGCAAGTACACCTAAACCAACACCAAAAATTAGTGTTAAAATCATCATAAATGGTTGTGAAAAAATTGGCGGCATAGATGTTAAACCACTCGGCGCCTGAGTTGCAGCTGGACTGCTTATGCTCTCTAAAATTTCTGGGGTCAAACCTGCAGCAGCTTCATGAGCAGGTCCAATCCCTCCAAGCATTGCGTATATACCTATAGTAAGAATAAGCATACCAACCAACATTAGTATTCCTTGAACAGCATGTGTCCACATAACAGCATACAATCCTCCTACAATTAGATATATTCCAACAACTACAGTAAATACTACAACACAAAGTTCGTATGAAATTCCAAAAGTTACCTGGAAAAGAGAGGCTATTGCCAAAAATACTGCAGAGGTATATGCCACCATGAAAATAGCTATTATCAAACCAGAAACTGATTGTAATCTTGTTGAATTAAATCTGTTTCCCAATAGTTCAGGTAATGTAAGTGCTTTTAGTGAAAGTCCCATTTTTCTTGTTCTAAAACCATAAAAAATGAATGCTATAAGAATCCCAACAAATATGTTCAGAAATGCAAGCCATAGTATTGAATTTCCATAAATTGATGCAATTCCAGAAAATCCGATCAAAGCTACTGCACTAATAAATGTTGCACCGTATGAAAAAGCTATAACAACAGCTCCCATTTTTCTCCCCGCAACAAAATAATCCTCAGCTGTTTTGGTTTTTTTATATCCTAGATAACCTAAGAACGTAAACATCGCAGCGAAAAGAACCATAAAAATTGTAAAAAAGATGACGTCTTCCATTTTAGTTTACTCCTTTTTTTCTAGATTTATCATTTTTTCTTTCAGATAGATTTTTCTCGTTAGATTTTTTTGTATACCATTGATAAATACCATAAAACAAGCATAATACAGCTGCTAATATTGTTCCGACCCAAGCTGTAAACACCCAAATGTCCATACCAAGTATCATATTTTTTTCCTCCTCCAAACTATCAAGAATATAGGTCTTTATGGTGTGTTGGAAAACAACTATTATAATTTATATCTTTCTTTAATTTTAAAAAAAAATATCCTTATCTTTTATAATCTATTTAGTCCCGAAATTATTATAATCAAATATTTTATTTGATCTCATTTAGGGTAGGTTATATGACAAAAGAGTTTTGGAATCAGAAAATTGAAACGAAGCCTTTAGATGAGTTAAAAGATCTGCAATATAAAAGATTAAGAAAACTAATTGAATTTATCTATAACAATAATAAGTTTTATCATAAAAAACTCAAGGATGCGCATATAAGACCTGATAATATTAAAAGCTTAAATGATATCCAAAAACTTCCCTTCTTAACAAAACAAGATTTAAGGGAGTTTTATCCTTTTGGTCTTGTCTGTACCAAAATGGATGATATTGTTGAAGTTCATGCTTCATCAGGTACAACAGGTAAACCCGTTGTTGGACCATATACATATAATGATGTTGAAATTTGGGGTGAAGTTATGGCTCGTTCGCTATGGGCAAATGGTCTTCGTAATAATGACATCCTTCAGAATTCGTATGGATATGGACTTTTTACGGGCGCCCATGGTTTTGAAAAAGGAGCGCAGAAAATAGGTGCATCGATTATAACAATTGGTTCTGGTAACACTAAAAGACAGGTAAATGTTATGAAAGATTTTGGTTCAACAGCTTTAGCTTGTACTCCATCTTATTCATTATATATAGCTGAAGTTGCAGAGGAGATGGGTTTTGATCCTAAAAAAGATTTCAAATTAAAAATTGGTTGTTTTGGTGCTGAAGCATGGAGTGAGGAAATGAGAAACAATGTTGAGAAACGATGGGGAATCATAGCACATGAACATTATGGTCTAACAGAAGTAATAGGTCCTGGGGTGGTTTCTGAATGCAAAGAAAAAAGATTACATGTTAATATTGATCATTTTCTCACCGAAGTAATTGATCCTGATACTAGTGAAACACTTGTAACTGGTGAAGAGGGAGAATTAGTCTATACAACATTGACTAAGGAAGCTTTTCCGGTTCTAAGATTTAGAACAAAGGATCTAGCAGTATATTATGAAAATAAATGCGAGTGTGGGAGAACACTTCCAATTCAATCTCGTATTAAGGGAAGAAACGATGATATGATTAAGGTTAAAGGTGTTATTGTTTTCCCATCACAGATAGAATCAGCGTTGATGAATGTCGAAGGGGTAAGTGACAATTACCAGATTGTTAAAACCAAACAAGGCAATATAATTTCATTATCAGTGGAGATTGAACCAACTTATAATAGACACAAAGAAGGACATCTAGATGACCTAGAAAAGTTAGCTGAGGAAGAAATATATTGCATACTTAATTTGAGTGTTCCAGTCAAGGTTATTCCACCTAAAACTATACCACGTAGCAATGGAAAAGCCAAGAGAGTTATTGAAAGATAAATATTTTTAAGGATACGCTACAATGATTGAAACATTAAATTCAATTATACCTTATATTTCAGGTCTTTGGGCCCTACCATGGATTTTAATAGGATTTATAACAACGCTATTACTCTCACGTGTTTTTTGTAGCGATAAAGTAGATAAAGCTATGAAAAAAATTGGCCTTATTTTACTTTATGTATTTGTCCCTCTATTATTATTTAGAGTATTTCTTGATGTTGATTTTGGTGAAAATGAAATACTTTTTTCAATTTTTTGTTTTATAATATTAGGATTCATGTATATTCTCTCTTATTTATTAGCAAGATTAAATGCAAAAAAAATGAATCTTAAAGGTTCATCGAAAAGACTTTTTATCAAAACAGTATTGACTAATCAGGGCAGAAGTACAGCATTCGTTGGTAGTGCAATGTTAGCTATTTCAGAGTGGCAAATTCCAGCAGCAATTAGCATGAGTATCGGTGCGATTTTTCTTTTTGCAATAATACCCTACATTCTTTCACATTCATATAAAAAAGATAGAATCTCTGAAAAACATGTATTACCTTGGTATCTAAAACTATTTCCATGGTACCTGCTAACCTTTGCAATTACATCTGTAATATTCCATGAAACAACAGGAATTTATCTAAAGGATTTGGGTGATGCTGGTATTGTTTTTAAGTTTTTTACTGCAATTACTATTCCAACTGCTCTCTATTATGTAGGTGCTAGCATTCATCCCCGCGATCTAAAAATCAACGAGATAAAAAAATTATTAAACCTTAGGCATAAAATTAGGAATCATTGGCTATGGATTAGAAACATTTTTTTTATAACAACAGTAATAACTCCTCTAGTAATATCTCTTTTTTTAAGTATTTTATTAGTGTTGGATTTTATAGTAAGAGAGTGGTTTGCTGTATTGATAATAAATTCAATTCTACCAATAACAAGTACAAACATGTTTCTTGTACCTTATGGAATTGATAAAAAGGTAACAGCACTTTCTATAACGTGGACTACCATTGTTTGTGTACCAATTGTTGTATTATTAATAACAATCTTAAGAAAATATCTAATCTAACTATCAATCGTATGAATAATAAATTTTCATTTATAATTAATTTATTGCATTAAAATATAGTAATAAAAAATAGATTTTTATTGCAATAATCGCCATAAATCAATACATCAAATCAAAATGGAAACTTTATTATGATTAAATATTGCATGAGATTTAATATTGTCAATAATTATTAATACTTAGGTGATGCTATAATTATCATTAAATAATATTTAATAATAATTTACAATTTTTTCAATATTAGTTCCGCAGCTTTTTTACCAGAAAGAAGCATTCCACCAAAAATTGGACCCATACGATGCGATTCATAAACTGCATTTGCACTCATACCTGCCACATATAGTCCAGGATAAACCTCTTTAGTATTTTCAACAACTGATTTTTCACCAATTTCTGCACACATTGATTGCTCTATTAAATCTTTATTAGGGTTGCTTAAGGGACCCTTTTTTGGTCTACATTTTTTACGAACTATATTACAAATCTCTGCATTATGGCCTGTTGCATCAATGCAATACTTTGAACGAATAGCAAGAGGATCAACATGTAAGCCTGCTACCACTACTGAACTCCAGTTAATAACAAAACCATTTACTGCTTTATCCTTATCAATAAGTACATCTTCAACTGATATTGTATTAAAAATTCTTGCACCTGAATCAATTGATTTTGAACTAAGTTTTGTAATTGATTCAATTGAATCAGCACTGTAATATTTATTCCCCTCATTAGTAATTCTTATATTTGCTTCCTCTAATAGGTGTTTGGATTTATCCTGAACAACAATAACAGGGAATGTCATACCGCCGCCCCACATACCCCCACCTATTGAAAGTTTTTTTTCAAAAATCACCACTTTCTTACCGGCCTTTGATAAATATTGTGCTGCAATAAGGCCAGCAGGACCTGCCCCAGCAATAGCAACATCAATATCAAAGCTATTTTGAAATTCTTTATAAAAACGATCGAATATTATTCTTGTTACAACAACATCGTCAATACTCATAAATAAAACCTCTTAGGAAAATATGAATTAACCTTTCTTTATTAAACATACCGTTAACCATTTATATTGCATTAAGCTGATTACAAATTGTGTTTACAGTTAGAAAATTCAAACCATCAGATATGTTTTCTGTTATTAAGTTATCTTCTAAGGCGTTAACTGAACATTATAATCCAAGCCTCTTTAGCTATTTTTATGAAATATTTCCTGAAGGTTTCTGGGTTTATGAAAAAAATCATAAAATTGTAGGATTTATAACCGGAGTAAAAACTAATTCAGATATTGCACGGATATTAATATTGGCTGTATTAAAAGAATATAGACGACAAGGTATAGGTGATATTTTACTAAAAAATTTTTTAAGAGAAGTAGCAATTAAAAATATAAAACATGTTGAATTAGAAGTAGAAACAAAAAATAAGTCAGCTATTGAATTTTATATGGAACATGGTTTTGAAATTATAGATATTTTAATCAAATTTTATCAAAATGGTAAAGATGCATATGTCATGAGATTGATAATTTAAGGATGAAAAAGTTTTTTCTCCTTATCGGTCATAAAACGTTCTGACATTTGATCCAATCTACTAGAAATTTTCTCCAATCCAGGGCAATCATTATTTGATAAAAGACCTGCAATTCCTCTACTTAATGTGAATACTGCAAGTTTATGTTCTCTTTTAGATTTGTATACCTGATATGGAGAAATTTCAAGTTTTTCATATGGTAAAAAATCGTTTATACCATTGTTTTCAACTACGTCTTCTAAATGAATTTTTAATTGAAGCAAAAACGTATGCAACTGGATGAGTTCATCTTTCTGCATTATAATCTTCCACCATCAAATTACCTAAATGAAATAATATAGTGGGTTTTTATCATTTTCTGTATACCATTTAAATACAGCTAATCTAAATTAATATAGAATAATGTGAATTAAATTAAATTTTGCAAATCACACCATATCATTCTTAGTTAGTACACATACTGATTTAGGTTTCTTAACGACATTACCCAACTTCATTCCGACAATTACTTTAACATTTTTATTATTTGCAATATCTAGGAGTCTTTGGGTGATTATTCCATCAAAAACAATCGTATTAATGTCTTTACTTTTCTTTAGTTCATCAGTTAGTTCTCGAACAGGAATTTTCTTAATTTCAATATCGTTTTTATCAAGGAGAACTGCTTTTAGTGAGCCAGAAACATCATCAAGAATTGAGAAATGTTTTTTCTGTCCGTCACTTATAATTGGTTTTTTATTTTCTTTAACTTCTTTATAAGGTTCTGATTTTTTTGATTTTTGTTCACTCTTTTGCCTACTATCTGTTTCATTTGTTTCTTTATCTTTTTCAAATTTTATATCATACATCTCAGCATATTGCTCTGCTGGTATTTTATTTTTCAAGGACTTCATGACAAGTTTTTGAGGAATTTCTTCAACCTCACGGGTTTGAGGAGCTCGTGCTACAAAATCAATATCAGAAGTTTGTAAAAGTTCTTTTAATATAAGTTCACCTCCTCTATCACCATCTACAAAAGCAGTAGTTATTCTTTCTTTGGTTAATTCCTTTACAGTATTTGGAATGTTTGTTCCACCAACTGCTATTACGTTTTTAATGCCATATTTAAGAAGGTTTAGAACATCTCTTCTACCTTCAACTATTATTATTGCATCGCTTTTATCAATATTAGGTCCCGCAGGGCAATGATCGGAGCCATAGTTACTGATTTCCTCAACTTGTACAGCCTGTCTTACATTATCTGCTATGCTTGCTCCCTCAACTTTGCCTTCTTCAAGTACCTTATTTAATAATATTTTAGCCCGTTCAATTACTTTTTTTCTTCGAACAACCCGTACATCCTCAACTTTCTCTGCAATAATATCTGCTTTACATGGTCCTACTCGATCTATGCTCTCAAAAGCTGCAGCAAGGATTACTGTTTCAACCTTATCTAAAGAGGTTGGTAATGTTATTGTTCCCGTACTTTTTCCACCTTTTGATTCTAATTCTACTTCAATTCTACCTACTCTCGCAGATCGTTGTAATTCCCTTAAATCTAATTCATTACCAAGAAGACCCTCAGTCTGGCCAAATATAGCACCTACAACATCAGATTTTTCAATTACTCCATCTGCATTAATTTTAGCTTTAATCATATATTTTGTTGTTGCTGGATCAATTACCATTAGTTTTCACCTCAAATAATATTAATTGAAAAATAGCACCTTTATCCGCTTTGTAGCAAATAATAGGTGGTAAACCCACAACCTGCTTTTAATTTTATATTAAGATAGGGTTAAGCGGATAAGTGAAATTGATTATTAATTGGATAATATACTTAATTAGTGCTAGTTTTCAACACATATTTTATGATATTATTTAGCTATATTAGACTTGCGCCATATTTAAATGTTGTGCTTATATTCATTATAGAGATTTCATATGAAGGAAAAGATTTACATTGGTGTAGCCTGGCCCTATGCTAACGGCTCACTACATCTTGGACATATTGCAGGATGTTACCTGCCATCAGACATTTTTGCTCGATTTTGCAGAATGAATGGAAAAGATGTTTTAATGGTTTCAGGGAGTGATGAACACGGTACACCTATTACAATTACTGCAGAAAAGGAAAACAAAACAACACAAGCTATTGTGGATCACTATAATAAGGAACATACAGAAAATATGAAACAATTTGGTATTTCATTTGATCTTTTTACACGTACAACTACAGATAATCATGATAAGGTTGTAAGAAATATATTCTCAACTCTATACGATAAAGGTTACATATACAAAAAGAGTGTTGAGGCATTCTATTGCAAAATTTGTAATCGTTTTTTACCAGATAGATACATTGAAGGAGAATGCCCTCATTGCGGAAATGAAAAAGCTAGAGGAGATCAGTGTGATGAATGTGGCAATATGCTTGATCCACAGGATCTAATGTGGGTTAAATGTAAAATTTGTAGAAACACACCAGAAATAAAGACTAGTGAACATCTATTTTTTGCTCTGAGCAAATTTGAAGATAGATTGATTGATTGGATGAAAGATAAAAAGTATTGGAAATCAAGTGTATTGAATTTTACTCAGAACTGGTTAAAAGATGGTCTTCATGACAGAGCCATAACAAGAGACATGGAATGGGGCATACGTGTTCCTGTAGAAGGTTTTGAAGATAAAAGAATTTATGTATGGTTTGATGCTGTAATTGGATATTTAGCTGCTAGTAAAGAATGGTCGCAACAAAAAGGGGAACCAGATAAATGGATTGATTGGTGGAAGAATAAAGATGCTAAACACTACTATTTCCTTGCAAAGGATAATATTCCATTCCATACATTAATTTGGCCTTCAATATTGATGGGATATGACAAATCATTAAATTTACCGTATAACATACCTGCTAATGAATATCTCCGTATTAAGGGAGAGCAGTTTTCTAAAAGTAAGGGATTGGGGGTTTGGGTTCCAGATGTTGTGGAAAAATTTGATGTTGATTCAGTGCGCTATTACCTATCAATAAATATGCCTGAAAACAAAGATAGTAATTGGTCTTGGGAAGATTTTGTAATAAAAAATAATGATGAACTTGTTGGAACATATGGTAATTTTATCCATAGGGTTTTTACATTTACATATAAAAATTTTGGTGAAATACCTAAATGTAATAGTTTAGACAATTTAGATAAAAAGGTAATCGAAAAAATTGAACAAGCTCATAAAGAAGTGAAAAAATCAATTGAGAATTGTAATTTTAAGAAAGGTCTGAGATCTGCTATGAATCTAGCACAATTTGGTAATTATTATTTTGATCAAAAACAACCATGGAAACTAGTAAAATCTAACAAAGAAAAGTGCGGATCGGTGCTGCACATGTGTTTCAAAATAATTCAAGCATCCGCAATATTTATGGCTCCTTTTCTTCCATTTTCCTCAGATAAAATTTGGAATATGCTTGGTCACAATAACTCTGTGCATATAGCTAGTTGGGATGATGCTTTGTCGGAATTAAATATTGGATTCTTGCTAAAAAAACCGAAAACATTATTTGAGAAGTTAAAATTAAGAGATCTCATGAATGAGTCAGATCCATTTTCAAATCTAGATTTACGTGTTGCAAAGATACTTGATGTAAAAGATCATCCTGATGCTAACAAACTATATATATTACATATCGACCTTGGAGATCTTGGGAAAAGGGTGTTAGTTGCAGGTATGAAACCTTATTACTCCAAAGAGGAGATCAAAGGGAAAAATATTGTTATAGTAGCAAATCTTAAACCAGCAACAATACGTGGTATTAAATCAAATGGTATGTTACTAGCAGCAGGGAGTGGTTCTGATGTTGTATCACTTCTTGATCCAGGTAAAGCAAAACCTGGATCTGCAGTATTCATTGAAGGAATTTCAAGAGAACCAGTGAATATTTTAGAATTCGAAGACTTTAAGCTAATTAAAATGACAGTTGATGAAAAACAACAGATAAAATACAAAGAAAAAATACTACATGGTGAAAAAGGTGTTATTGTAACTGATAAAAACGTAGAGAAAGGAGCAATTGTATCATAGGAGAAAATAAAATGAGTGTTATTACTGAAACCAGTCTACCTTTTAAAATATTTAAAAAAGGTAAAGTAAGGGATGTTTATAGAATTAAAGATAAACTTTTACTTATCGTAACCGATCGTATTTCAGCGTTTGACTATGTTTTGGATGAACCAATACCTTACAAAGGTATTTGTTTAACTCAGATATCAAAATTCTGGTTTGATTTTTTTAAGGATACTGTACCAAATCAGATGATTTCTTCAGATGTTGATGAATTTCCGGATGAATTAAAAGAACATAGAGAAGTTCTATATGGACGTAGTATGCTTGTAAAGAAAGCAAATGTTTTTCCTATTGAGTGTATAGTTAGGGGTTATATCTCTGGATCAGCATGGAAATCTTATAAAAAGGATTGTTCTGTGTGTGGAATAAAACTCCCTAGTGGAATGAAGTTATCTGAAAAATTCGATGAACCTTTATTTACACCTTCTACAAAGGAGGACACTGGACATGATATTAACATCTCATTTGATAGAATGAAGGAAATAATCGGTGATAGAGATGCAGAAAAAATCAAACAACTTTCTCTTAAAATGTATCAGGATGGGGCAGAATATGCACGGAAAAATGGTATAATAATTGCTGATACAAAGTTTGAATTTGGAAAGATTGAAGATCAGGTAATAGTTGTTGATGAAATACTCACTCCAGATTCATCACGTTTTTGGCCTGATAATGAATATGAACCAGGTAGGAATCAACCAAGCTTTGACAAGCAATTCATAAGAGATTACTTATCAAGTACTGGATGGAATAAAAATTCCCAGCCACCTCATCTTCCAAAAAATGTAATTACTGAAACTCAGAACAAATATTTTGAAGCTTATAAGAAAATTACTGGTAAACAGTTTACATTTCAGCAGATTAGTAAAGAGTTATAGTTTCTTCGCTTTCTTTTTTAATATTTGCTGAAACATAAATCTCAACCTTATCATCGCTTTCTCTTTCTAACAAAATCTCTCCATTCTCAATTCTATAGTTTCTTAAAGGTAATAAAAATTTCAAATGAGCTGTTAAATCCATTTCTAAATCATTTTTTACTGCTGCTACATTAAAATCTTCGTAAGAATGATTTAGTCGGTATGATGGTATTGAGTAATAAGGTTCCTTGTAATTATATGATGTAATTTGACTGTTCTTAATTTCAATGAGGCGATAGCCCCAGTATGCATCTTCTCCAACATTACTTGAGGCGGTAGTAGTAGTTATATAAATTGTATCATTTTGATTAGTTATGTTATCATAATGCTCATGTCCTGCAAATACAGCATCTATACCATAATATTCTATTAAAGAAAGTAACTCTTCTCTACCTTTATATTCATTTTTTAACAAAGAGTCATCTTTTGTATCCCAAATTGGGTTGTGATGTAGACAAATAAAGTTTAATTCTGCATTGTTATTTTTTAAATCTTTTTCTATCCACTCAAGTTGATCTTCTTGTATACAGCCACCCCAGTTAAAAACAAGAAATGAAATGCCAAATCTACAAATTTTGGGCCAGTCATATGAATTTACACAAGTAAAATGATGGTCTCCATAGTCAAATGAATAATAAAGAGGGCCAAAATATTTTTGCCATAATTTGAAACCATCTTGTCCGCATTGGATATATCCATCATGATTTCCAGGTATCAAATAAGTAGGAACTTGAAATGTTTGAAGGATTTCATAACACTTCTTATATTCTAATGAATATTCAAAAGGATACATCTGCCCAAATACCAAATCTCCTGTTATTATAAGAAAATCTGGATTAATGAGATTTATTTCTTCTATACACTTCTTAGCAGCCTTCCAACCTATAGTTTCCTTTATATTTTCTTTCAAACCTCTGGGATCTCCAATATGAAAATCTGACAGATGAATGAAAGAAAAATTATCTGAAATTTCATCTCTTACGCTTACGGCTCTTGGATTGCTGTTAGATGAAATCCTACCATTTTCTTCAATAGTAATAGTGATATTATATAATTCTTTTGGGGTACTTAAAGGTAAATTTACTGCAACATGCCATGTTCCATTGATCTCTTGGATGTTACTTATGTCTAATTCAATTTCATCAACTATTGGTTCATAAGCTGTTGAGATATAAACAGATATATTTTCAAAACTTTCTGATTGAAAATAAATAGTAAAGTTACCTCCATTTTCCACAATAACAGGATTTGATGATCTAGGATATATAATATTTACATTTTTTGAGGCATCAATACTTTTGATAATATCTGTTTTAATTTGATTTAGGGGTGTTTCATCTTTAGAAATTAAGATTTTTGGTTGTATAGCTAATGTTGTTGAATTACTGGAAAAAAGTATAACAATCGAAAATATTGAGACGATTAATAAACGATAATTGTAATTCATATTTTTAATCTGATAAATAATAACATTTATAAGAATTTATAATTTTCTATAAATTTCATTTTATATGTAAAAAGATAAATCTAAAATCAATAATAATATATTAAAATATATTAATAAAATTATTATGTAAAATACCTATTAAATCTATTAAAAGTTATATACATAAAATATCTATCCTTGTTGAATTGGAGAACGCCAATCAAGACCCGGAGTTCTTAAACCTAATTTGGGGATTAGGGCCGTTCTTCTTTTATGTTGACTTTTAATCCTCATCTTTTTAATTCTCTCAACATTAGATTTTTTAACATCTGCAATTTGTGCTATATCTTTTATATCACGCTTATGTTCTAAACCAATTAAGATTTTATCTAATTTTTCATAACTTAGTTTTAGTTCTTTTTCATCTGTCTGACCTTTGATTAGACCTGCAGTCGGAGGCTTAGAATAAATCTCTTTTGGAATTTTTAGATACCTAGCCAATTCCAACACCTGAGTCTTATAAATATCCCCAATCGGCATAATATCAACACCTCCATCACCGTATTTCGTAAAATATCCTACCAATATTTCTGATTTATTTGAAGTTCCACATACAAGACTATTCATCATATTAGCATATTCATAAAGTAATATCATACGTATTCTTGCTTTTATGTTTGCAAGTGAAAAATTATTCGCCTCTAAAATACAGCCATTTTTTACACTTTTTACAATAGATGTTATATCTCTTTTTTCACACGATAAATTAAATTTTTTAACAAGTATTCCAAGATGTTCGATATCCAATTTTGGTGTTGCATTGTCCGGTAGAAATATGCATTTTGTTTTATTTTTACCTAAAGCATCATTACATAAAAGAGCAGTAATGGCCGAATCAACCCCTCCTGACAATCCAACAACTACACCTTTACATCCGGAGTTTTCAACATATACTTTGATAAAATCTTTAATAACAACTAATGTTTCTTCAGAATTTATTGACAGATCGCTATTCAAATAAATCACCTTTCATCAACACAATATGTTTTTACTTCTTTTTAGTTTGACGGAACCATGGATTAATTAACGTAAATAGTAATAAGTTATTTCCTTGTGATAATGTTGAGTTAGTTATTTAAATTAAAAATATTAATATTTTATAAATTAAGTAAAAATAATTTGATTTCTAGATCATTTTATTTTTTAATTTCTTTATATATTGAATTACTATGCGAATCTATTGCTACAACTAATGGGCCAAATTCTTTTACCTTAAATATCCAAGCAGCTTCAGGCATACCAAGTTCCTCAAGCCAAAATACAGAAGATACTTCTTCAATTTTATCTGCAGCTAATGCTCCAGCACCACCAGTATATGCTGTATATACAGCACAATATTCACTTAGAGCTCTTTTAGTTTTTTCACCCATACCGCCCTTGCCAATTATGATTTTTATACCAAATTTTTCTATAAATCTATCCTCAAAAATTTCCATACGGCTACTTGTTGTAGGACCTGCTGAAACAACCTCCCACTTACCATCTGTTTTTTGCATTAAAGGTCCACAGTGATAAAGAGCCATCTCTGATGGATTGAAGGGGAGAGTATTTACTTCTTTTCCAAGCATTTTATGATGTGTTTCATCCCTAGCAGTAAAGATATTACCAGTTACATACAAAATATCACCGATTTTAAATTTTTTTATCTCTTCATTGTCTATAGGTAATTTAACGTGATATTCCATCTTATTTCACCTCCCATTTTCCGTTGGAATGTAATACCATCTTTGCCCTTCTATTAGCCCAACATTGCACTGCAATTCCAACTGGGAGACTAGCTGGGTGTCTATGTGCTTTCTCAATATGTACGTCAAGAACTGTAGTTTTTCCTCCAAGGCCCATAGGACCAATTCCGCTATCATTTATTCGTTTGATAAGCTCTTCTTCTAATGCTGCAATAGTTTTATCCTTATGCCGGTTTCCCACTGGTCTAAGAAGGGATCTTTTTCCTATCTTTAATGCCAGATCGGCCCCGCCTCCTATTCCCACACCTATAACTGTAGGTGGGCATGGGTTTCCACCTGATTTTATTATTTCTCCTATCACAAAATCTTTTACACCTTCAATACCAACACCTGGTTTTAACATCCCAAGTCTACTCATGTTTTCGCTTCCACCACCTTTTGGAAGAACTGTTATGTGTATATCACTGCCTTCAATAAAATCCCATGTTATGTATGGTATATGATCTCCTGTGTTGTCTTTATGATTCTCATGAGTAAACGGATCAACGGTATTGGGGCGAAGAGGAATCTCTTTAGTAGCCCTTTTTACTGAATCTATGATTAGATCCTTAACTTTATTAATATATGGGGATTTTATACCCACTTCTACAAAAAAAGTTTGAATACCTGTATCTTGACACATTGGACGTTTTGTTTTTTTTGCCAAATCAATATTTTTAAGTATTGCATCTATCTGTGTTTTTGCTATTCCCTCTTCAATTTCATATGCTTGTTTTAATGCCATTATTACATCATTTGGTAGCTCTGTTTCTGCTTTTTTTATAAGTTGAACTATACCGATTTTTATATTTTCATAATCCATCTAATCACACCTTTCTCATTTGAAAGCTAAAAATTAAGGATTTCTTCCTTATAATTTCAACAGAGAAACAATTAAGCGTTATATAACAGTTATTAAGCAATTGTAATCGGTATAACATCTTTATCTCTTTTATAAAATAAAAACCTACAAATAGAGATTTATGAAAATATATATTTCAGAATTTAAACTTAAATGGAACTTAATGATAAAAATAATATCTAAATCACTTAAAGATTCATAACTAATAATTACACTTTAATTGCTTTATATATAATTAACATATGAAATTATTTTTACTAAAAGTGGAAAAAGATGTTCTAAACGAACATCGGTATTTCCATCCTTCCTCCTTCAAGATCTTTTAATCTTTCATTCAAATCTCTTGAGATATTGATGAACTTAGAGCATGACATTCTTAATTCTACTACACATTTGCATTGAGTAATCTCTTCTTCTTCATAGTAAGATTCTGGCTTCAGATAGAAAAAAAGTAGTTTAATTTCTTCTTCATCACCACCTATAATAACCCCATCAATTGGGCTTACTAGTACATTATCAACATCCAATTCTAATTTTTCTTTTTCAACTTCCTCAAAATCTGGCATCTCCCGTTTGGGCATATTTCTTTTCATTTCTTTTACCTCTATAAAAAACGGAAGAAAAATTAATGAATATATTATACTTCTAAATATGAGTATAGAATTTTAACATATAATCTTTTTTACATTTCAATAAAATAAACCTAGAATACTGTTTGAAAAACAAGAAATTAGTAATAATTTGATTCTGAGTTTTTTATTGTTTCATCTTTCATAGTAAACTGACTTCTTTTTATCATAGGACTCCTATCTTTTTTTTCATAGACCTAAAATTTTATTAAGAACTCTATCTTTTAATAATAAAATAATTGAAAAGAGAGATGTATTTCATCTTTTTTTATTTTGCATTTCCGATTTCATTAACAGCTTCTGGATTAGCAAGTGTTGAAATATCTCCAGTATCTTTACCCAATGCTTTAGATCGGATAACTCGCCGCATAATTTTTCCACTTCGAGTCTTTGGTACATCATTTACAAACCATATCTCATCGGGTCGTGCGATCTTACCCATTTCATTTCCAACATGTTCCCTTAATTGTTTCCTTAGTTCCTCTGTTGGATCTGCACCTCCTTTTAACACTACATATGATGTGATAGATTCTCCTTTAAGACCGTGCGGTTTACCAATAACAGCTGCTTCAGCAACCATTGGGTGACTAACCAAAGCTGATTCGACTTCAGAATTACCTATTCTATGACCAGATACATTAAGCACATCGTCTGCACGTCCCTGAATCCAGAAGTAATTTTCACTATCTTTTCTAGTAACATCTCCAGCAAGATAAATACCCTCAAATTTACTCCAATAAGTATCTTTGTATCGGTCTGGATTTTTGTATATTCCACGTAACATACCTGGCCATGGTTTAGTTATTACTAGATTTCCACCAGCATTTTGAACTGGTTCGCCTTTTTCATTATATACATCAGTAGAGAAACCAGGTAAAGGTCTTGTAGCAGAACCTGGTTTAAGAGGAGTAATTGGTAATGGAGATATGATAAAGTGTCCTGTTTCCGTCTGCCACCATGTATCCATAATCTGACATTTTTCATTACCTATATATTTGTAATACCACATCCATGCTTCAGGGTTTATTGGTTCTCCAACAGATCCTAGAATCCTAAGTGTACTTAAATCATGTTTTTTAACCCATTCCTCACCATATTTCATAAACAGCCTAATACTGGTTGGTGAAGTATAAAGACTTGTTATATTGTATTTTTCTATGATTTCCCACCATCTATCAGGTCCAGGGAAATTTGGTGCTCCTTCATAAATAACTGATGTCGAACCAAGAATTAATGGTGCATACACAATATAAGAATGCCCTGTAATCCAGCCAATATCAGCAGCGCACCACCAAATATCCTGATCTTTCATATCAAATACCCATTTTAAGGTATAAGCAGTACCAACAGAAAATCCACCATGTGCATGTATTATACCTTTTGGTTTACCTGTAGTTCCAGAAGTATAAAGGAAAAATAATGGATCATTTGCATCTAATTCCTCAGTCTTACACTCTTTAGATGCGTCATAAATGAGGTCATGCCACCAGACATCTCTACCTGCAGTCCAAGGAACACCATCACCCGTACGTTTATACACAATTACATGCTTTACGCTCGGTGCCTTTTCCAACGCTACATCAGCTTGTTCTTTTAGATACACTTTTCTACCACGTCGCCAAAAACCATCACAGGTAATTACAACTTTAGCCTCACAGTCGTTAACCCTATCACGGAAAGCAAGAGCGCTGAAACCTGAAAACACAACAGAATGAATAGCACCTATCTTAGCACAAGCAAGCATGGCAATAGGCAATTCAGGAAGCATTGGCATATAAATTCCTACACGATCGCCTTTTCTAACACCAAGTTTTTTTAGAGAATTGGCAAGCTTATTTACCTCTACATAAAGGTCGTTATAAGTAAGTTTTTGAACATCACCAGGTTCACCTTCAAAAATAAATGCAACTTTATTTTTACGCCAGGATTTAACATGTTTATCAAGGGCATCATGAACAATGTTGTACTTAGCACCAATAAACCACTTAGCCCATGGAGGGTCCCACTGCACAACCTTCTTGTAGGGCTCATACCATTCTACAAGTTCTTTTGAAATCTCTGCCCAAAACCACTCAATGTTTTCAGCTCTATTATAGAGTTCATCAACTGTTTTTATATTATGTTTGTCCATCCACTGCTTAACGTTTGTCTGATTTACAAAAACTTCATTGGGTTTAAAGACACGTTTTTCATCTAGCAATACTGATATATTTTTCTCTGTCATATTTTCCTCAACCATTAAATCTTATATTTCATAAAATAAATCAACATTTCACGGTTACAAATTTATTCAAGATCTCTTGGAAACGCACCTGTTAACATTGCATACTCTTCGAAATCCTCAACCCAATCAAATCCTTCGTCCATTTCACTTTTAGGCATTTCTTTTGCTTTTTCGGTGAGATGTTTTTGCTGGATTTTTATTAACTCTGAAAGTGGCGCAAAACGTTTTGATTTAACAACAGGATAGAATGATGAAGAATCAACACCGTCCATTGTTCGAATTTTCTCTCTTAAAAAATTATATACAGTTTGTCTTGAATCAGCAGCAATATTCATAACTAGATCTTCATCACCTAAAGAATATGAAACATAAATCGGGAACATGTTAAAGGGATAATTGTAATTTATCAGATAATTATATATATTCTTGTAATTTTTTGGATGTGTATAAATCCTTATAATATATCTTTGTGCATTTTCTGGTTTCTTTTTTGGAATTGGGAAAAATACTGGTTTCATAAGTGATATTGTTCTAGTATGATGACATTCATCAAAACCAGAAAGGGTTTCCGTAAGAAAGTGTGCAATATTATCAGGATCCTTCACATTAAAAATGACACCCACACTCATCATTCCTTCCAACTGTGCTGAATATAATGGTGTAACGACGTCTGAAGATTCTTTTGCTATTACATTTTCGACATAATTCCACACTTTATTTAGATCTGTTTTTGGAAACATTCTTACAATTATCATCATAAATTTTTACCTCCTAATATATATCTATATTTGGGATGCTGGAATAAACTTATAGTATAAGTATTTTTTTGAATTGAGATAAATTTAATTTCCAATCTTATCAACAACTACTATAAGGTCAACTTTTGCTAAAAAACTATAAATTTGTGGTAAATTACACCTTTTAATATTACCAATTATCTTCCTAAATAATAGTTTGGTTGAATGAGATATAAGCATGTTTTTTGGATGAGACTTGATGTATTGTCTGGTATTTGGGTTATATTTATTTTTTGTAAAACGAGCAATGAGTTGTCCAGTTTACCTATTATAATATTATATATCGCATAGAAGCAGTTCATTTGCTCTGTAGAATGTTTCAAAAAAATACACGGATGAATGCTCTTTTCCCATATAACATTGGAGCTCTTAACAATACATTTATTTCTTCGAGGGTCATTCCTCTATTTATAAATTTTTTTTTCTCTCATATTATCAACTTAATACTTCGAAATTTTTACTATCAAAGCTATCGTTCACCCAAGATGTTTTTCAGGAGAAAAACGTATCACTCAATTGTACTAGTGAATAATATTAATATGATATGAATCTAATATAAAACAATTCTTTTGTCTCTTAAAAGGATTCAAAATATGATATTTATCAACATAATAATCAGCAAGTAATAATGTGTTTTCTTTGGTTTTATGATTTAACAGTACTACCCAGACATGAAAGGTTCATCTTACATTTTGAACAAGCAGCTTTCCTACCTATTCCGGCACTATAAATTGATAACAATATCAATAGGATTAATACTCCAAGTTTAGTGTAATCAAAAACTAAAATGATTGAAATAATGACAGCGATAATTGGAATAAAAATCATTAAACCATAAACAGCAGGTGCAATTTTTAAAGCTGAACTTTTAGCAAAATCTTCGAGATTTCCTTTCTTAAACATCTTAGCTGATATTTTACCCCACCCAAGGGCACACCATTTGTCATAGTAATAACAATTCCTGCAAACAAGCCTTCTTAAAACAATATACACCATAATCAAAGAAATTGCAAGATATAACCAAGCCCACCAATATAGCAGATACCATACTACAATAGTACCTATTACCATAATTAATAACATCATTATATTTCCAAATATTATTGTCGACATAGGATATTTTTCTAAACCTTTATCTAAAATCTTTACCTTATCACCCATAATAATCAATGATAAAAATGAAGACCATAATGATAAAGGTATGCAAATAATCATGCTAACCATAAACATCATAATTGGAAAGTAATAATGTTGATTTTTACCATATTTAATGGTTAAACTAAAATATCTTGATATATATTGGTATTATAGTCAGAAAAACAAAATAATTGGATGATGAATATGAAATTATTTGATAGATTTAAATCTAAGGTTGAAGAGGAAATAGAAGAAGTAACATGTGATGTTTGTGGAAATACCCTTAATAACTATAAAAACAGTAAAAATAAAAAAGTCTGTGAAGAGTGTTTTTCAAAAATTAATGAAGATTAAAACTATTTCATAAAATCAAAAATTATATTAAAAGAATTTACCAAATTCTTCACATTTAAGCGTTTATGTTGCATCCTCTAATCCACAATCACCAACATTTTCATAACTTCTCTCTGTTTTAACTCTTGTAATATTTTCATATAGTTAGTAAAACATATGTAAGGATTATTTTAATTCAACCCAAAGATTACTAAACCATTTTTGTAGCGTAAGGTTATTTGATAAAGTTTTATTCCATTCATCTTGGATATTAATCTTTGATGATCCTACATTGAGTGGATCTGAAAGACAAAATTTGTTCCATCTTATCATATCTTCCGCTACATTAGTATAACATTTCCCACATATTAAAAATCTTTTTCCTAATGCAGGGTGATGATACCCTTTTAGTATACCTAATTTCTTATTACATTCTTTACATTTTACCATATTCTTTTTCCTAATTTAAAAGAGATTTTCGACTATATAATCATCATTACTTTCTATTTATCTTACCTTCTAAGTTATTATCATTAAATACAAAACTAATACATCAATTCATGTAAATCTTGATCTTTGATAGTCATCTGCTTCTATTGATTGAAGTCGTTTTCGCTTCCTCCAGTCAATATCATTTTCAAAGACCGTAAATTCTCTGTATATATTCATTGATTTCACTTGTTCTTTCCGAAATTTAACGGATGATAGTAGTATACAATATGTGCTATATATAGTTGTGTACAAGGGTATATAAATGTGTAATATTATTACATATATATGTAAAACATGGGAAAAAGAATACGAATGAACATATCTTTAACCAAAGAAGAAAACGCACTAATTAAAAAACTTGCAAAAAAAGAAGAAAGGCCATATAGCAGACAAATAGTTTACATGATGAATTTCTACATAAAAAATAATAAGGAAAATGAGGGGATATAAATGAAATATATATGTAATCGATGCGGCAAAGTTTTTCAGGCAGATGACATAATCATTCATTATACAACAGTTAACAAAGGATTAGAAACTGTTGCTATTTGTCAATTGTGTTTAGATGGTTACTTAGAAAAAACAAAGGTTGATACTAATAGAAAAGACGAAGATAATGAAAGAATGAAAATGGAAAGAAAATGGTAGATAAAATAATTTTTATAATAAGTAATTTTTATTCATAGTTTATTCATAAATATGCAGAATTAAAGATAACAAAATTTTAGGTTTGAGGTTATATAAATGAAAGATGAAAAATATTTTATAGAAGAAGACAAAAGGAGAAAAAAACAACTAAGAAGAAGAATTGAAGAAGGAAAATGCGAAGAAACGCAGAAGGAAGAAAAGAATACAAAAAGATAATATCCTAGACGAAGAAGAAGATGAGGAAAAAGAGCAGGAAGAAGAAAATGCATATAAAAAAGGAAAAGACGAAAAAAAAGATAACAAGTATCGAGAAGATGTTGAAATAAGACAACGAACATAACGATTATTGAAAAAAGATATGAAGAAGATAAAAATATATAACCAACCTAAAAATGAATATAATAGGAATGAGGGGAATATTGATTTTATTCCTGTTCGTAAGCATCAAAGATCTGAATCCAATATAAT
>Ga0272441_10004054_pt1 | contig 27098 bp, 20 predicted proteins | sample SSMProp6N_FD_193582 | JGI IMG/M metagenome (GOLD analysis project Ga0272441, IMG submission 193582) | Marine sediment archaeal communities from Little Sippewissett salt marsh, Falmouth, MA, United States - SSM-Prop-6N | ecosystem: Environmental > Aquatic > Marine > Wetlands > Sediment ... | reverse complement strand
ATATTTCTTTAGGAGTCAGGAACCACGTGGCCAGCACACTCATTCCGCCCCTGATCGGTTTCGATCCAGAGCTCAGCACGAACACACATGCACCTGTGGGCTGGATATCAATTGTCTGGACCTCGCCTTTTGTCATGGCCTGCCACCGACCCAGAAAGGCGGTTTCAGGAACCGCCTCAACGAGGATTCTCTCGACCTCCACCACCTCACTGATGCCCAGATCCTTGGCAATAGCCCTTACCCTGTCTGCTGTGTGCCTTGCCAGCTTGGAACTTGTCTCATCATGCTCTATCCAGATCTTCAGTGGGACATTACTTGGATGCATGAGGCGACAAAGAATGTGCTGATCGAGATCGTTCGGTTCAACAACACCCGTGGCGATGGATCTGGAGGCCCCGTCGGGTCGCATCAGCGCTCCACCACCTGCATGCAATGTACTTATTGTGCCATTTCGGATAAAGAACTTGGATTTACCCGAGGTGATCCAATCGATCAGTTTCATACTAACCTCGGCCTCCATCTGGCAGTTGGCCTCTCTTATCAGCGAGACAACTTTGCCGCGCAGGCTTTTAGCCGCATTGCTCATCTTAGCCATATGATAAAAATCAATTCGAATGGGAACGTTGTTAGGATCCTTCAATTTCTCCCGAACGTAGTCCAACGCCTCTTTCTCGGACTGCAATCCTGATGACTTGTATCGCTGTCTGCCCCAGTAATCCTGGAATGGCTGCAAGGCATCGAGCACATACACACCCTGATCGAGCACGCGCAGGAATACCCAGGAACTTAGGCTCTGTATCGGTTTCTTATCGAATGCATGTTTGGGGATGATACCCATGACCTCCCTCAGATTTACAAGTTCGGTCTTGAGCTTCGCTTCAAGTTCTGCCCTCGCCAGCGTCAGATCGTAACGCATTTCGGCAGGTCCCGTGTTCGCTTCGATCTTGCGGGAGACCTCAGCGATCTGCTGATCGAACAGCTTGATCTGTGTATAGCTGAGTGTCACCTTGCGGATAAGTTCCATGGTTTCCCTCTGGTCTAACCTGTGGAGCTTCGACTTGTTTTCTAAGGCTACTCGAATCAGCTCTCCAAGCTCCGGATCGTCCACATTTTGAACGCGATCCCAAACGCTGGGTGTCTCGGTTGAAGGCGCTGCAACCGCTCCGAAAACCAGCGGCAAGCCCAGGCTAAGAACACACACTAATTTTTTGATTCGTTCGGTTTTCATTTTTCAATCTCCTAAAGACTGCGCGAGAATTTGACTTATGCTTTCGGCCGACGGGGGCGGGCTCGGAATGCTCATCGACTCCGTATGTTCTTTTTGGTGTTCGGCAAATACTTGTCCCGACCGATGCTCCGAAGTAATTATATCAACGGGCATTAGTTTGCCCGCGTGCTCGACGGCGCGCGCCATGCGGTCTTGCATCCCCAACCGTCCGAACAAACGGGCCACATCCAGCCATTCGAGCAATTCACCCGGTACGGCGACCCCTTCAGACTCGGCGGCCGCCTGCGACGCGATGTCCACGTTCCCGGGCAATGGAGGTGGCGCCGACAGGCGACCGCCAAGAAATGCAATACCGGCAATCAGAACGGCGGCAACGGCACATTCCGCCCTCCGCCGGGCGGAACGTCGCCGATGAATGCGAATAAAAGAGGCCGTCGAGTCACGGAGTGCTTCTTGTCTGAACGCCTCTCGCGGCGGATCGCCCGACAAATGTTGATTGAGTTGGACATCTACGTCCTTATCTTCCATATTATTACCTCACACAATACATCACTCCAAAGATCGTATCTGTTCGTACACACGGGCAAAGTCGGCCCGCGCCCGCCGGAGCAGCGATTCAACCGCATCGATACTCGCCCCGTTGTTCGAGGAAATTTCCTTCAGGCTCAGACCCCGAAGGTATTTCGCTTCGAGCACGACGCGATAACGGTAGGGCAATCGGGCGAGCGTTTCATGCACCTGCAAATCAGGTCCTTCCCGCGCGAACGCTTCAGAATGTTCCTTGGCCGAGGATTCCTCGTGTCGTTCTTTGACCTGTTCGCGGGTCCGGATCGTCATATGGCGGTTCTTCGCAATCCCTAACAGCCACGCTCGAAAGCCCGCCCGGCGGGGATCGAAACGATGGATGCGCTGAGACGCAACGACGAAGACCTGCTGGGTCACTTCTTCGGCCACATCGGTCCGGCCACCCGCCAGGGCAACGCAGAACCGGTACACTCCGTCGAAGTGCCACTCGAACAACCGCCGCCACGCCCACTCGCTGCCTTTTTGCGCGGCGTACACCGCAAACATCTCGGAATCCGCGTCCATTCGCTAATCGCTTGGATCTAAATATAACGAACGTTGGTTAACCACACGTCTCTATAGTCACTTCCCGCGCCGGCCGGCAAATCCGTCGCCCTTGCCGGAAAAATCTTGAGAATTCCATAAAAACCTGCCCGGCCGCAAACCGAAAGGGTTGAATCTCTCCCGGCGGTTGGGTGTCAATCACGAGGTCATGTGATAGCTGAATTCGAGTACCTTGGGCTGGACCAGCCTCTGGTAATCGTCCATACTCATCCGAATCGCCTTGTCGTGCGTTCCGGCCTGGAACGTGATGTGCTCATCCGCTTCCAGGGCCTCGTCCATCAGCGTGGGCAGATCGTACAAGTTGCCGAAGGGCGGCTCGGCGCCGAGCTCGCAATCGGAGAATATTTCTCCGATCTCCTTCTCGTCGGCTAATTCGACCGCCCGCGCGCCGAGTTGGTCCTTCAGCGCACCCAGATCGATTTTGTAGCACGCTGAAAGCACGCACATCAGGAACTCGCCGTCGGCCTTGACGATCACCGGTTTGGCCACGTACCGGCCCGGCTCGTGCTCGACCGCCGCCATTTGTTGCGCCGTGAACGTGGGCGGGTGTTCGCTGATTTTGTAAGGAACGGCTGATTGGTCCAGGAATTCCGTCACTCGCATATCGGATCTCCTTAAAAATAAGGGTTTGCTGGAGTTTCCGGAATTGTACAGAAAAGAAAAGAGATTTTCTAAAATAATATATGCCGAACCTTCAATTTTGCAGAACTTACAAAAAAAGGGAGGCACAGGCAATGGTTAAAATATGATGTCGGGCCTGCCTCCCTGTTGCGATGTGCCTTCGTGCGCTGTACCGCGGCTAGCGCTTGGGCGAAACCGCCGACCTGCACTCGCAACACGTATATTATAAGAAAAAGGCACAAGGCTTGTCAAGTGAATACTCGACTATTTTGATGTGTTTTGTGAGGTTCCTTTGTGGGGGGATTAACTATCTTCATCCGCGGCTAACTCTTCCCAGCGTGTGATTCCATTGAAGATCGTTCCCGCGCCTTTGGGCAAACCCGGCGGCTGTGTGCCTATATCGCGAACCCGCGCGTCATAGTCCACCTTCATCTGATAATGCCGGAGGCTGTCAATTTCGCTCGACGAGAGCGCAGAACCATCCTCCAGATCGATCCACTGACCCGTATCGGGATCGTAATATGCAGGTCTTGCTTCCGAATTGTTCCCATTCCCATTCCCGCGTCCGCGCCCGTAGCCGTAGCCATTTCCATTTCCGTTCCCTCCATCAGTATCATACCAATCCCGGCGAATGGAGACTTGATTCATCGCGGCGAAATTCCCGTACACACTGAAACCGGTCTCCGGCTCTCCCGCTTGCCCGGTGACCGAGTCCGTGTTGTACAAGAAATCATTCCCGGCGAACATCAGCGCCGAAACGGTGTACATCGTCCCGTAACGCGGATCACCGAAATAGATGTTGCCGCCGCTGGTCAGTTGCCCGTCGGCGTCATATCCACCAAGGGCTACCAGGCCCAACAAACTCTCGTCATCGGCATACTTGGTGTTATCACAAACATAGATGTCCCCCGTTGCGACAATGGTCACATTCCCATCGAGCAGGAATCCATACGTGGATTTGCTATGAATCCAGACGTTGCCATCGATATAGTAAACCCTGTCGTTCCCCAGATTCAAAGGTGTCGTTGCACTGGTTTCGTCCCCGCCCCCGGTAATGCGCGCCGGCTCAAGAAAGTAATCATCCCCCGTCGTCGAGGAACACTCCGAGGACCGATCAGACGGATTCTTTGCGATGACATCGTACAATTCATGATCCCGCGAAAGGCGGCCCCGGCTTACGCCTTCTTCTGAAAAGATCTGACTCACATTATGGGTGTTGTTTACCTCGTATTCCATGTCGGTCAAGTCGGGGACGTCGCGCTTTTCCGCTCCGTCCTGAATCTCGCCGGAAATCGACGCATCATCGTAGAGGTCCACATCTCCGGTGGCGATGACGTCGCCGTTAAGCCCGTGAGGATTTGGATCCGGCGCCGCATTAATATTGCTGTCTCCGTACATGGCGACATTGCCATCGATAAAGAGATCTCCATTAATGATATCTTGGTCATCTTCACTGCTTCCGCTGCTCCCGCCGCCGCCGCGTCCCCAGCCCCAGCCCCAGCCGGCTCCCCAGCCACCCCGGCCGCCACCCGAACCGCCGCTGTCGGAAGCGCCTAATCCTCGTAAATCCAGCGTCCACTCCTGCCCGGAAGCATTACAACCATAGATGGCGTGCTCGTACGGAGGGCTCAGGAAAGAGACTTCCACCTTGATTCGTTTTTGCACATTTCCGATGACCCCGGTTGAAATCACGTACGTGGGGGATGCGTCGAAATACGTATCCACCTCATAGGTTCCTTCTCCCAACGACGTGATATCAATATCCTCCGTGTGTCCATCGTAAGCGTTTGCGATGTATTCCGCGACGCCTGCTTCGGCTAAGTGAAAGGCCTGTGTGTCCTTAATGGATTTATGTGTTAAGACCATCTCGGACTCGGCCAGTTTGAGCATGGAAACGCCCAGGAGAATAAAGATACAACTGGCAATCACGACGATAGGAAGGACCGCTCCCTTCTCCGATCTTTTCAAAGTTTTCATTCATCCCCCCTTAGAGTCCGTAATTTCGCATCTGGACCGTCGAGTCAAGATGCACTTCCTGACCGTCTTCTTTCAGAATAAGGTCGATTCCAACCTTATTATTTTCCACGGTAAAACTCAAATCTTCGACATAACCGTCGATTAAAGTCTGAGTGCTTTGATCTTCGATCTTATATTTGAGCGTGTTGGTTTCGGACTCGAAGGTGTATTTCACCCAATGGCCGTCTGTATCGTATATTTGGATGACTTGACCGCCGTCCTCCACTGTTGCGGAAACGGCCTCTTTGATGGCATGACTCAATTCAAGCATCACATAGGAACCGTCCTGTTGTAGATTCACCTTTCCCCAGGTGTTATTCCACCGGGTCTGACTGGCCGCCAGAACTAAACCTACCGCTAAAAGGACGATCGATGATATCCCCATCGCAAGAACGACTTCGATTAAGGAAAATCCGCCTTGTTTTTTGGCTCTCGCGCGATTCATTTTTCCACCAACAAAGAGACCAGGCTGACGCTGCGATCCTTTCCCTTTCGGCTCCAACTGACCGTGACGGTGACTTTTTTGCACAATCCGTCATCCTCGATCACCGTCGTTCGGGTATAGGACAAATCTCCGGAAGAGACCTCCTCGCTTGTTTCTCCATCCTCGATATCCATCCCTATTTCATTGTCCGCTTTGAGCTGCTCTAACGTCTGACCGGCCAGTTGAACAGCGGCCCGATACTGTTTGCCCAGGCCGACTTGGCCCGAGGTGTAAAAGGAGAAGGACGCCGTTCCAAGCACGACAATCGCTAAAATCGATATCGCCAGCATCGCCTCTATCAGGCTGATTCCTTTTCGGGACTTCTGATTTTTAAATCGACATTTAACTTTTGTTCGTTTGCGAAACATCATCACGTCTTTCGATTCCGCGAGCCTTCCATCATGTCGCTCACGGCACCGAACCGAAAGCTTCGTTTTAGATATTCTGTCGTGAAGATCACGTTCATAACCAGGATCTTCCTCCGGAAGCGCAGCGATTCCATCAACTCATTTCATCGACATAAACGACGAGGAGGTTAATGGGAAAATCACGCTATTGCCCTCCGCTCGGCATTATTAGGCTCGCTTTCGTTCTTTCCCGCCAGGGACGGCTCGTACCCCAAAGCCTTATTCGACGCCGTGCATCGCCCCATAATCTTTGCATCCCACCAATTAAAGTATAAGATAAAAGATATGAAAACAAAATCCGCGGGTGGATTCAGGATGAGATTATTGATTCGTTGTCTGGTTTTCGGAGTCTTGGGCGGGCTGCGCGGGCTGCTCCCGGGAGGGTGCCGTCGATTTCCTGTCCGGCGACAGCTCAACGATCGGTATGGCAGATTGCCCCTGGGCATCGAACAAAACATGTGTCTTGTCTTTCGGCGGGACCTCGGAAATGGGAATCGGCGGCGATGCCTGGGCGGATTCGTCGCCACCGGTTACCGCGGCCAGGATGGCCTTCTGAACGGCCTGCTCGGCCGGTTCCTCCGTTAAAGAACGCAGGTAGATCGCCCCGTTGGCCGGTTGCTCGACCCAGATCAACTTCTCCCGGATTAATTCCAAAAGAGCCAGGAACAAGCCGACCATCACCACGCGGGAACTCCGGGTCTCAAAGATACGCTCGAAGATCATCGGACCTTCGGTCTGCAAACGGTGTAGTATCTCTATTTGATAGAGATCAATCGGCGTATCGTCTTTGATATGATCCAGGACGCCAACGGTGCCAATCGCCTTACAGATCGTATCGAACGCTTCAAGCAGGTCCCATACATTCACCTGCTCAATGTCAAGCTCGGGTTCCGCGTCCGGCTTCAAACGCTCGACAATCGTACCGGGTCGCGGATAGCGTTCCCGCTGCTCGCCGGCCGCGGCGTCCAACAGGTTGGCGGCGTCTTTGAATTTCTTATATTCGAGGAGTTGCCGAACGAGTTCCGTGCGAGGATCCGTTAGGTCGTCGTTCTGATACGCATCGGTATCAGCTTTCGGCAGCAGCATGGCCGATTTGATCTGCATGAGCGTTGCGGCCATGACCAGAAAATCCCCGGCCAGATCGATATCGAGGCTTTTCATCAGTTCGATATAACGAATATACTGATCGGTAATCTTGGCGATGGGAATATCGTAGATATCGACCTCTTCCTTGCGGACGAGATAAAGAAGTAGATCCAGCGGCCCGGCGAAGATGTCAAGATTGACGCGGTAATCAGCCAAAGTCATCTCCTCAGTCCAACCGCCTGGCGGGCTTTCTCCAGCGTCGGCCCGGCGATGGCTCTTGCTCTCTCGGCGCCCTGGGCGAGAATGGCCTTCACTTCGTCGAGATTACTCTCAAGCTCGGCTCGTCTTTGCCGGTACGGCTGAAAAAATTCGATTGTCAGCTCCGCAAGTCGTTTCTTCACCTGGCCATAGCCCAGACCGCCGCTGCGATACTTGCTTTCCCAGTCGCGGCGTTCTTCGCCGGAAGCAAACAATTTCAAGAGTGCAAAGACGTTGCACTTGTCGGGATCCTTGGGGTCTTCAACGGGCACCGAATCCGTTACAATTCTCATGATTGTTTTGCGGACAAGGGCTTCCGGCTCGAAGATCCCGATCGTATTGCCGTAACTCTTACTCATTTTCCGCCCGTCAACACCCGGAACCACAGCCACGGATTCGATGATGTGCTCGGACGGCACGGTAAACACGTCGCCGTACGTATTGTTAAATCGTTGGGCAATGTCGCGGGTTACTTCGATATGCTGCTTTTGATCAGCCCCGACGGGGACAAGATCACTTTGGTACATAAGAATGTCCGCAGCCTGTAGAACCGGATAGGCAAACAGGCCGTGGTTGGGACTGAGGCCCTGAGCCACTTTATCCTTGTAGCTCGTGCAACGTTGCAGCAGCCCCATCGGCGTCACGCAGGAAAGCAGCCAGGTCAGCTCCGTCACTTCGGGCACGTCCGACTGGCGCCAAAAAACGGTTTGATCCGTATCAAGCCCTAAGGCGATATAATCCATGGCCACGTCGAGGCTATGGCCGGCGATTTCATCGGGCGCCGGATTGCTGGTTAAGGCGTGATAATCAGCGATGAAGTAAAAACACTCATGCTCGGCCTGGAGTTGCAAGTGCTGGCGCATCGCACCGAAAAAATTGCCGATGTGAAGCTTACCCGAGGGTTGTATACCGGAAAGAACTCTCAAATGGACCTCCAGAATATCTTAATTCTGAACTTTTGCAAAACTCTTGTTAATTCTTGAAAACGTAATCCCAAAAAACGATTAGTGCAAGAATACTATTGGCGGAACGGAATGTCAAGAATTTAGATCGCCCGATAAGATGATTCGTTTCGCTAAATACGAGTGCTTTCATCTTCAGGCAAAAAAGACGAAACCGGTCGTCCGAGGATGGTCGAGACTACTGACCGCCACCCCGGCGTGAAACAAGCGGCCTGAATACAGAATCATCGTGTTAGGTAGTTTGAGAACGTATCTGCACGGTTCATAAGACCCTGAAGGCAACAGCAGTAAGCGGTCGAAACACGACATTCCCTGGAAATTAGCGCACTCCAAGCCCAGACGTGTTACGCCTTCACAAAAATACAACACCGCAATTGTTGCAAGGTCGGGGTATTTATGCCACCACTGTGGCGTTAACCGAACAAACAGATCTACCCGATCCGCTCACGATCTGCCGAGGGACTTCATGTATCTCTTCGACTTGCGAAGTCCCATTCTGGAAGCCTTTTTCTTAACGGCATCGGTCGGCCTTCCCAACTTCCCAGCGATTTGTGCTGTCGGATTGTTGGGAAACAGTTTCCTGAGCAGACTCACCTCGCTCTTGGCCCACAAACCCTTGACGGCTTTCTTTCTTGCTTTCTTTTTCGCCATTTTGCGCCCCCTTTCAAGATTTTACCGGATTTTTCCTTTGTGGGACATTTTCGCCATTTTAGAGAGTGACGCCGCCGGAATCAAACTTTTTTCGGCCCCAAAAAGAAATTTTTTTGTCTCTTTTAATCTCCGTAGATTTAAGGAATTATGCTTGACCTGCATGGGACGGCGAATTAGGATTGTGACAGGCGCAAGGATCTGCGAAGTAAATGTGACGTACCGTGAGGATAGTAGAACAACTGATAACTTGGCTTTGTAATTAGGAGTACGATAATGACACCCATCAAAATACCACTGAGCGAAAGCGACATTCCCCGTCAATGGTATAACCTGGCGGCGGACCTTCCAACGCCGCTGCTTCCCCCGCTGGGTCCCGACGGCAATCCCATCGGCCCCGAGATGCTTGCTCCCGTGTTTCCCATGAATCTGATCGAGCAGGAAGTCGCCACCGACCGGTGGATCGACATTCCGGAGGGCATTCTGGACATCCTCTATCGCTGGCGGCCGTCACCGCTGCGTCGGGCCGTGTATCTTGAAAAGTATCTCGATACGCCGGCACACATCTACTTCAAGGACGAAAGCGTCAGCCCGCCGGGAAGTCACAAGCCGAATACGGCCGTCGCTCAGGCGTGGTATAACAAGCAGTTCGGTATTGAACGACTCACGACGGAGACCGGGGCCGGCCAATGGGGCAGCGCCTTGGCCTTCGCCTGTAAGCTGGTCGGGCTCGAATGCAAGGTTTTTATGGTCAGGATCAGTTTCGATCAAAAACCCTTTAGAAAAATGATGATGTCCACATGGGGCGCCAACTGCGTGGCCAGCCCCAGTTCCGAGACTAACGCCGGAAGGAAGGTACTGGAAGAAATGCCCGATACGCCGGGCAGCCTGGGAATCGCCATTAGCGAAGCCATCGAGCAGGCGGTGACGGATACCTCGGGCAAAACCCGCTATTCCCTTGGTAGTGTTTTAAATCACGTCCTTTTGCACCAAACCATTATCGGTCTGGAAGCTAAGAAACAGCTCGAAATCGCCGGAGAAAAATTACCGGACGTGGTCATTGGCTGTGCCGGAGGCGGCAGTAACTTTGCAGGATTGTCGTTCCCGTTCGTCGCCGACAAGATCAACGGCGCCGATATTGACATCGTTCCGGTCGAACCGACGGCCTGTCCCACCATGACACGCGCGCCGTTTGCTTACGACTTCGGTGACACCGCCTGCACGACGCCGCTGTTGGCGATGCACACCCTCGGGCACGCTTTCATTCCGCCGCCCATTCACGCCGGCGGGCTGCGCTATCACGGTATGGCGCCGCTGGTCTGCCAGGCCATCGTAGAAGGCTTGATGAAGCCGAGGGCGTACCACCAGTTGCAATCCTATGAAGCGGCATTGACATGGGCCGGAACGGAAGGTTTTATTCCCGCTCCCGAAACCAGCCAGGCACTCGCCGCCGTTATTGAAGAAGCTCAAAAAGCGAAAGAGGAAGGCAAAGAAAAGATCATTCTGTTCAATTATAGCGGACACGGCCTGATGGACCTCTTGGGCTATGACGCGTATCTTTCCGGAAAACTCACCGATTACGAGTTGCCGGAAGAAGAGTTGCAAAAATATACCAAAGACCTTGAAAATCTGCCCAAGGCCGAGGCGAGGAAAAGCGGAAAGTGGTAAAAAATATTCGTTTTATTCTTGATTCGACCGGGGGCAATCATTATAAGGGAAGTTCATAAGGCTAAGGCAATGTTTTTAAGGAGAAGACTATGAGAGCCAAGATTTTGTTCCCCACCCTCATGTTGTTAGTCATAGGAGGTATGGCCTATGCACAAGGGCCTCCAGCGGAGCTGCACGGATGGGTGGACCTGACCTATTCGAGCAAATATGTTTGGCGCGGCTTCGACATTTACGATGACAAAAGCGCCATTCACCCCAGCGTGGATCTGAGCTACGGTCCGTTCGGTGTCAATGTCACGGGACACCGGGCGAATTCAGGCGAATTCGAGAACGGCGAACGATGGGACTATAACCTGTATTACGTCGGCGGGTTGAATATGGATCAGCCCTATGCGCTCCAGTACAGGTTTGGATGGGTTTATTACAATTACCCGGATCAACCCACGGAAGGAAGCCCTGCCCCAGGGACTCAAAATGCTGCTTTGTATGAACTCCACGGGATTTTCTCTTTCCCTAAGATACTCCCGGGAGGCCTTGTTCCAAGTTACGTTCTGGTAAAACTATGGCCGGCCGACAGCGGCTCATATTCCGGCGCGAGAACCACGACGCCTTATGTTCGCGCCTTGGATGGAACGGCTTCAGGATGGGCTCATATTTTCATGCTTGATTACGCGGTGACGACCGGAGGACTTTTGCCGGAGACGCCGGAGCAGGTTTGGAACCTTCATGCCGAGACGGTGTACAATGACGGTGTCGGTCCGGCAGGCCAGCGGGTCGATCACGATTGGACGAACGCGGTCTTTGGCATTTCAACGAACTTCGACCTGGCCGAGAATGTCACCCTCACGCCCGGTGTGTATTACCAGATCACGATGGACAAATCCGTCAATGACGACAAAGATGAAACCTGGGCCAGTGTGGGTATCAGATACAAGTTCTAAAGGCGGCCTGAAACCTTTTATGCTGTATTTCGTACAAAGGCTGGTTTTCCAAAAACCAGCCTTTTCTATTTAAGCCGGGAGTGCCTAAAAGAAAAGCTATGCGATCCGCAACATGGGATTGCCGATCATGCTAACACTCATCAACACAAATACCATGGATCCCGCCATTGGGCCGATCGGCCTGGATTACGTCGCCGCATCCGCCCAACAGGCCGGAATCGAAACCGAACTCCTGGACCTGGGCCTCGCTGATGAGCCGGCGCGGGCCGTTAGAAAATACTTTTCTACCCGGAATCCCGAACTCGTCGGGCTGTCTTTTCGAAATGCCGACGATTGCTTCTGGCCGAGTGCGGACTGGTTCGTCCCCGGATTGAAAGGTTTCGTTGAGACGATCCGAAAAGAAACGGATGCGCCTATTGTGCTTGGCGGTGTGGGATTTTCCATCTTCGCCGGAACGATCTTTGAATATACGAACGTCGAGTTCGGCATCTGCGGCGACGGAGAAATCGCAGTTCCGTTTCTGATCCAGCAATTGCGAGGATCAAGAAGATTCGAAGATGTCCCCGGGCTTATATGGCGGGGCAATAGCACCGTTCACACGAATCCACCCTCCTGGCCGAATCCGATCTCGTTAGGTACCGATCGCAGTTTTATTGACAACGGCGCCTATTTCAAACGAGGCGGCCAATGTGGATTGGAAACCAAACGAGGCTGTAACCGGAACTGTATCTACTGTGCGGATCCATTAGCCAAGGGCAATCAACTCCGGCTGCGAAAACCGGCCGAAGTGGCCGATGAAGTCGAGGCTCTTTTATCGCAAGGGATCGATGTCCTGCACATCTGCGATTCTGAATTCAATGTATCGAAAGACCACGCCTTCGCCGTCAGTGAGGAATTCAGGCGGCGCTGCCTCGGAGACAAAATTCGCTGGTACACGTATATGCTCCCCTCACCGTTTGATGCCGACCTGGCCGAAGCGATGGCCCGGGCCGGGTGTGTCGGAATTGACTTCACGGGAGATTCGGCCTGTGAATCGATGCTCCGCATGTATCGTCAACAACACCATCGAGAAGACCTTGCTACGGCCGTGACGTTATGTCGGCGGAACGGTATGGCCGTCATGATCGATCTCCTGTTGGGCGGGCCGGGAGAAACTCCTCACACCGTTCGAGAGACCATCGACTTCATTAAGAAGATCGATCCCGATTGCGCCGGCGCGGCACTCGGTATGAGAGTGTATCCCCGGACGGCGATGGAGACCCTTGTGGCCGAGGAAATTCGATTAGGCAAAGAGAGCAATATTCGCCGAAAATACAGCGGTCCTATCGATTTGCTTCAGCCCACCTTTTATATCTCCGAGGCATTGGGCGAGCGCCCCGCGGAATTTGTCAGGGATTTAATCGCCGGCGACGAACGTTTTTTCGAGCCTGCTGTCGAGGTCGATCCGCAAGACGCCGACGATAAGGACGCCTCAAATTATAACTACAACGAAAATCTCGCCCTTACACAAGCGATCCAACAAGGCGCACGGGGAGCTTATTGGGACATCTTACGAAAACTCCGCAGCACGTAATCTAAGACACGCTTCTTTTGATTCCTGTATCGCTGAAGTCTCCTTAGCTCGCGCAGGCGATTCCAAATCAGTGTGGGTTCGGAGTGCTTTTGAGCAACAGATGCAATTGGCCGATGAGCTGCGGGAGGCAATCATACCGGTTCAAACGCAATCCTAAAGCGCCGCCGCCGGGATTTAGCTCCACGAAATCAGGAGTTGGCGACAGATCGAATCGGCGATAGAAAGCCAAGCGGATGAACTGCTTCACATCATTCGCGTTTACCTTGTGGACGTCGATGTGCAATTGGAAATAGTCTCCCTGCCCCGCGGCGTTCACGCGGACGGCCACTGCGTCGTCGCCGAACGCCCGCTTGAGCATCGCCTCGGCCAGGTCGATCAAAGCCAGGCCGCGGAAGAAGTTCGATCCTTCCAGACGGTGGAATTCCGGGGGATGGTCCGGCGAGAGTGATTCGTCATCCAGGCCGCGGTTGTAGTCGAAGGGTGTCGCGCCGAATCGTTCGAGCCAGAGATTTAACCGTTCCGGCCCGCCGGCTCCTTCCTCCCAATCGAGTTCGCTTTCCATTTCTTCTCGGGAGGGCAGTGTGTCATATGCGATGTTTACACATCTGTCCCCTCGCTGGGACTTGGTGACCAGGTCGATCCACCGCTCGGGATCGTGTATTAACCGGAAGTTCTTGGCCACTTCGCCGAAGAGATACGCCACAATGGCTCGCAGGGGGATACCTTTTTCCTCTACGATGTCGCCCGAGGCGGTCGTGCGCCGCAAAAGTGGATCGCGCCACCCGGAAAGCAGCGATGAGAAAGTCATGTCCGCTTTTTGTCCGGCGTCGCGCCGGTTGAGTCGATGGACCTCAACAAGTTGATCGATATACCAGGTGCGATTGGCGTGTATTTGCTGTCTTAGATCTTTCTGTGTGATCAGAAGCGGCAAACGGCGCAGAACTTCGCAGATCCACGAGCGATTGGTTTTACTCAACCGACCGTCGGAGAGCAGGTCCGCTTCGATCTGTTTGAAGAAGTCCGTATCGAGCGGCAAGCGCATGAGGATGGCCGCGATCTCGGCGGCTTTGCCGGTCATCTTCCGCATCTCCCCGGTGGTCAGAGGCACGCCGGGAGTGACTGCTTCGGCGAACATCCCCCAGGACCACCGCCACGCCTCACGGTCGCGCCCGACGCTGTACGGGAAGATCACCTGGAACCGGTCGGTCGGGACCGGGTAGGTCCCGAGAACCTGGTAGTTGTCCTTCGGATTGGAGGAGATCAATGTTCCCTGCCCGGCTTGTCCTTTTTGTTCGGTCGCCTGATCGAGCGAGCCGGCCCGCACGCCTGTGCCGTATTCGGCCTGACACGCCAGATGAACGAGCAGGTCCGGCGGAATACCGATGTCAAAAAGCGCGTTGATCGCGTTCTTCACGGCGACCGTAACAGCGGATGAGCTTGAGAAGCCGCCCTGGGGAATATTCCCCGTGGAAGCCAAACGCAGACCCAGAAAATGATCTCGGCCGAGATGCTCCTGGACGCGTGCGCCCAGGTTCCCGCTATGCAGGGTACGCATAGACGCGATCGCATTACTGACGAGAGCAAAGGGTCGTCGCATGTTATTCATCACCCAGAGCGACGGCGGCGGTAACGGCAAGTTCCTTCGGGTTCGCTCCTGCAATTCTTCGTCGCTGAAGTACCCCAATGATAAGAGAACGTTTTCGCTCATGTGTGTGCCGAATTCTTCATAGGCGTGCATGTCCAGAATATCTTCGCCGGGATACATCACCTCATCGTCCGACGGTATGAAATTCATCGTCTCTTGATACTGCGGATTGGTCGGAAACAGATGAATCCGGCGGTCGTTGGCCGGCTGCACGAGCACGACGATCTGTTCTTCGCCGCCCGCATGGCCGGCCCCGATCGGCATCTGCCAGGCGGGACCGAAGAACCGGCCCATGTCCGGGTGCATGAAGGCGATCCGCAGACGCCCGCCGGAGAGGCCGATCCCCACGGGGCGATCCGGCTTGAACGACAATTTCTTCTGCTCGATAATCGAAGTGAGTTCGCCTAACTGGCGCGCAATGGAAGCGACCTGACCGGGAGGACGGTCGGCGGCGATCATCCTGGCGGCTTCCATGACCTCCGACTCCTCCGGGAACAGCGCCCCGCCGGTGGAATCCAAAAGGCCCTCCAGCAGCGCCAAGTCCATCGCCCGGGTGACATCGGCGCACAGCAGATCGTATTCGGGATCGGTGACGGTCGTTGTCATCGTGCGGACGTCCCCGCCTTCCCGACTGATCGACTCGATGATATCGGTTAGATAGTATTGTCCTTGTGCGTTGTCATTGGTCAGGTCCCGCAGGTGACGCATCAGCGTGGCGGCACGAATGACATAAAGCGGACAGTTACCCTCCGTGGAATCACAGGGTGCGCAACGTGGTGCACAGGTAGCTGCCCCCACGGCGTCTTTGCCGGAAAGGTCCCTTTCCTCGACAATCTTCATAACCCGGTCGGCGGCGTCCCTTATCACCCGACCCTTGCCGCGATCTTTCGGCGGCTCGTACATCGCGGTCAGAAACGTAAGATCGGCTTCCTTCGCCCCGGCCCGGTGCACGTCCCATATCCGGCGAAAGATCGATGACGGCACGATCCTGTCGCCCATGCTGATAATAAGCGCGGGATTTTTCTCCATCAACGCCGGAACGCAAAACGCCTCGAAGGCGGCGAAGGCGGTTCCTCCCGCTGGGTCGTCCGACCGAACATAGATGTTGTCGCTTCCCAGCTTACCCGAAACCTCTTCACAGCGATAACCCACGATGCAGACCACCGGCGACGGGCTGAATCGTCGAAACGCATCAATCGAATGGCGGGCTAATGGTGTCCCGTGTACGGGCTGTATACATTTCGGATCGCGTCCGAACCGCGTCCCCTTACCCGCGGCTAAAATGACCAGGACCGGCGTCTCAGCGCCGATGCCGCTATAAAAGGTTTGACTTTCCGGATTGAGGATCTTCCCGTAGTCAATCGCCCCGGCCGCCCTAAGCGGCCGAACCGTCCCCGATTCTGGATTATTCGCATGTTCCATACTCAAAAGCATACTCTCCAAAGGCGAATCCGTCCAGCCATTTCAACGAGCATAGCTACAGACCCTGTCCCGAGCAAAGTAGAAGGAGGTCTCAGGGAAATAATCCATAGTGAATAATCCCTGGTGAACCGTATTGAGCTAACGGCAAACGACTCGTTGGACGGAATAGATTTGCCGAGTTATACGGAAAAGACTTTCAAATCCCCAATCCTCAAAAGCCCTCAATATTTTGAATTCCCATCGCAATATAAATATCTGCCAGTGTTATTTTTGCGCCTTCCAGGAGAATGGGCGCCGGCGACTGAAAAAAATTAAAAGTCCGATAAGTTTTGGGTTGACAGGATACCACGTCATGTGTAAAAATGCCGTAATTGGCGGTGTTTGAGCAGAGAACGGATATTCGTTCGGAAGAACCAGGGCGGTTGGGTCAGATCGAGCAGGATTGCTTTAGGGAATATTTTGTCTTCCGACGGCCGTCAACATTAGTGGAGTGAATGGAAAGGAAGGAAATTCAGGGACGGAATGAACAAAACCAGGGATGAGGGCACACACTTCAGCTATCTATATATTCTCTTCAGTCAGTGTCTATTCTGCCCTCCAGTTCTGCCGAGAAGTCAACGATTTGCTGATCGTTGATTAAGAACGAACCAAGACGACATATAGAAGCCGTTCTTTAGGCAAAGATAGCAGGAGTGGTGCAAGTCCATCTCAAAATGCGTTTTGATGAAGCGACCAATTGGCTTAGCGTGCGCCTTTCGCTAAGGAATAGTTACACGTACTTTTAAATCGATGGGGAGTCCAGAATGAAACACGCAATACAATACCTTATTTTTGTTAGCGCCGTGATTGTAGTTTTCGCGTTGGCGGGTTGTTCACATGTTCGTACAACCCAAAGGCCAACGGTGAGCGACGCTGTCACGGAAGTGATTTCTGCCTCGGAAATGTTAGATGACGACCATATGGACAAAGAGCCGTCATCGGTCCTGGCAGGTAATCCCAACATCACTTCGTCCGTCGTCCGATCGCCCTCGCGCAGAGCGCTTCACGAGCCTGTCAAAGAGCCCGCGGTCCAAAGAGCCCAGGGGCATGCCTTGCGGGCTATGGATACGCTCGACGTCAAGCCCGCGCATGAACAGCTATCGGATAAGCGAGCGACAAGAAGACGTGAGAGATCGAATGTAACGTCCCAAAAGTATCATACCGTTTTGGTCGGCGACGCGCTCGATGATATCCTGGGCAGTCACAACACAACCAGGGAACCGACCGTGAGGGATGCTGTGGTGGAAATCATTCCCGCCGTGGAAATAACCGGTGAGGATTACATGACTGAAGAGCCACGAGATGAATAGCGTCTGATTCTCTTTTGTTTTCAATAACTGCGTGAACGAGAGCGGAAGGGGATCGTTAATTCTACAGGCGCAGGGTGGCTTGGGTATGCTCTTTTGATCGAGCATCCACATTGTCCGTAAATCCCGTGTAACACCTGGGTGGATGGTTTACAGACGGAAGCACCAAGTTTCCTAGTGTCACCACTTAAAACAGCAAAGTATCGGCGGAAAGACTTATGAAGCTGGTGGGAAGCGAACTCCATAAGAATCGTGAGAACTTTCACGGGGGATAAGGTCGTGTCTAAACCATTCACCTATTTCCCTGATGCTCGAAGAACAGTGGTGCGTCACGAGGCAATGCAGCGCCCATGAAGCAGGGCCTAAGACTCCTGCCTTCCATAGGCAGAATGGTGTGGTGAAGGCTTCAGGATAGTCCGCCTCGGAGAGATCGACGCAGTGTCTGCTGCCCGCCTCGCTTCGCCGCATTCCAGCACCACCATTTGCGGCGGTGGTTTCTTACCAGGCATGACTCCGTCGTTCGCGATGACATCGCGTTCCACGCCGCACATTTCCTTCAGGTCACCCAAATGCTTTTCATAGACACCGTGCGGGTCGATCCCGTGCTCGGTGCATAGCATCGCCTTCAAAGCCCTTTTCATAGCGCGGATGCGGATAATGCACATCAATTTTCCATCCGGTGGGAACGATGCCGTTCTCGTACCAGTGGGGTTTGCAGACGTCCTCTTGGTTCAAGATGATGTCACCCAGCAGCCGGCGCGATTCGCGCATCCCGGAGATAAACGCCGCCCAGACGAGATCGTGGGTCGGATAGGCTTTCTCCACATTCTTGACGCAGTCCCACGCGCCGTACATGGCACGAAAATTCCAGTCGTGGATATACTCACCTCTCGTGATCGGATCATGGCAGAAGCCGCTTTCCCAGTGCCAGTTCCCGAACTCGTTGATGTATTCAGCCGTGACAGTCTTGCTGGTCTTGCCCTTGTATGCCCAACCCGGCCTTCCCGGAAACGCTTTATCGGTCAGGTCCAGCGCCCACGGACAACGAGGGAATCCGGTCGGTTTCTCTACATCAATAACGCTCCACTGGTTGCTGCGGCCCATGTGCTCGTTGGCGGAAATCTCAAAGTCCGCGCCCGCCAGATAGCCGACGCAGCCGTCGCCGGTGCAGTCGGCAAAATGCCGGCCTTTAAAACGCAGGCGTCGACCACTCGCCGCGTTTTCGGCGATTACCGCAGAAATGCGGGCTCCATCCATCTCCACCTGCTGCATGCGGTGGAGCGGGAAAAACGCGATATTGCCCTCGGCCATGACAATGGCGTTCTTCCTGTTGTCAATGAACGCGCTGCCGGTGTGCATCGGGCGCCCGCCTTTAAACATCTCGCGCGGCACATCGATCTCGGCCAGCACGTCACCCGGAATGTGCCACAGCTCCAGTTCCCGACACTGTTTCATCGGCGCCTTCTTGCCGAACTGAAACGGTGCTACTCTGGTTTTCATGTACTTCATTCGATCTCTCATCATGAAAACCGCAGATTCGGTCTATTTACTCTCGACAGCCCAATCGAGCATGTTGAACAGGAGTTTGTCGGCGACGGGATCCTTGCCGAGGTTTTCGACAATCCGCAGCATCGACAGCACCATCGTGCCCTTTCCGTGCTTGACCACGGCTAGGTCCGAGCCGTGCCACCATTCGGTCGGGCCGCGGTAGTCGCGGATGACGTCCCACGACAGGCTACCGACGATCGGGTTGCCGGGCAGGTTGATGATGGTGTTGGTGGCGACGACGTTCTGGTAGGGCTGTCCCATGAACCCGCCGGTCGGCAGGTCCTCGAAGATCGGGTGGGCGCGGACGTAGTGGCCGACGGGGATCCACATTCCGCGCGCAAAACGGCTGCGGAGCTTGATCGGGAACACGCCCTGATCGATCAGCGTGCTCGACGCCGGCTTCCACGGTTCGGTCTGGCCGCGCAACTGCATCATGTAGTTCTTCTCAGGCTGACGGTAGATGGGCTGGCCGGTGTAGACCCGCGTCGTGGGAGGGGACAGCCAGACGGTTGTACCGCCGCGCTTCACCCAGTCCATCAGCCGACGGAACGTGGTCATCTGCGGGTCGGTCCACGCATCGGGTTGCGCGACGAGCACCGGGCCGGTCACGTTCTCGCCGTCGGTGAACCGAACCCCCTCGACGCCGCAGCCCTTGAAGAAGCGCTGCAATTGTTGCTTGGGCTCGATCAATACAACACGCGGGGTCGTGGACTTGAGCTGGTCGAACTTCAACACGAACAGCGGGTACGAGTTGGACGCGATCGTCGTGGCGCCCCTGGTCAGCACCGCCGTGACGGTCCACTCGCCGTTCTGGCCGGTGGTGTCGAGCTTGTGCTCGAACAGCCTGGTGATGCCGTGACCGATGCCGACGGCCTTGTGGCACAGCGACCTCGTACGACCGGACGCGTCCTTGACGGACACGGCCAGGTCGGCCTGCATGGTACCGCCGTCATTGGCCACGGACACGTTCAGCTTCGTGCCCCTGTAGGCGTACACGTTCTGCGGCTCGGCGTGGATCGCCAGGTACACCGGTCGCTGCACCGCGGTGCACGCCTGGTACAGCAGCTTGGGCTGGCGCCACATGTCCAGCACGCCGGCACCGATCACCCAATCGCCGCCGGTGTAGGCGTGCAGGCAGTAGCCATCGACCTTCGGGTTCAGACGCAGCGCCTCCAGTTGCAGCTTGTTGCCGTCGGCCTGGAGTGCCTGCGTGGCGATGCACAACGCCGAGGCGTCGGCAAACAGTCCGCGCAGGTCGTGCTTGTCCATCAAGGCGTTGAGCGAGTCGAGCAGGCGCACATGGAAGCGGTAGTCGGGTGTCTTCGGGTTGCCGTTTTGCTTGTATCTGCGGACGTTGTCGGCCAGGTCGGGCGCCCCGCCGTAGCCGACCTCCGAGATGAGCGTGACCCGGTCGGCTTCGCCGTAGGTCTGCAGGTGATGGTAGTCGCGCTGGTTGACCGGTGAGGGCCTGTAGATATGCCGGTCGATCATGGGTGTCGGCTCGGAGGCGTCGGGCAGATAGGCGTGTGAGCCCCACGGCGCGCGGGACCCGCCGGATTCGTCGATAATCAGCCGGGTGGGATCGGCAGCACGGGCCGCCAGCGTGATCCGGTGGCGCGGCAGCAGATTCGATTTGCGGATAATCTCGTTGGCCGTTTCCCAAAGCACGATCGAGGGATGGTTGCGGTCGCGTTTCACCATTGCCACCATGTCGTCGGTCCAGCGTTTTTCCATCAAAGGAGTCTCTTCCGGCCAATAGCCCATGTTTTCCACCGCAGGTGCGCCGGTGAGCAGCATGCCCATCTCGTCGCAAAGATCGAGAATGGCGGGCACCGGCGGCATGCGCCACGGACGCAACATGTTAAAACCCGCCTCCTTTGCCATATGGATTTCCTTGCGCACCATATCGAGGTCCCGCGGATACGCCAGGGTGTTGGGATACTGCCCCTCCCAGAAAGCGCCCTTGATGTAGATCTTCTTCCCGTTAAGCAGGAAATCGGCATCCTTGACCGTAAAAGAGCGCATGCCAAAGCGGGTATCGGTTTCGTCAATCGTCTCGCCATCCCGTTTCAACCGAACGCGCAATTTGTACAAGTGCGGACGGTCCGGTGACCAAGACGCCACATCCGGGATTTTCAGGCTTACCGTCTCCGTGCGTCCACCCGGAGCCACAACCACGTTCACTTGCGTCGAGACAACGGCTTTCCCTTTTGACATGACTGATACATTCATGAGCGTCTTGCGGGATTGCATCGACGCGTTTTCAAGCCGAATCTCGGTCTCGGCCAGGTCTCCCTCCAGGTTGGGCTTAATAAATACATCGGCCACATACAGCGGATCGGTGGCGACCAGGTTCACCGACTGCCAGATGCCGCCGATGTAACCGCCGCGCCAGTGCGGCGTGGCGTTGCGCACCAGATCGTCCACCTGATCCGACACGATAGCCGGACCGACCACGCGTACAATCAGGGTGTTGGTTTCACCGTGTCTGAGCTGACCGTTGACGTCGAATTCAAAGGGTCCGAAACCGCCCTCATGCATCCCGACCACTTCGCTGTTGATCCACACCTCGGCGCGGTAGTTCACGGCATTGAAGCACAGACGGACATGGCGGTCTTTCCAGCCGGCCGGGACATCGAACTCACGACGATACCACGCCACGCCTTCATAGTCCTGCTCGATCTCCTCCCAGCAACTCGGCACATCGATCTTCCGGCGATTTTCCAATGATTGGAAAACATGCTGCTTCTGCCACCGGCCTGCTCGCCCAACATTGCGGGCATCGAAAACAATGTCCCATTTTCCATCCAGGGATTGGAACTCACGGACGTCGGATTTTCCTACAATTGGAAAAACCAGCAATGCGGTAATCAGTAGTTTAAAAGTGATCATGATGACGGCTGCTTTCGATCCAATCCCTGTCTCTTTTTCCAGGTGGGATAGTCTCTGTTAAGCAAATCCTCCGCGTAATTTCCCAACCAGGAATAACCGTTGCGTCGTTCGTATGAAATCTCGGCCAGACTGTACTTAGGCACGCCGTCACGGCTGCAGAAGAAGGGGCGATGGGTTCCGATCTCATAAAACCGGGCCCACAGGGGCGGGGCCGAGCCATCCGGGACCACGATCCTGTCTTTGCCCCTGGGGGTATCGGGGGCAGGCACGATCTTGATCCGCTTTCCTTCGATTTTAACCTTTTTAAACCAGGCCACGGCGCTTTCGACGGCCTCCGTGATCTCCGGAGACGGATTCTCGATCCCCATCAGGAATCGGACGATGTTGACAGATTCGGCCCCACTGAGGGAGGCCAGTTCGTAACTCCGCGCCTTGCGAGGTGCAAAGGTAGTCTCGTCGTGTTGCGCACACCACACCGTTTTCCGGCCCTTTACCACAATCTGGCAGTTGAGGATGCACTCGATGCCCTTGGCAACGGCCTTTTCTGTTTGCTCACGGGTGTTGTCATCGACGAAACCGAATTCCGGTTTGGCCTGCACAATGTCGCGAAACAGGGACATCACCCCGATCATGGCATTGTCGTTAAAGGTGATGTGTTGGCTGTAGCCCCGGGCACGCGGGTAATACTGCGGCCACCCGCCGTTGTCGTACTGGGCTTCCAGCAGGAAGGCAATCCCTGCAAGGGCCGCCTGTCGATAACGGTCGTCCTTGTACTTGGCATAGGCCCTGGCCAGATAGCGAATCTCATCACGGGTGGCGCTGTTGTCAATGGTGGTATCGTTCTGGTGCTTTTGGTTCAAAAGCGCTTTCTTTTTCTGATCATCCAGGGTGGCTTCCCATTCGAAATTCTTTGGCCACCCTCCATTGGCCCGTTGGTACAGAAGAAGGGTGTCTGCGATGCCGCGACTGATCCGGCCCTCGGCCGTTGACCAGGCAGCAGGGAGTAGCGCGATCAGGCACAGGGGAACAAATGATATCTTTTTCATGTATGCTCTTACCTCTTTTTCAATGAGTAAAGAAGGAGTAGATAGTGGCCTTGTTCAGTTTGAAGCGCAACTTGATCCGGGATCCCTTCAATTCCTCAAGGTCCCTGTCGCACCAAGTGATTTTTCCGTCGGACACATCGGCGCTTACGGACGTGCAGTCATTCAACCCCAAACCCTGCGCACCGATTACCTCCGCCCGAATACTGCCGCCTTCCGTGACGTCGGCACAAATATACAGGTTGGGTCCGTCGCATTTCACGGCAGCGGTGTCAATGGTCCCCTCCCCTGAGGCTTCGTAACCTGCCCACCGGTCTTTTCTTATCGTGGCCAGCATCAGGTATCCGTCGCGGTAGCGGTTGTGTTTGCAGTCACAACCACCGTAATAGATCCTCACTTCGTCGGTATCTTTGAACAGCGGATTGAGGCAGGCATAGGCAGTGCCCCAGTCGGGATCTCCCTCGACGGTTGAATTGGGTATAAAGGCAGTGCCTTCACAGAGTCGATGCCACTGCCTCGTGTCGGGACTCCAGGCCAGTTCCGTCCACACCTTGTTGTCGGTGGGGCCGTCCGAACAATCGAAGATGGCGACCAGACCGAGATAAACACCTGCATGGTGGAATATGGCGTTGGCATAGGTTTGAAATTTTGGACCTCCGTCCATGACGATCTCGACATCACTCCAGTCCGAAAGGAAATCCTTGGATTCCGAACGCGCTACGACGCGACGTCGCGTCTTTTGCTTTTTGTCACCTCTAAACTCGCGCGAAATGGCGACGTACTTGTTCAGGGTCGGCGCCCAGATGGCGTTGTTATGGGTATCCGCTTTGGCCTCGAACGCTTCTTTCCAATCCGACCAGTGCAGGCCATCGCCGGAATAGGCCACCGACACGCCGTGCTCTCTGGCGATCATCTTATAACGCTTTTTGGGATCCGCCTCGTGATCATCTCTGAAGATACCGTGTCCGTGGCCTGAATCCCTGTTGATGAGATTATTTTTCCTGCTGCCTTCGTATTCCACCAGACCCAGGTTCGGCTTTACCCAGGTGATGCCGTCTTTCGAGTACGCGTACTCGAGCCCGTTCTCCCTCTCGTCGGCCCCTTCATCCGGATCATAAATAAAGGGATTCCACCACAACCGATAGAGTTGATTCTCATCCTCGTAAACCATGCTGCCGTAAAAGTTGTCGAAGCGCTGTTCCCACGGTTTCTCTTCTCCGAACAGGGGATTGGCCGGGTGTTTCCTTATCTGCCCGAGCACGAGTTTCACGTTCGATGTGGATGCGATCTTCCGGCTATCCAGGACAAGGTGCCTTGCGTATGTCTGGCCGTCAGTGGAAGCGACCAGGCCTTTCCCCCAAGCGTGTGCAAACTCGGCACCGTACAGACTCGCAAACACCAAATACAAAATCGTTGTTGAACAAATAACCCTTTTCATGTTGTGTCCTTCATCATTCAAGCGACATTTCGTCTTTGGTTAACCTATCGGTATTCCATTGTCTTCAGTATCTTAGCGAGTTATTCGATTTTCGCAAGCGTTCACATTCTAGCGCGGTCTTTGCAGCAAAAAAAGCTCCCGGAATGGACCAGGGCCGCGACCAAGGTGGGTGACTGTGCTTCAGAAAAGTGCTTCTTCCCTTTTCATTCCCAAGACATCAGCTACAATACGTTCAGTGATACCGTTCCTGTGAAAGTAGATTTTTCAAAAACATAAACGTTCGGAGTATTTTATGTACACAACTCGAAATCTATTCTTACTATCATTGTTTGTTTTTGCATTTTGTTCCGCACCATCATTCTCCGCCCAAGACAGAACTAAATGGGATATTGTTGTCAGTAAATCGCTTCGACAAGACAAGGCCATTGAGCTGGCGATCGATGACTTACAAACAACCGGCGCTGATTTTGGCATACAATTCAATGTTAAATCGGAAGGCAACAATATATCAAACGATACAATACTGGTGGGTTCCCCCGAGCATAACAAGCAGGTTGCCAGTGTGGTTGAAGAAGGAACGCTCAAATTATCACATATCGACGATCCTCAAGGCTATGAAATTCGAACCATCAATGTAAAAAACAACCAGGTTATGATTGTCAACGGCGGTTCCGTTTTGGGAGCAACCTACGGACTGTATTGGATTTGGGACCGGCTCAAAGTAAATCAGAAAATCCCGGAAATGAATTGTACACGCGTTCCAGCGTTAAAAATTCGATATACCAGCGCCAATACTAAAAAGGAATTACGGAATGCATTGCGCTACGGAGCGACCTGGGTCACCGGCAGCCATTCAAGCAACCGATTAGTGCCATGGAATGTTGAACCGGAGCGGACCCAAAACGAGCGAAATCGAAAGGAATTGCGTCAGTTAATCAATTACGCACACGATCTGCACTTGAAATTTATAGTTCTGGAAGACGAGTTTTCCTATCATCCGTCACTATTGGAAGAATTCGGAGCCGGGCTCAATCCGCAAGACCCGGCTCTTTGGGAGGCCGCTCAGGCAAAGTATCGCCGTCTGCTCAAAGCCATGCCCGAAATTGACGGCATCCGTTTTCGTACCGGCGAGGCAACTCGTGTCGGCGGAAACTTCAAAGCATTTGATGTCATGCACGAGGGCGAGCATTGCGATTGGAGTCTGGCCAAACGATATCGCACTTTTGTTCAAAAGATGTACGATGTCATCGTCGGTGAATTTGACAAAATCTACTTTCAACGGACCTGGGTCACCAGTGCCCATGAGCAACATTCCATGGCGGCGGTTTATCAGGAAATATTTACGGACGAAATACCCGTAAGAAATCTGTACATGTCGCCCTATCTTAGCACAACGGACCGATACTTTTTTCAGCCGTATAATCCCACGTTTAATCGAACGCCGCACAATATGGTTGTGCTGCTGGCTCCGCTGGATTATCACGGCCACAGCGGTGCTCACATATTCCCAACGTTTCCCGGAACGTATTACCAGGGCGGATTAAAAACTATTTTGGCAGCGGAAAAGACGAACTTGAAAGGTGCGCAATTTGGCGTCCCAAACGATAGTGGCTGGGACTCATGGAATATTACCTTCTACACGGCCTTTCGGCTTGCCTGGAATCCAAACGAGAATCTTCATGATATTGCACGGGATTATGCCGCGATGTATTTCGGCCGGTCCGCCGCCGATGACATTGCGGATTTGTTCCTGCTTAGCCCCCGGGTTTATAAATATGGCATTTATATCGAGCCGGTGGCGCACGGAGATTTCCGTTCCCTGCCGCATTTGCGGCTCACCACGTTTCCGGTCAAAGGCTTGCCCCGGCTGGATAACGGCAAAAAGCATGTGGAATTTTTGTACGATATTTATTGGCGTTGTTCCCCCTGGAAAACCGAAACCATGCTGTATATGGACCACGGTTTGGACCTGGCAAAGCACATGAGAGCAAAAGCGCAGACTGTAGGCCCAAATATTCAGGACAAAGAATTAGCGGCACGATTAGCCAATTCTGTCGAATTGACCTGGTGGCTGGTTAAAACAAATAATCTTTATGTGAAAACGTTTTTTGCTTATTTTGACTACCGCAACCATCCAACCGCAGAAAATAAGACACAGCTTGAAAAACTATCCGGCGAATTAACTCAGGCAATGCAGGCATTTTCCAATACACCGAATTGTGTTTACCGGTTGGATGGCATGGAGCAGCTTTTGCGAAATGTGAACTTTGCACTCAAAGATTTGCAAGCTGCTGAAGAGGCGTTGACACATGCTCCAAATGATGACGGCATTGACAAACTCATTGACGATCAACAAAGCAGAGCCAAAGAGGTTTTAGAAACAGAAAAAGCAGTAAAAATCCTTCATTGGAAAGGAAGAGTGGATGGCCGGGATTTGGTTAAAGTCCGAGCCGACAAGATTGAAATTGAACATTTACGCTATGACCATATTGTAGAAATGACACACGAATTTTCAAATCCCCTTCCTCCAAAAGAATATACCGTGGTCATTAACGATATTCAGTCTCGTTCGTTCCATCCGTTTGTGTTGGAACAGCCGTCGGCGGAGAACGATTTCACAGCGACACTTTATTTATCAGACTTTCCGGAACACGGCTATAGTTGGTGGGAGTTTGAAGTGTATTGTATCGAAAAAAGTCCTGAGGCATTGGGACTGGCTACGCCGTGGAAATGAGATGGCTCGG
>Ga0272441_10004053_pt1 | contig 27105 bp, 18 predicted proteins | sample SSMProp6N_FD_193582 | JGI IMG/M metagenome (GOLD analysis project Ga0272441, IMG submission 193582) | Marine sediment archaeal communities from Little Sippewissett salt marsh, Falmouth, MA, United States - SSM-Prop-6N | ecosystem: Environmental > Aquatic > Marine > Wetlands > Sediment ... | reverse complement strand
CACGTACCCGATCGCGGCGCCGACGGCCAGCCAATCGTTAAGGAACCCGTTCCACCCCGAACCTTGAGACCAGGGGCTCCGGTCGACGCCCAGGGCGTGCGTCGCGGCGCCTTTGAGTTGTCCCACGGTGTACTCGATGCGGTACTTCGATCGCAGCAGCACCAGGTGGACGTGATCGTTCATGATGGCGCACGCTGCCGCCCGCAGCCGCAGGCGCCCGATGGTCTCGCCGAAGGCTCGGCCGACGAAGGGGCGCGTGACGTTCGTGATGAAATAGGGCGGGTATTTCAGGTTCGGCCGGGCGGCGGTCCAGAAACGGCTGAGGGTCGCGCGGTCCGGTTGAGGGCATTGCCGACCGTACTGAGGCTCCGCCAACTGCCGCAGTTCTGTCTGGTATACTTGCTTGGAGTAAGATCCTCGCGGGTCGTTCGGGAGCCATGTGCCATACGTGGTGAAAATGGAATGGTACGCGATGACCATGCGATTCCCCCCTGCCGCGTTGAGCCGGCGACGGTACGTCGCCGGTCGTTGGCGCGCCGGCACGTGTCCGCGATTCGCGTCGACCTGCGGTCGACGGCTCAACGGGCGTGTCGGCACGCCTTCGCGCGACATGTTGAGCCGGCGACGGCACGTCGCCGGTCGTTTTACCGCCCCGCCAATTGCACCTTCGTTGCATTCTCCCCGCCGTTGAGGTGGTAGAGCAGCGGCAGGGGACGGTCGGTGCCCTCGATGAAGGCCGGCCGGGCCTGCCACGGGGCCACGCTCAGCACGTTCGCCAGATCCATCCAATGCTGAAGCCGCGCGGGGGCGATGTCCCACGTCATATGGAAATGATTCGCCGGGGCGTACTGCTTGTACTCCGGCATCGACGCGTATGTCGGCACGACCCACGTGTGCGGCCAAGTGACGTTCGACGTGTTCGCGACGGCCTTCGCCAGGTCCGCCGGCAGGTCCACCGTCTCGGCCTCGTCCCAGACGAGGCTGAAGCACCCGCTGACGGTGGAGTAGGCCATCCGGGCGGCGATGCCGGAGATGCCGCCCGGCGAGATGAACGTGACGCTGTTCCCCCCGCCGGGGAAGTAGTACAGTTCCGCCCCGGGCATGGTCACCTGTTTGAGGCAGTCTTCGGGCGAGTCGCCGGGCCGGCCCGCCCAGTCGAGGCTCGCGCTGCCGGAGTTGTCGCCGTCCACGAGGCCGCGCGCGGCCCAGAGTTCGTCGCCGGAATATGTGACGCCGAGCGAGTCGGCCAGCCGCCGGATCTCCCACGGTTCCCACACTTTCCGGAAGTCCATGAAGAGCGGCGGGTGCCCGCCGGAGAGCCACGTCATCGCCAGCATCGTCAAGAGGCCCTGCACGTCGGCCTCCGTCGCGAACGGGACGGGCGCCTTCGGGCCGCGATGGTCGAACGTGGAGTTGAAGAGGCTCTCGGCCGTGTCGCAGATGGGCAGCGGCAGCCCACGCCGGTCGGAGCCCCATTCCAACTGGTTCATGAACCCGCCGCCGACGGCGTCCACCTCGTCCAGGAGGTCCCGCATGATGAGGTACGTCGCCAGGCCGCGCTCGAACTTCTCGCCGGCCCCGTCCTGCGACAGGTCGAGCCGCTCGCCCACGTGCTCATCAATCCACGCGCGAAGGGATTTCAATTCCTTCTTGTCATACGCCTCTTTCTGGAGCATGTCCGCCAGGAGTTTCATGTCGAGCCGCGTGATCTCCAGCCCCAGCGCCTGCCGCGTCGCCAGCACGTGCGCGAGGGCCGTCTCCATGCCCATCGAATCGTGGCCGAAGACGACCACCCGCCGGCCCTTCAGGCCGACCCGTGTCAGGGCGGCGTAGCACCAGTCGACGAGGGCGGCGACCGTGGAATCGGCGATCTCCGGCTCGGCCCCCGTGTCGGACCACGTCCCGACGTTCAGCGCCGCGAGGCGCCCCATCTGGGCCAGGGCCCCGTTCAGCGCGTGGGCGTATACGACGCCGGGCTTCGGCCCCGAATTGCCGCACGTGATGTTCAGCGGCACGTCGTCCGGGAAATGGGCGAGCAGGCTGATCGTGGTCAGTTGCGGGAACGCCCACGTGTCCGGCACGCACACGAGGGCCTGAACACCGGCCGCCTGAAACTGCCGGGCCACGCGGTCGGCCTGGGGTTCGCCGTCGATCAGGACGTCGGAGTAGACCACATCCACGGGCGAGCCGTCCGGCAGGCGGACCGCCTCGGCGATGCGGTCGGCGATCATCCGGACGATGTTGGCCGCCCGGACGCGGGCTTCCTCGTCGATCCGCGTATCGCACGGAGCGAACACGCCGAACGTCACGGTCCCCGCCGCGCGGGCGCCTGAATCGTCGAGTCGTCGGGCCTGGGTCACGGTGAATCTCCTCTTTTCTGCGTCGTGTTTCGTTGAGCCGGCGACGGTACGTCGCCGGTCGTTCGCCGGCCGGGCGCCGGACACGCATTCGCGTTTCTCGTCGACCTTCGGTCGACGGCTCAACGGTTTGGTGCGCGAGGCGTATTTGCGGGAGGCGCCCCCCGCGCTGTTGAGCCGGCGACGGTACGTCGCCGGTCGTTGCCGTTCGCGCCCCCTACGCGTCCTCCTCCAGCACCTTCCGGCGAAACGCCTCCACCTCCATGCCGCGCACGTGGGCGATCTGCTCGTCGTTCAGCGGCGTCGGGTTGCCCGCTGCGACGGCCGCCATCTGCAGCAGGGCCGCGTCCTCGATGATCAGCATTTTGTTGAACGCGTCCCGCCAGTTGATGCCCAGGGTCAGAAAGCCGTGGTTGCGGAGGCTGACGGCATTGGTGCCGTCGGCGACGGCGTCGCGGACGGCCTCGGCAATCTCGGTGCTCGACGGCTTGATGAACGGGAGGTACGTGACGTGGTCGATGTAGGCGACGAAGTCCGGCGTGAAGGGGAGGAGTTCCATCCCGCCGGCCACCAGGCCGGTCGCCCGCGGCGGATGGGCGTGGCAGATGACGTTGGCGTCGGCCCGGGCCTTCAAGCACAACTGGTGCATCTCCCATTCGCTCGTCGGGCGCGGGCCGGAGAGCACCTCGCCCGTCTCCAGGTTGAGGATCGACCATTTGTCGTCCGGCACGCGGTCGACGTCGAAGCCGCTGGGCGTGCAGACGAGGCGGTCGCCGTCGCGGGCGCTCGTGTTGCCGCCGGGCCCGGCCACCAGGCCGCGGGCCATCATGAGTTGTCCGAGTTCCTTCAGGGCATCGATTGCCGTCATCGTTTCCTTTCCGTGTGTGTTTTGCCCCCTCGTGCCGGGGCGGATGACGCGTCGCCGCCGGACCGTCCACTATGCCGGGCGGGGCGGGCGAAGTCAAGCCAAGAGCCTCAGGCGGAATGTCCAATGCCCAATGTCAAACGTTCAAGGAGGCCTTGGGCCTGTGGGATCAGGCACCCGCTCCGCCGGCCTCCGGCGGGTGAACTTCGCGTCGCGGCTAAGAGGGCGCGCGGTGCCGTTACCGAATGCCGAATCCCGATGCCTGCCTTTCGGCCGTTGCGGTGGCCGTCTTTGCCGTTCGCCTGATGCCTGTTGCTTGATGCCTATTGCCTGGCCTCATCGCGCTTTTAATTCATATAGCCGTTCCTCCATGGGCCGAAAAAAGCCGACAATTCCCGACGTGTTTTCGCGCGTTTTCGCGCGTTTCGATCAAAAGCCATCAAAAAGGGGTGCGTTTTGCCTTACCCATTTTAACATTCGGGCCCCGAATCGTCCTTGGGGCGTCAGAATCGACGATTCGGGGTCCGAAAAGGCGCGATTTCGGGGGGTGCGCGAAAACGCGTTTTCCTAAAGTATCGAAAGGCAGGTTCACCCGCGCGACCGTTGAGCCGGCGACCGAAGGTCGCCGCGAAGTGCCAGCGCGTCCCAGCGCGCCAAACGACCGGCGATGTGCCGTCGCCGGCTCAACACGTCGGGGCCACACTTAGCCGCCAGGCTTGCCCGGCGCGTGCTGTTCCCCACAGTCCGTCGCCGGCTCAGCGACCGGCCCCGACCGGCTCCAGGGTGAAGGCGTAGGCGTACGGCTTCCCGCCGGGGAGCGTGTACTCGGGATGCGTGCGGGCGCCCCAACTGTTGTCCCCGCCCACGCCGTGCACCTTGTGGTCGATGTGGACGGTCACCTCGTCCCGCCGGGGCACCTGGTAATCGTGCGTGGCGGACTCCAAATCGGCCATCGTGTACGGCCAGGCGCTGAAACTGAGGGGCTCGCCGACGGCGGTCACCTTCAGGCCCGCCCCGTCGGAGCCCGTCAGGGTGAACCAGCGGGTATCGGTCCGGTTGGCGTTATCCTGTGGGCGGATGTAGGGATGGATGAAGTCCTCGATCGTCCGCTCGTGGAGGCCGATTTCGCCGCCCGTTTTGCGGTCCCAGTAGGTTTCGTGGGGCCCGCGGCCGTACCAGCGGATCGTGTCCAGCCGTTTCGGCACCGCCATCGCCATGCCGAACTTGGGGATGAGCGGCAAGTCGCCCTTACCGGGGGTGTACGCGGCGCGGACCTCGACGCGGCCGTCGCCGCGCACCGTGTAGGTGGCCACGTACGCCGATCCGCCGACGGGCAGTTCCATGCGGGCCGTGACGACGGCCCCGGCGTCGGTGTCAGCGCACGTGACGGCGAGGACCTTGCGCTTCTCGGCGGCGTTCCGCCACGGCCCCAGCCGGCGGGCGTACTGGTTCCGCAACTGGTTGTCGTTGGGGACCTTCCAGAAGTTCGGCGCGAGCGGACGGTCGAGCATCTCGGCATCGCCCACCTTGTACGAGTCGATGGCGCCCGTCCGCCGGTTGACGGTCACCTGCACGTCGCCGGCCGAGAGGATGACGGCGTCCGGCGTTTCCTTGACGGTGACCTTGCCGGCGGGCGATTCCGAGGCCGCCTCGGCCGCCGCCGTCTTGCCGGAGGGCAGGGCGAACTGGTCCCACGCCACGCGATGGCCCTTTTCGGCCCACGGCGTGCCCTCCGGCAGGTGGAACGAGAGGGTCAGCAGGTGCTCGCCGGGCGGCAGCATCTCGGCTGGCAGGCACGAGACGGTGCGGCTCTCGCCGGGCGGCACGTCGAGACGGCCGAGGGAGCCGGTTTTGACGATGCGGCCGTCTGCGCGGAGCGTCCAGCGGGCCTCGAAGGCGTCGAGGTTCGCGAAACCGAAGCGGTTGTGGACCTCCAGTCGCCACGCCTTCAGGTCCACCGGCCGGACCGTGACGTCCTGGTAGACCTTCTTGACCTCCATGAGCGAGGGATGGACCGTGCGGTCGGGGGCGATGAGGCCGTTGCAGCAGAAGTTGCCGTCGTTCGGCCGATCGCCGAAGTCGCCGCCGTAGGCGAAGAAGCGGTCGTCGCGGCCGGCGGGGGCGGCCTTTTTGGTCACGCGGCCGAGGTCCATGTCCAGGACGAGGCCGTCGGGCCGGCGGGCGGCGGGGCTTCGGACTTCGCGAGGCGCCAGGGCCCGGGCGTAGATCAGGGCCCGGCGCATCGGCACGGAGGCGACGCGGCCGGTTTCCTCGGAGTTCCGCCCGAGGTTCACGGGCGAGGCGCTGGAATCGATCCGGCCGGAGAGCGGCTCCCGGCCGACCTCCTTCCCGTTGACGTACAGGATCATGTGCGTGCCGTCGTAGACGGCCGTGAGGCGGTCCCAGCCGTCGGTCAGGCCGAGCCGGCCGTAGGGTGCCTGGACGCTCTTCCACTCGCCCTGGTGCAGGGTCAGGTTGAGGCCGCTGCCGTCCAGGCGGAGGAGGTACTGGTGATCGCCCTTGGAAATGAGGGGGCAGAAGCCGCCGACGCGGCCGGCCCGGACGACCGCCTCCAGGGTGAGCGGGCCGGTCAGGTCCAGGGCGGGATGGGGCTCGACGACGACGGGTCCGACGACGCCCTTGCCCTGGCGGACCTCGCCCTGCACCGTGCCGCGGAGGGTGGGCTTGGCGCGGCTCCGGACCTCGAAAACGGGCGGCACGGGCTTGGTGAGCCCCTGGTCCACCCAGTCCCAGATGCATCCGCCCTGGAGGGCGGGGTGGGCGTCGATGGCGTCCCAGTAATCCTGGAGGTTGCCGACGCTGTTGCCCATGGCGTGGGCGTATTCGCACAGGATGAGCGGCCGGTCGGGGGTGCCTTGGGCGTATCCCTTGATGGCCCCGATGCGCGCGTACATGGGGCAGTAGATGTCGGTGTTGCGGGCCCGGCCGGCCCGCTCGTACTGGACGGGCCGGGTGGGGTCGTGTTCTTTGATCCAATCGTAGGTGGCCTCGAAGTTGACGCCGTTGCCGGCCTCGTTGCCGAGCGACCACACGATGATGCACGGATGGTTTTTGTCGCGCCGGACCATGCTGCGTGTCCGGTCGAGGTGGGCGTCCTTCCAGGCGGGGTCCTTGGCGAGCGACTCCTTGCCGTAGCCCATCCCGTGCGACTCGATGTTCGCCTCGTCGATGACGTACAGGCCGTAACGGTCGCACAGGTCGTACCAACGCGGGTCGTCCGGGTAGTGGCAGGTGCGGACCGTGTTGACGTTGTGCTGCTTCATGAGTCGGATGTCGCGGACCATGGACTCGACGGTCACGGCGTGTCCGGTGTCGGGGTCGTGCTCGTGGCGGTTGACGCCCTGGACGCGGATGGGCCGGCCGTTGACGCACAATTGGCCGTCCAGGATGGCGACTTCGCGGAAGCCGACGGGCTGGGTGGTCACCTCCACCGTCTTGCCGCCGGCCGTCTTGAGGGTGAGGAGAAGGCGGTAGAGGTTGGGGGTCTCGGCGGTCCACTTGGCGGGGTCGGCGATCGTCTCCACCAGGCGCACCGTTTGCCGCCGGCCCCCGGCCACCTCGGCGGGCTGGGCCATCCCGCGGAGACGCTTCACGACCTTGCCGCCCGAGTCCACGAGGTCGGCCTCCAGGAGAAACCGCCCCGCGGCTTTGCCGAGGTTGTGGACCTCGGCCTCGACGGTGAGCGTGGCGTCCTGCCAGGCGTCATCGAGGTCCGTGCGGACGGCGACGTCGCGGAGGTCGAGGTCGCCCGAGGACCAGAGGCGCACGCTGCGGAAGATGCCGCTCAGACGCCAGAAGTCCTGGTCCTCCACGTACGAGCCGTCCGAGTAGCGGTAGACCTGGACGGCCAGGAGGTTCGGCCCGTCGGTCACGTGGTCGGTGATGTCGAAGACGGCGGGGGTCCGGCTGCCCTGGCTGTAGCCGACCTGCTTCCCGTTCACCCACACATAACAGGCCGAGTCGACGCCCTCGAACTGGAGGAAGACGTGCCGGCCGCGCCACGCCTCCGGCACGGTGAACGTCCGGCGGTACGAGCCGACGGGGTTCCGCTGGTCGTGGGTGGTGTAATCGGCGGGCGGTTCGCCCATGACGCGGGGCGGGTCCTTCTTGAACGGGTAGGTGATGTTGACGTACAGCGGCACGCCGTGGCCCTGCGTCTGCCAGTTGCCGGGCACGCGGATGGCGGCCCAGCCGGCGGCATTGAAGTTCGGGCGGTGGAACCCTTCGGGCCGATGGGCCGGGTCTGGCGCCCAGTGGAACCGCCACCGGCCGTCGAGCGAGCGGACCCACGGGGAGGCGTCGGGATCGCCGGCCAGCGCCGTCGCCGCGTCGGCGTACGGCATGTGCCAGGCGAAGCCGGGTTCCTTGTGGCGGCCGACGACGTGCGGGTTCTCCCAGTCGTGCTGGGCGAGGGCGGTGGCGGCGGCGGTCAGGAGCACCGCGACGGCGAGGGAGAGGCGGAGCATGGGGGTCCTTTCTGCGGGTGATGTCGCATCCCGGGCGCGAACGTCGGCAAGGTTTCACGGCGCGGCGACGCCCATGTTCGCCGGTCCGCTCGCGGGCCGCGCACCGTGACTCAGCATCGCGCGGCGGGTGCGGAGACCCGCCGCGCTTGACCTGTGGGGTGCTGCTCAGCGAATCTTTCGCGCCACCGTCATGCCGTCCTTCTTCTCCATCGAGGCGCGGATCGTGACGGTCTCGTAATCGGGGCTTTTCTCGAGGTAATCGAGGAAGTCCTGCATCGCCCGGGCGCTGCGGATGGAGTTGTCGGCGGCGATGACGGCCCCGGGCGCGAGTTTCGGTTCCATCATTTTGAAGTACCGCATGTAGTCGCTCTTCTTGGCGTCGATGAACATGAAGTCGTACGTGCCCTCGAGCGTGGGCAGGACCTTCAGGGCGTCGCCGGTGATGCAGGTGACGGTGTCCTGGAGGCCGACGGTGCGAAGGTTCTTTCGGCAGGCGTCGGCGGTGGCGGGGTTGATCTCGATCGTATCGAGGTGGCCGCCGACGCGCTCGAAGGCGATGCCCATGTTCATCGCCCCGAAGCCCTTGTAGGATCCGACCTCCACGCCGCGCTTCGCCCCGCTCGCCGCGACGAGGATGCGGAGGAACATGGCGTCGCCGGGCGTCGTGTCCATGCCGGTGCGGTTGAACTCCCGTAGGAACTGTTCGCGCTCGGTGTAGGACATGGGCTTCTCCTCGCTGCCGGCGCCGATGGCGGTGCCGAGGGAGGTGAGCAGGACGGCGAAACCGAGGACGGCAAGGCCAGATCGTTTCATCGGGCGTCTCCTTGCGGGTGCGTGGGCCGAAGCATTATACGATGCCGGGCCGCCGGATTCGAAAACGGAAATCGTGAGAAGGCGGAACAAACGGCAACGGCGGCCTCACGCAAAGGCGCCGAGCCGCAAAGACGGCGAACGGCAACGGCGGCAAAGGAAGTCAACGACCACGGCATACAAAGGACCAGGGACAAATGACCAATGACCAACGCATGGCGAGATTGCTCGACTCGCCCGCCTCTGGCGGGTGAACTTCGCTCGCTCGGAATGACAAGGTAGCGGGTTTGCGGCTTCGGCTGAGTTTCCTTGCACTCCCCGCCGCCGCCCGGCATGCTAGACGGGCGGATGCCCTGTAGGGCTGCGCCGGGTGCCACTGGCTGCTCGTCAGCCAGTGTGTACAGAATGCGGAGCGGCACTGGCGGGCAAGCCGCCAGTGGCACCCCGCCGCGGGAGGACTCATCCAGGAGCCGTTCGCGTGCGAAACCGCTGGCGATACTGGCGACCGGTGCTCGAGTACCTGGGTCTCTTGACGTGGATCTTCGGCATGATGGCCCTCGTGCCGCTGGGCGTCCGTGTCCTGGCCGAGCCGGAGGGCGTGCCCGTGCCGGCGTCGGCGTTCTTGGTGCCGGCGGTGGTGGCGCTCGGGGCGGGGGTGGTGCTGAAGCGGAACGTGTCGTTTCCCGCGCTCGATTCCCGGCGGGCGATGGTCCTGTGCGCGCTGGGGTGGCTGGTCGTCTCGGCCGTCGGGGCCCTGCCGTTTTACCTGGGGCTCGACATCTCGCTCGTCGACGCCTACTTCGAGTCCGTCAGCGGGTTCACGACGACCGGCATCACGATGCTCCAGGGTCTGGAGGACTTGCCGCCCAGCATCCTGTTCTGGCGATCGCTCATCCAGTGGCTGGGCGGGCTGGGTATCCTGACGTTCTTCCTGGGCATCCTGTACACGGGGCAGAGCGCCCAGCAACTCTTCGGGGCCGAGAGCCACAAGGTCTTCTCGAAGCGGCCGGCGCCGAGCCTGTTGCGGACGCTGCGGATTCTCTGGCTCATCTACGCGGTGTACACGGCGGGGATCGCCCTCGCCCTGGTGCTGGAGGGGACGGCCGTCTTCGACGCCGTCGCCCACGCCTTCACGTGCCTGTCGACGGGCGGCTACTCGCCGTACGACGCCAGCGTCGGGCACTACGCGGCCGTGGGGCACCCGCATTTCCGGGCCATCGAGTACACCCTGATCGTGGGGATGATGCTGGGCGGCATGAGTTTCTTCGTCCATTACCGGCTGCTGCGCGGCGGCGTGCGGGCGCTCTGGGACGGGCTGGAGGTGCGGCTGTGGTGGGGCCTGCTCGCCGCCGCCGTGGCCATCGTGATGCTGGACCACTTCCGCCGGTTCGGGGCCGACGCCGGGACCCTCGCCGGGTGGGAGTCGGTGTTCCGGACCAGCCTGTTCCAGGTGACGGCCCTGGTGACGACGACGGGTTTCGGCACGGCGGACATCGGGTCGGACTGGTTCCCCGCGGCCGCCAAACAGGTCTTCCTGGTGCTGATGGTGATCGGGGGATGCGTCGGCTCGACGGGCGGGGGCCTGAAGGTGCTCCGCGTGGGCGTGCTGGCGAAGATGGTCGGCCGGCACGTGCGGATGCTCGTTTACGGCCGGCGGTCGCAGCATCCGGTGGTCGTGGACGGCGAGATCGTGGAGACGGCGGAACTGCGTCGCATCGCCGCCCTTTTCTTCGCGTGGATGGCCCTGCTGCTCGTGGGCGGCCTGGTGACGGCGCTGCTCTCGGAGCACGGGGCCCTGGAGTCGGCGAGCGGGATGTTCTCGGCCCTTGGGAACATCGGCCCGTGTTACATCTCGGTGGGCGACATGACGGTGCTTCACCCGGTCGTCAAGATCGTGTATATCCTGGGGATGGTGGCGGGACGGTTGGAGATCCTGCCGCTGCTGCTCCTCTTCTGGCCGCGAACCTGGAGGTAGGGGATCGCCATGTACATCGTCATCGCGGGAGGCGGACTCGTCGGACGGGGCCTGGCGGCCCGGCTCGTCAAGGCCAAGCACGACGTCGTCGTCGTCGACAAGAGCAAGGGCGTCTGCGAATGGGTCGCGGCCCACGTCGGGGCCCTGGCGCATCACGGCAGCGCGACGAGCATCGGCGTGCTGCGGCAGGCGGGTCTGGAGCGGGCCGACGTGGCCGTCTCCACGATGCGCGGCGACGCGGACAACCTGGCCTTTGCGCTGCTGGCGAAGAGTTTCGGCGTGGACCGCGTCATCGCCCGCCTGCGGAACCAGGATTACGCCAGCGCCTACAAGATGGCCGGCGTCACCACCACGATGCACGTGGCGGAGGTCTTCGCCAACCAGTTGCTGCTGGAGATCGAGGAACCGCACCTTCGGGAGGTGTACACCTTTGCCGCCGGCGACGCGTCCATCGTGGTCGACACCGTGCCGGACGGGGCGGGCGTGGCCGGCAAGACCGTTAGTGAGATCGCCGCCGCTCCCGACTTCCCGGACGCGTGCGTCATCACGGGCATCTACCGCCCCGAGACGCAGACGTTCATCATTCCGCGCGGGCAGGCCCAGATCCAGGCCGGGGACCGGGTGTTCCTCGTGGCCGAGCACGCGAACCTGAAGAGGGCATCGAAGTTTCTGCATCGGTAGAGTCGCCGCGCCGCGCGGTGCGCGGCGGGTCTCCGTACCCGCCGCGCAGACTGCTCGAAGCGCGGTGGGTCGCCAGACCCACCGCGCAACATCTGCGACGAAGAGGTTGTTCCATGACCTGCAAATGGTACCCCGTCTGCCCGATGAAACGGTTCACCGACGCCGGCCGGCTCGATCCCAAGTGGGTCGAGACGTACTGCAGGGGCGACTGGCGATCGTGCGTCCGGTACGGGATGGAATCGCGGGGCCAGCCGCACCCCGACCACATGCTGCCCGACGGGAGCCTGGACGAGACTCTGCGGGGGCGGTGATCGCTGGCACGCTTGGCGCATCCAGCAAGGAGACTCTGACCATGCGTCGCCTTTCGCTTGTGATTCTTACCCTCGCCTTGACCGCGCCCGCCGCCGCCGCGCCGCCGCCCGCCGCCCCCACGGTCCGCGACTTCGGGGCCGTCGGCGACGGCGAGGCCGACGACACCGCTGCCTTCCAAAGAGCCGTCGACGCCGGCGTCGGCGACGTCCGTCTGCCCCGCGGCCGGTACCGTCTGACGCGGCCGGTCGTGGTGGACCTCGACCGGGTGGGCCCGACGGCGTTGCACGGCACGGGGGCGGCCACGGTCGTCATGGACGGAGCCGGGCCGGCGATCCGGTTCGTCGGGACGCACGACGGCACGGCCGCCCCGAGCAGCGTCAAGCCGAACGTCTGGGCCCGCCAGCGGTCGCCCATGGCTGTCGGCTTCGAAATCGTCGGCGCCCATCCGGAGTCCGGCGGCATCGAGGCGACCGGCACCATGCAACTGACGCTCGACCGCCTCACCATCCGCAAAGTGCAGCACGCCGTCCGCCTGGCCGAGCGGAACCGCAACGTCATCGTCACGGCCTGCCACCTGTACGAGAACCGCGGCGTCGGGCTCTACCTGGACGACGTGAACCTGCACCAGATCAACGTAACCGGGTCGCACATCTCGTACAATGGGGGCGGCGGCATCGTCGTCCGGGCCGGCAACGTCCGGAACCTCCACGTGACCGGGTGCGACGTGGAGGGCAACATGGCCGCCGACGGCCCGCCCACCGCCAACGTCCTCATCGACTCCACCGGCGGCGCGGCGGGCTGCGGCGAGGTCGCCATCGTCGGATGTACGATCCAGCATACACGCAGTGCGAAGGGGTCCGCCAACGTCCGCGTCATCGGCACCGACGGCGGCGGCGCCCGGCGCGGCAACGTCCTCATCGCCGACAACGTCCTGAGCGACGTCCACGTGAACGTGCACGTGGCCAAGGCGCGGGGCGTGGCCATCGTCGGCAACACGTTCTGGCAGGGGCACGAGTACGACCTACTCGTCGAGGACACGCGGAGCCTCGTCGTCGGGCCGAATCTGCTGGAGCGGGCCCCGTCGTACCAGTACGCCGCCCATGCGGCCAACGGGATTCTCTTCCGCCGGTGCCACGACGCCACGATCGTGGGGCTGCACGTGCTGGGCGTCACGGGCGGGCCGGCGGGCGTCGTCCTCCAGGAGTGCCGGCGGTGCAACGTCACGGGGTGCACGGTGCTCGACTGCGACGGGGCGGGGCTGCTCCTGAAGGACGTGACCGACAGCCGCGTCTCCGGCTGCCTCATCCGCCACGCACAGCCGCCGGAGGGGTGGCGGCCGGTCGTCGTCCAGGGATGCGAGAACGTGTTCATCGACGCCGCTGCGCCTCCGCCGAAGGCGGCGCCGTAGGCGGTGAATCTGCTGCAAAGGAGAATGCGATGGATTCCCATGGACGCTCGTGGCGGCACGGCGCGAGGCGCGCTTGGGCCGCGGCCGCGCTCCTGGCGGTGTTTGCGACCTCCGTGTGTGCCCCTGCGCCGGCCCGCGCGGCCGAGGCGAAGAAGCCCGTTTTGCGGGCCGGGGCCGCTGCCAGCAACATCACCCCCTGGCTCGACCAACCGGTCATCGGCGGATGGAAAGCGGCGCCGGCCGAACGCATCCACGACGAACTGCACGCCCGGTGCCTGGTCCTCGACGACGGCACGACCCGCCTTGCGATCGTCGTCTGCGACAATCTCGGCATCGGGCGCGAGCTGTTCGACGAGGCGAAGCAGCGGCTCCACGCCCAGACGAATCTGCCGGTGGACCGGATGCTGATGGCGTCCACGCATACGCATTCCTCGATTCCCTGCCGATGGAAGGGGGACAAGGTCTCTGCCGAGGGTTCCCCGGACTACGGCCGATTCGTGGTCCGGCGGATCGTGGACGGCGTGCGGCGGGCGATCAACCGCCTGGAGCCGGCCCGCATCGCCTGGGGCGCCGCCGACGTGCCCGAGGAGGTCTTCAACCGCCGCTGGCTCATGAAGCCCGGCACGCAACTGCCCGACCCGTTCGGCGGCACCGACCGCGCGAAGATGAATCCCGGGCACCAGCGGCCGGACCTGCTGAAGCCGGCGGGGCCCGTGGACCCGCAGGTGTGCTTCGTGGCGGTCGAGTCGGCGGGGGGCCGGCCCATCGCGCTGCTGGCGAACTACTCGCTCCATTACGTGGGCGGGACTCGCCGGCAGGAGATCTCCGCCGATTATTTCGGCGCGTTCGCCGACCGCATCCAGCAGTGCCTCGGCGCCGACCGGCTCGACCCGCCCTTCGTGGGCATCCTGTCGAACGGGACGAGCGGCAACATCAACAACATCAATTACGCGGCGCCGCCCGAGCGGCGGAAGCCGTATGAGAAGATCCGGCTCGTGGCCGACCGCGTCGCCCGGGCGGTCTTCGCCGAGTACGGGAACCTCGACTGGCGGCCGTACGTCTCCCTGGCCATGCGGCAACGCGAGATCGAATTGGCCGTCCGCAAGCCCACCCCCGATCAACTGGCGCAGGCCCGCGAGATGCTGGCCCACCCCGAATGGCCCGATAAACGCCCGCACCAGCGGACGTACGCCCACCGCATCGTCCGGCTGCACGAGGCGCCCGAGACCTCGCGCGTCATCCTCCAGGCCGTCCGCATCGGCGACCTGGGCATCGCCACCGTTCCGTTCGAGACGTTCGTCGAAACCGGGCTGGAACTGAAGGCCCGGAGTCCCCTGAAGCCGACGTTCACGATCTCGCTGGCGAACGGCAGCGGCGGATACCTGCCCACGCCGGAGCAGCACCGGCTGGGCGGCTACGAAACGTGGCTCGGCACGAGCCGGGTCGAGATCCAGGCCTCGACGAAAATCGCCACCGCGCTGCTCGAGATGCTGGCCGACATGAAGCCGTGACGCCGCGGCGCGACGGACCGCCGGGACGGAAATGGCGGTTGACTTCGATCACGCCGGGTCAATACTGGCGGGGCAGGGCGGGGCAATGCCGCCCGTTGTCGCGCAACGAGTCACCGGGAGGCCCTGTGCCCGGGAAGAGCCGACCCATCTCGGAACGGACGATCGCCCGGCTCAGCCTGTATCGCCGGCTGCTGAACGTGCTGCGCGGCGAGGGGACGACGCACGTCTTCAGCCGACAACTGGCGGACCTCGCCGGCCGCACCGCCGCCCAGGTCCGGCGGGACCTGATGGTGCTGGGCACGTCCGGCTCGTCCGCCCGGGGGTACGAGGTCGCGGAACTGCTCCAGAGCCTCGGCCGATTCCTGGACCATCCGACCGGCCAGGACGCCGCCCTGGTGGGCGTGGGGAACCTCGGCAAGGCCCTGCTGACGCACTTCACGGGCCGGCGGCCGAATCTCGCCATCACCGCCGCCTTCGACTCGGACCCGACCAAGGCGAACCGGTCGATCCACCAGTGCCGCGTGTGGCCGATGGAGCGCCTGGAAGACATTCTCCGCGCGCGGGACATCCGTGTGGCGATCATCGCCGTCCCGCCCGAGGCCGCCCAGGCGGTGGCCGACCGGCTCGTCGCGGGCGGGGTGCGCGGGGTTCTGAACTTCGCCCCCGTCCGCCTGCGCGTGCCGGAGGCCGTGTACGTCGAGGACCTCGACATGACCGTCTCGCTCGAGAAGGTGGCGTACTTTGCCCGCGACGCCGCGGCGGCCAGCGAGGACGTCTCGACATCACAAAAAGACTAAAAACGACTGTTCCTCACGCAAAGGCGCAAAGGCGCAAAGACGGCAAGGGCGAAAACAACAAAAGCGAAGGATTGCGTAACGGCAAAGACCACGGCTATCATGCTAAGATGCCCGCAGGGTGACAAATCGCCGTGTTTCTTGATCGCCTTCCGCTGTTGCCTTTTCCCAGTTTTGCGCCGTTGTCGTTTGCCGTTTTTGCGGCCCGCCTCCGGCGGGTAAACTTTGCGCCTTTGCGTGAGGCATGTCGTTTGCCGTTTTGCTTTTGCGTCTTGGCGTGAGGCCTTGCCGCTGGGAGGTGAACCCATGGCCACGATCCCCGACCTCCGCCTCGGCCTTCTCACCGACGCCCCCGTCCGGTGCGACGGCGCGTTCGTGCTGTACTGGATGACCGCGGCCCGGCGGACGCACTACAACTACGCCCTCGACCGGGCGGTGGCGTGGGCGCGGGACCTCGCGCGCCCGCTCGTCATCCTGGAGGACCTGCGGTCCGGCCGGCGGTGGGACTCCGCCCGCGGGCACCGGTTTGTCCTGGGCGGCATGGCCGACGCCGCCCGGCGCCTCGCCGCCAAGCCGCTCGTCTATTATCCGTACGTGGAACCCGCCTTCGGGGACGCCGACGGCCTCGTGCCGGCCCTGGCGGAGCGGGCCTGCGTCGTCGTGACCGACGCGTACCCCTGCTCGTATTGGCCGGCGGTCACCGCGCGGGCGGCCGGTGAGGTCCGCGTCCGCATGGAGCAGGTGGACTCGTGCGGCCTGCTGCCGATGCTGGCGGCCGGGAAGACGTTCAAGACGGCGGCGTCGCTGCGGCGGTTCCTTCAGGCCGCGCTGCCGGAGCATCTGTCGGCGCCGCCAATGAAGGACCCACTGGCGCGTCTCGATTTGCCGCGGCTCGACGGCCTGCCGAAGGCGATCGCGCGGCGGTGGCCGGCGGTCTCCGAGGCGCTGCTTGGGGGCGAGGCCGGGGCCCTGGCGGCCCTCGACGTCGACCAGGCCGTCGGCCCGGCGCGCGCGACGGGCGGCGAGACGGCCGGGGCGCGGACCCTCCGCACGTTTCTCCGGGACCGCTTGGCCCGCTACGCCGACGGCGCCCGGCATCCGGACGACGCGGCTACGAGCGACCTTTCGCCGTATCTCCGGCACGGGCACGTGGGCGTGCATCGCGTGTTCGCCGAACTCGCCGCGGCCGAGGGGTGGTCGCCGGACCGGCTCGCCCCCAAGCCGACCGGCAAACGCGAGGGCTGGTGGGGCATGGACGCCAGCGCCGAGGTGTTTCTCGACGAACTCGTCACGTGGCGCGAGATCGGGTACAATTACTGTCATCGGCGCGACGATTACGCCGAGTACGCGTCGCTGCCGGACTGGGCCCGTGCGACGCTCGCCGAGCACGCCGGCGACCCGCGGCCGGAGACGTATTCGCTGGAGGCGTTGACGGCGGCGCAGGCGGCGGACCCGCTCTGGAACGCCGCCCAGAGGCAACTCGTCCGAACGGGTCGCCTGCATAACTACATGCGGATGCTGTGGGGGAAGAAGATCCTCGAGTGGTCGCCCTCGCCGGAGGTGGCGGCCGAGCGGATGATCGAACTCAACAACCGGTTCGCCCTGGACGGGCGCGACCCGAATTCCTACACCGGCATCTTCTGGTGCCTTGGCCGCTACGACCGGCCGTGGGGCCCCGAGCGGCCGATCTTCGGCAAGATCCGGTACATGACGAGCGAGAGCACCCGCCGGAAACTGCACCTCGCGCGGTACCTGGAAACGTATCGCCCGGACGGGTAGGCCGCGGCGCGCCGCGGCATTGCTGGCGATTCGGTTTTCAACGTTGCCTGTCCGGCGTAGCCTTGGCGTGATGCATGCTGCGGGGAGGTAAGTGTCATGAGCAAAGGTCGCCAGGCCCTCGGCCTCGTCGTCGCCCTGGCCGTCACGTTTGCGGCGGCGGGGATCGGGTCCGTCTTCACGAGCCAGTCGGTGGACACGTGGTATCAGGAGATCGCGAAGCCGTCGTGGACGCCGCCGGGCTGGCTCTTCGGGCCCGTCTGGACCGCCCTCTATACGTTGATGGCTGTGGCGGCGTGGCTCGTGTGGCGGCAGGGGGGATGGGGGGGGGCCCGGCTCGCCCTCGGCCTCTACGCCGGGCAACTCGTGCTGAACGCCGCGTGGTCGGCCCTCTTCTTCGGCGCGCGGATGCCGGGCCTGGCCTTCGTGGAACTGGTGGTCCTGTGGCTGGCGATCGTCGCGACGACCGTCGCGTTTTTCCGGAAGTCCGTTCCCGCCGGCGTCCTGCTGCTGCCGTACCTGGCGTGGACGACGTTCGCGGGCGTGTTGAACTTCACCCTCTGGCGGATGAACGCGTAGGCCGCGGCGCGCCGCGGCTTGTCCGGCCATTCGTTTTTTTAACGCGGAGATCGCAGAGGACGCGGAGAGAAACGGCAAACGGCAAACGGCAACGGCGGGCCTCACGCAAAGCCGCTAAGACGGCGAACAGCAACGACGGAAAACCGGGAAAAGACAACGGCGGCGATGTAATCCGATGAAAGGCCGCGACGCGCCGCGGCCTACCCTTGGAGAGCGGGTCAGCCGCCGGCCGTGCTGCGCTTTTGCCGCTGGGCGGCCACCTCGTAGATGCGCTTGGCGAAGTGGACGAACAGGTCCTGCCGCGGCCGGCGGATCTTCCATTTCTCCATCCCGGTGCGAAACGCCGGGTTCCAGACGATGTACCCGTCGTAGCCTTCCTGAATCCTGCCGAGGCGGCCGAACCACTTCCGCGTGCGCTTCTTCTCGGGGAGGTTCGCCTGCGCCCACGGGGAATAGAAATGGTTGGCCGGGTAGACCGTGCCCGTCTCGTCCTCGACGGGGTGACCCATAACGTAATCGACGAGGGCGTTGACGAGGCCGGCGCAGAGGGCGTCGCTCGCGCCGACGCGGTCGCCGGCGTTCTCCCAGATGAAGAGGAGGTTCCAGGCGATCGAGCCGCTGTGCGGGATGTCCTCGCCCCCAAAGAAGAGCGGGTGCCCGTTCAGAAGTCCGCGGAAATGGTACCCGCGGTTGCCGTGCTCCGGCAGGAACGTCGGCCCGTGCTGGTGGAAAAGGTACGGTTTGCCGTCGAGGACGCAGGTATCGCTGTCGCGCGTGAGGACGGTGTTGGCGGTGCGGATGACCTTCAGGTACCGCTCGATCGTGGGTTGGTACTTCTTCGTGCCCGCGACGTCCTGGTAGTCCTCCATCGCGAGGGCCGAGGCCGTGAGCACGGCGAACGTCATGGTGCACTGATTCCAGGGGCTGTACGTCTCGTGGACGGTGAGCCAGTCGCGGACGCCGGCGGGCAGGCCGGTCTTCGGGTCGGTCTCCTTGCCGAGCAGCGAGGCCATGTACCGGGCGACCTGGTCCAGGTTGAGTCCGGTGCGTCGGGTCCACTCGGCCGCGCGGGAGTCGGCCGGGTGGGCCTTGACCCACTCCATGGCGAGCATGGCGGAATAGGCGTGGGCCATGAGGTTCGAGCCGCCCGCCGGCTCGTAGGGGAGCATGGCGACGGTGATGCCCCGCTGCTTGAACGCCTCGCGCTTGTCTTTGGGGATGAAGGCCTCGGGGTAGTCGGCGAGGACGCTGTCCATGGCGTGGGCGTACTGGAGGATCTGCTCGATGTAAAACGGGTCGCCGCTCAGGCGGTAGGCCACGTAGTACCGGCGGACGTTTTGCCAGAGAAAGCCGTAGATGAACTCGACGTGCCCGAGTTGGTCGACGGGCAGCCGGCCGGACGCGACGATCTGGCGGAACTCGTCGCCCGTGAGGCCGGGCCCCTTTCGGTACCGGCCGTCGCGGTTGTGGACGTCGATGAAGAAGTAGCGGAGGGCCTCGCCGGAGCGGAACTGTGTTTTCCACTCGGCGAGTTTGGCCGCAGGGACGGGCGTGTCCAACCGGAGCGTCTCGCCGCCGGGCAGGGGGACCTCCGAGTGGATCGGCACGTGAAGGCCCTCGGGGAAGCCCTCGCGCAGCCACGGCACCGTCGGCAGGGACGGGTCCGTGCGGGAGGGCGCGTCCTTCAGGCCGTCGGCCGCGACGGCGGAGGCGGAGGCGAGCGCGACCGTCACCGCGACGGCGGCGGTCAACGCGGCGTTACGGAGGTTTGTCATGTTGGAGATCCCCGGTGCGTGCGAATCGGGCCGGGCGATTGAGCGCGGGGGGCGCGGACCCGCCGCGCATCAGTTTTCGTCGTCGTCTTCCAGGCTCTCGGCGGGGATGTACGCGATGGAGGTCTGGATCGAAAAGGGGCAGGTGCACCCGCTACTGGCCTCGGGGATAAGGAGTAGGCCCCCGGCCGGGATCATGTTGATGAAACAGCCCGGTCGCGTGACGGTGTTCAGGCGGTGCGGCCGGCCGTCCGGGCCGAGGTCCCATCGCCAGGGGTTCCCGCCGCGCCAGAACAGGCTTTTCAGCGAGGCCGAGATGTTTCCGCAGCCGTGCCCGTGGCGGGCAAATCTCCATTCCTCTACCGGCTTGCCGGTGGCCAACGTATAGGCCAGGGGATAGGCGTACACCGTGTCGCCGACGAGCGTCGGGTGCCGGTTCTGTTCGCCGTGCGAGCCGCGCGACCCGTAGCCGGAATTGTGGGCGTGGTGCCAGAGGACTTTGCCGTTTGAGGCCGCGATCGCATAGACGTGGTACCAGAGCCGCTTCTCAATGTATTCGTTGCCGCTCAGGATGAGTGTGTCGTCAGCGTAACTCAGGTACGCAATGTGCTGCAGGTGCCGGAGGTCGCGCGGTTGTTGCCAGAGGACGCGTCCCGTCTTGAGGTCGAGGGCCGTCAGGTGGTTGGTTCCGTCGAGCAACTCGATCATCCGGACGCGCCCGGAGGTGTTTTCCCGTGCCTTGGGGCTGTGGTTTTCGAGGAAGTAAACCCGGCCGCCGCCGATGGCCAGGGTTGTATTGATTATCCGGCATGACCGGTAGTCCCATCGGCGCGAGCCGGTGCGGGCGTCCATCGCCACGAGGTAGTCGCTCGTGACGAGGCGCATGGCGTCGCCCCAGAGGCGGCTGTCGGCCTGGTGGCTTTGTTGCCAGTACGAGGCCTTGGGCAGGCGACCGCTGGCCACCAGCAGTTCGCCGGCTCGCGCCACGTAACCCCATTCGTGCGGCTGGTTGGGGTCGAGTTGCGGCAAAGCGATATGGCGGCGCGTCGCGCCGGTTTCGATGTCGAACACGTGACACGTATCCAGGGCGGTCACGTAAAGCGACTCGGCATCGACCACCATGTTACTGCAGTCCAGGAAGACGCCGAGACGCAGCGAGTCGGGCAGGGCCTTCTCCCAGATGGGCGTGCCGTTGTAGGCGTCCAACACGATGACCCGGTTGTCGCCCGGGACGAACAGGCGGCCGTTCTTGTACAGCGGCGACACGTTGCGATGATGACGGTCGGCCATCTGGTCCGGCCCGGGTCGGCCGAACCACTGGACCCGCAGGGGTCCGCCCACGAGCCGATCCATGGAGCAGGCGGTGTTGCCCGGGTCGGCCAGGCCGTGTGTCCATTCGCCGGTGCCGGGCAGCGGGCCGCGGCGTGCCAGGCCCCACAGGCCGTTGCGGTCGAGGCGTTCGGTTTCGGCGCCCTGGCCGGCTGCGGCCTGGAGCCACGCGTCCAGGGCCTGGCGGTCGGCGGCCGGTCCGAGGCAGAGCGTTCCGCCGCAGGGGCGGACGAGACGCCACAGGCCTTTCATGGCGGTAAGGGGGGCGCCGCGTTCCAGGGCGGCCCCTGATACGATCAGGTTGGCCATGTACGGCGGATAGGGCAGCCGGCCCTCGCGATGAAGGATGGCGACACGTCGGCCGTACAGGCCGGCGTCGGCGAGGTGCCGGCGGGCCTCGGCGACCTTGGCGGCGTCGGGTTCGACACCCAGGACTTGCAGGTCGGATGCCTCGGCCAGCGCGCGGGCGAGCCGGCCCGTTCCGGCGCCGAGTACGAGGCAGATGCCGCGGCGGACACCGGCCGCGTCCAGGATCGTCTTGGCGGTGCGGGTGTGACGGGTGCCGGAGGGATCGCCGCGACCGCCGGCCCGGCTCGGCGGGTGGCCGGTCTTCGGGTGGCCGGGGACGCTTGGGGTGGAGCCCCCCGGGCGGAAACACGTGATTTCGCCCGTGTCGGTGGAGACGAGCAGACGGCCGCCGGCTGCCGCCAGCCCGTAGGCCTGTCCGTTCACCTTGCCCGACCAGCATCGCTGCCCGTCTGCGGTGCGGTAAGCGGCCACCTCGTCCTTGCCGCCAGCGAACAGGACGGGACCGGCCAGAATCAGACTGGACGCGTGCTGCTCGGGCGTTTGCCATTTCCGGCAGGCCTTGAGTGAGGCCGACAGATCGGTACAGGTCTTTGTCAGTCGGGCCACCTCGGCCTTCGACGCCTCGTCCTTCTTTCTCTTGATCTTGTTGATGCGGCGCCGGCATTCGGTCTGGCGGCGAGCGGTTGTCACGTACGTGGGCCAGTCGATGGCTGCCAGGCCGTGTTGCGACAGGGTGTAGCCGTCATCCGACCGGATCGCCACCCGCATGGCGATCATGTTGATGATCTGGACGCCGTCGGTGGTGTCTGAAAGATCCAACGCGCCGCCGGTGTCGCCGGGCCCAGCGGCGATGACCGACCCGGCTACCTGGACGTGGTCGCCGCCCTGTCCCTTCAGGACGCCGAGCGGCTTGCCGTCCTGGCGGCTGAACAGGGCGGGTGTGGTTCGTCCCGTCGGCAGGACCAACCGGTCGGCGGTGGCGGCCAGATATCCTTGGGGCGAGTGCTCGATGCGCCGGCGCCAGCGCGGCTGGCCGGTCGCCGCATCATAGGCCGCCAGGTATACCCCCTCGCTGTCCGGAAAGAGCCCGGCGGCGGCATAGGCCACGCCGTCGCGGACGGCCACGCCGGTTCGGATGGGCCACCGCGAGATGAGCCGGCCGTTGCCGATGCAGCAGGCGTCGTCTTCGGCGATCCGCCGTTTCCAGATCAGCCGCCCGTCCGACGCCGACAGGCAGTAGACCCGGCCGTCGTCAGCGCCGGCGTACACGCGGCCGCCGGCCACGGTCGGCGCCAGGCGGACGGGCCCTTCGGCGAAAAACGTCCACCGCGATTGGCCGGTGTCCAGGTCGAGGCAGACGAGCCGGTCGTCGGCCGACGTGCCGAAGAAGACGGCCTCTCCTGCCACAACCACGTGATACGCCCGGTCGTAAGTGACGCGAGGCGTCAGGCCGTGTTTCTTGTGCCAGTAGTCGTTCGAAGCGGGCGGCGGCCACGCCGGCTGCGGCGGTTGCGGCGGCCGGTGCACCCACGCCACCCGAAGCGGCGGCGCCACGGTCTCGTCCGTCACGCCGGAACGGGCCGCGTCGTGCCGGTAGGTCGGCCAATCAGCCGGTGCGGTGGAGGCGACGGCCATCCACGTGATCGTCGCTGCGCCGAGGAGGACCCACACACGCAATGCCTCACGGGTGAGCATGGTGTTGGAAGGTATCCGAAGTCTCCTTTCGCCTCGTTCGGCGGGTTCCGGCTACTCCGTCCGGCCCGGTGTCTCGGCCGTCGGGAAGTCGGCCGGCACGTTGTGGGTGACCTTGCCGGTGGCGTTTCGGAGGTTCATCATGTTGGAGATCCACGGTGCGCGCCAAACGGGCCGGGCGATTGAGCGCGGGGGGCGCAAAGACCCGCCGCGCATTCTCTCCGCCGCAGCGTGCACCCGCTCCGCACCCTCCGGCGGGTAAACTCCGCGTCGCGGCCGAAAGGGCGCCTGAGCCGGCTTGGCCGCACAACGGCCGCGGCGCGCGGCGGCCTACTCGCGGCGTTTCCACTCGTCGGCGGTGGGCATGTCGTCGGGGACCTTTTGGGTCACCTTGCCGGTGGCGGCCCATTCGGTGCCGCGCTGGAGGGTGACGATGAAGGCGACGCTCTTCATCTGGGTGCCCGCATGTCCGAAGACGGTGTGGAAGATGCGTCCCTCGCCCCACCGGATGTCCATCAGGACGGGCTCGTGCCGGCCGGTGCCGCGCTTCTCCTTCTCCGCGAGGCACGTGGCGAGGACGGTGAGGTTCTTCGCGGGCCCGCGGAGGCTGTGGTACAGTTCCTCCTGCGAGTGCATGAACTTCGGGGGCAGGCCCTTCATGACGGGGTGGTCGGGTTCGCGGACGACGACCTGGACGGGGTACTGGGGCCCGTGGCTGCCGCCGCGGCCGGGGCTCGTGTCGCGGACGAGTTTGTCGTCCTTGTAATAGACGTACGGGCCGGACTTCTCGTTGCGTCCGCCCCATCCGCCGAGGCCGATGATCTCGTTGTATTCCTTCCAGTTGCCGAAGGAGTTGTCGGCGGCATGGACGACGACGACCCCGCCGCCACCCTTCACGTAGTCGAGGAAAGCCTGGTTGGTCGCCTCGGGCCACGCCTTGCCGTTGTAGTTGAGGAGGACGACGTCGCAGGCGGCGAAGTCGGGCTTGAAGCCGGTCATGTCTCCCTTCTTGTCGGGGGAGGTGGCGACGTCGACCGTGAAGAGGCCGCTCTTTTCGAGGATGTCCTTCATGATGGGCGTGGTCTCTTTCCAGTTGTGGTTGTTCTGGCCGTCCACGATGAGGCATTTCAGGGGCGGCTCCGCGGCCGAGGCGACGGGTGCCGCCAAGCCGAGGAGGGCGGCGGCCGCCAGGGCGGCGGAAACGAGAAACGGTTTCGCGTGCATCGGGGTCTCCTTGACGAAGGTTCGGTATGGCGTTTAAACGCGCGCCGCGGCGGAGGGTGCCGGGCAATTAGGCACCTGCGGGCTCCGGCTCGGCCTAAAGGGGAGTGGGCCCGTGTGTCGATGCTTCTAGTCGGCGGACGAGCGGACGGTGTACGTCCGCCCTACGGCGCAGGCCGGCCCTTGCAACCGGCCCGGCGGGCGGATACCGTGGCATCAGGGGCCATGCCCAGCCGCCGGCGGACCGCTTCGTGAGCGACGGCCACCGCGAGCGCCCTGGACATTCGACCCGATCGGACCAACAATTCCATCAAAGGAGCCACGTATGGCAGCGAAGCAAGATCCCGCGACACCTCCCGATCCGCAGGGCGCAGGCCCGGCCGGTGACGGCGCACTGGCGGGCGGTCCGCAGGCCGAAGGGCGCGAGGGCCAGCAGCAGGTCCGCCTCCGTCTGGACGAGCGGAACCTGCACACCAGTTACGCCAACGCCTTCCGCAGCGACGCCACCGCCAACGAGGTCATGCTCTACTTCGGGTTGAACCTCGTGAACCCCGTCGCGGCCCAGCAGGGCAACCCGGAGATCACGTTCCAGACGAACGAGCGGATCATCATGACGTACGAGACCGCCAAGCGGCTGGCGCTGACGCTCGGGCAGATCATCCGCCGGCACGAGGAGCAGTTCGGCGAGATCGAACTCGACGTGAGCAAGCGCCGCCAGAACCCGCCGGCCCAGACGTAAGGCGGCCTGCAAAAACCAACTGCCGCGCGGTGTATCTCCTGATGCACCGCGCCCAGCGGCGAGATCTCTCCGCTCGGGCCCTGTGGGCCCTCGGTCGAGATGATATCGTAGACGATACGCCGAAAGGGGCGGCGGGCCGGGAGCCCCGCCCCACAATACGGTGAGCCGGGTGCCACTGGCGGCTTGTCCGCCAGTGTTCCCCGCTTCGCCAGGCACTGGCTGGCAAGCAGCCAGCCGGCCACGGCGCGAGCCGTACCGGTGCCAGGGTGGCACGCGGCGGGCGACGGACGGAACTGAATCGCCATGGACCCCATCCACGCCACACGCGACGGGCAGCAGGCCGGCCGGATGACCACGGCCGAGGTCGTATCGCGCCTCAGCCGCTTCGACGGGCCGCCCGAGCAGTTCCTCGCGAGCCTGCTGGCGGTCCAGTGCCAGGTGGCGCCGGCCGGGGCGGGGGCGATCCTGCGGGCTGGGGAAGAGCGCGGCCCGGAGGTCCTGGCCGTCTATCCCCCCCTTCCCAAGGGTGCCCAGGCGCCGCTGTGGCTGGCGCAGGCGGCCGAGGTCGTCCCGCAGGTCATGCGCGACGGCGAAACCGCCGTCCGCCCCGTTCACGGGGCTCAGGACCTGTACGGGCAGCCCGCGCGGCAGCAACTGGTAATGGTCCCGCTGCGAGGCGAGCGGGCCGCCCGCGGCGTGGCGGCGTTCGTCGTGCCGGTCCAGGCGGACGCGGCCCTGGCGGCGGTGCGCGAGCGGTTGGAACTGACGGTCGGCCTCCTCAGCCTGTACGAGATGCGGCTGCTTTTGCAGCGGCGGGAGGCGGACCTCGGGCGGCTGCGGACCGCCATGGAGACCCTCGCCGCCGCCGGCGCCCACGATCGATTCAAGGGCCTGGCGATGGCCCTGGTGAACGAGATCGCCACCCGCTGGCAGGCCGACCGTGTCAGCGTCGGGTTCCTGAAAGGGCGATACGTCCATCTGACGGCGACGAGCCACACCGAGAAGTTCAGCCGCAAAATGCAACTCGTGCAGGACATCGAGGCGGCGATGGAGGAGTGCCTGGACCAGGACATCGAGGTGCTGCACCCTGCGCCGCAGGAGGCGGCGCAGGTGGCGCGGGCGGCGGGGGAACTCGCCCGCCGGCACGGGGCCGGACACGTCCTGAGCCTCCCCCTCCGCCGCGGTGGGGAACCGGTGGCCGTCCTCACCCTGGAGCGGCCGGCCGAGGCGCCCTTCGCGACCGACGAGGTGGAGGCGCTGCGGCTGGCGGCGGACTTGGTCACGCCGCGGCTGGCGGACCTGGAGGCACACGACCGCTGGTTCGGCGCGCGGATGGCGGCCGCCGTCCGCAAGACCGCCGCCGCCGTCGTCGGGCCCAAGCATACGTGGATCAAGGTGGCCGTGCTCGTCGCAGTCGGGCTGCTCGCGTTCATGATCTTCGGCAAGGGCACGTACAAGGTGGAGGCGCCGTTCGTCCTGGAGCCGATCCGGCAGCAGGTGGTGCCGGCCCCGTTCGACGGCTTTCTCGAGGCGGTGCACGTGGAGCCGCCGGAGCGGGTCGTCGCGGGCGAGACGCTGATGGCCGAACTCGAAACCGCCGACCTGAAGATGCAACTCGCCGAGGCCCGGGCGGAGCGGGCCTCCTACCTCAAGCAGGCGGCGGCGGCGAGGCGGGATTTCAAGACCGTCGAGACCCAGATCGCCGAGGCCCAGGCCGACCAGGTGACCGCCCGCATCGACCTGCTCCAGCATCACCTCCGGCAGGCCCGCATCGTGGCGCCCATCACGGGCCGCATCGTGAGCGGCGACCTGAAGAAACGCATCGGCGCGCCGGTGGCGACGGGCGACGTCCTGTTCGAGGTCGCGCCGCTGGAGGCGCTGCGGGCCGAGCTCAACGTGTCCGAGGAGGACGTGGCCGACCTGACGCTGGGCCAGGAGGGCGAACTCGCGACCGCCGGGTTCCCGGGGCGGCACTTCGGGTTCGTCGTCGAGCGGATCACGCCGGTGGCCCAGGTCGAGGAACAGGAGAACGTGTACAAGGTCCGCGTGCGGCTGAAGCGGCTGGACCCGCGGATGCTCTCCGGCATGGAGGGGGTGGCGAAGGTCCACGTGGGCCGGCGGCGATATATCTGGATATGGACCCGCCCGATCGTCCGGTGGGTCCGGATGAAACTGTGGATTTAGGGTTGTTTCAATTCCCTCTCCCCTGGCGGGAGAGGGTGGGGTGAGGGGGCGCTGGCAAGTCCCTCACCCTCACCCCGACCCTCTCCCATCAAGGGAGAGGGAGAAGGGGAGGTAGGGCCCTCATGCCCGTCGACCGTCCCACATTCAGCGAGTCGTGGTACCGGGTGGCAAGCCTCCGGCCGCGCCTCCGGTCCGCGCTCCAGACGTACCGGCAGCATTACCGGGGGCGGATGTGGCACGTCCTCCAGGACCCTTCGAACAACCAGTTCTTCCGCCTGAACGAGGCCGCCTACCACTTCGTGGC